>Ga0302325_10008486_pt1 | contig 22568 bp, 24 predicted proteins | sample Palsa_T0_2_FD_201948 | JGI IMG/M metagenome (GOLD analysis project Ga0302325, IMG submission 201948) | Peat permafrost microbial communities from Stordalen Mire near Abisko, Sweden - Palsa_T0_2 | ecosystem: Environmental > Terrestrial > Soil > Palsa > Peat permafrost | place: Sweden: Abisko...
CATCGAGAAGGTCGACACCTTCTAGGCCGCTAAGGACTTCGCGGGCCTGGTCGCAATCAAGCCTGGGACCTCACTCCACGCCAATGCTCACGTCTGTTGATTTGATGAACACCGTTGCGGGCTGTCCCTCTTTGAGGCCCAATTCGAGCGCGGCGTCCTTGGTCACTGATGAGGTGACGACCTGGTCGCCACCGTCGAGGCGGATCTTGACGATAGCCATCACTGAGCCGATGTCGACCTCGGTGATTGTCCCTTTGAGTTGATTTCGGATAGACAGCCGCACCGCAAGCCTCCGTATCGTTGATGGTCTCGGATGAGTCTAGGCAGGATTGCCGATCTCTGATTTAAAGTGATCGCATGGTGAGCACGGCGGCAGCGCAGCTGGAGTGCGGTGGCAGCTCGTTTAGGTTCGACTGGGCGGAATTAGCCGGGGCACTGGGCGATTTGGGTGTGCTGGTGCCTATCGCGGTGGCGTTGATCGTGAAGAACGGGCTCACGCCGACGGCGGTGCTGTTGCCGGCCGGACTGCTGTACGTGGTGGCGGGGCTGGTGTACCGACTTCCGGTGCCGGTGCAGCCGTTGAAGGCATTCGGGGCGATTGCGATCGCGCACGGTTTCGGCGCCAACGATATCGCCGCGGGCGCTCTTCTGATGGGTGCCATCTTTTTAGCTCTCGGGGCGTCAGGCCTGTTGGATTGGGTCGCGAAAGTCTTTCCGCAGCCGATCATTCGGGGGATTCAGCTTTCGGTGGGATTGTTGTTTTGTCAGTTGGCCTGGAAGCTGGTGTCCGCGACGCCGAAAGCGTTCACCGATCACCGCCACTCGGTCTGGTGGCTGGGAGCCGCCACGGCGGGGGTTATCGCAGCGGCATTGTTGTTGCGCGGCCGGAAGATCACGCTGGTCTTTCTCGCGATTGCTGCGGTCGCGATGGTGCTGGGCTTTCACGGCTCGCTGCGGTACGGCCCGTCGGCGCTGCACACTCCGCAGCTGTCTTGGCAGGTGTTCTCGGCTGCGGCTGTCGCGTTGGTGTTGCCGCAGTTTCCCTTGTCATTCGCCAACTCGTGTTTGGCCACCGCGGACACGGCCCGCGCCTACTTCGGCGATGTCGCCGCCGACCGGGTGCGCCCGGGGCGCTTGGCGATGACTCTTGGGGCGGCCAACTTGTTCGCCGGCGCGATCAGCGGCATGCCGGTGTGTCATGGTGCGGGCGGCATGACCGCACATCGCAGCTTCGGTGCCCGCAGTGGCGGCGCACCAATCATGTTGGGCAGCGTGCTGATCGCGCTGGCTCTGGCGATTGGAGCGACGCTGACCGCGGCGCTGACAGGATTCCCGGTGCCGATCCTTGCGGGTCTGTTGGCGGTCGCCGGTTTGCTGCACATCACCTTGCTCAAAGATATACGGGGACCATGGAATTGGGCGGCGGCGATTGCGGTCGGAGTCACCGGTTTCCTTAGCAACCTGTCTGTTGCGCTGGTCGGCGCGCTGCTGATTTGGTGGGCCGTCCGTGGGTTCCGGTCTTGGCGGGCCCGCCGCTGAGTCAGTACGCCAATGGGTCAGTGGTCTGCGCCGGCAATTTGATCCAGTGCATGGTCCAGCACGTCGGCAAGCACCCCGAGGCCGTCGCGAACCCCGCCCGGCGATCCCGGCAGGTTGACCACCAGAGTCCGCCCGGCCACCCCACACACCCCGCGGGACAGTATCGAGGTGGGAACCTTCGGCAAGCCAGATCTCCGGATCGCGTCGGCAAGCCCGGGTATCGCGTAGTCCAGAACCGCCGTGGTCTGGGCTGGGGTGTCATCACTAGGCGAGATGCCGGTGCCACCGGAGGTGATGACCACGTCGACCTCCTCGGCGATGGCATTGCGCAGCGCCGTGCCGACTGAGTCTCCATCTTCGACGAGCACCGGTGGCGTCGACGAGAGTCCTTGCTGTGCAAGCCATTCGGCGATGATAGGGCCGCACCTGTCTTGGTAGATGCCGGTCGCTGCGCGGGTCGAGGCAATGATGATGCGTGCGGATCGCCCGGACATCAGCGCTGCCACGTGCCGTGCCGGCCGCCGTCTTTTCGCAATACCCGAACATCATCGATCCGGGCGGCGGGGTCGACGGCTTTGATCATGTCGTAGAGCGTCAAGGCCGCCACGCTTACTGCGGTTAGCGCTTCCATCTCTACCCCGGTCCGATCGGTGCTGCGCACCGTCGCGGTGATGTCGATGTCGGTCTGACCGATACTGAATTCGACGTCGACGCCGGTAAGAGCCAACTGATGGCACAGCGGTATGAGGTCGCTGGTGCGTTTGGCAGCCAGGATGCCGGCCACGCGGGCGGTGGCTATGGCGTCGCCTTTGGGCAGTCCGCCCGCCGTGATCAGCTCCACCACGTGCGCGGATGTCCGCAGTGAACCCGCGGCGGCCGCGGTGCGTCTGGTGGCCGCCTTCTCTGTGACGTCGACCATGTGTGCCGCGCCGTGGTCGTCGATGTGGGAGAGCGGGCCCGCACCCGGCGGCTGCGGCGTCGGTGCGTCGGACATCACGCGTGTCATTCTGACAGGTCTCTACCGTAGGTCCCAGATCTGAACCGTAGAGCCGGCCGGGATTTCGGTGATCGGGGCAGGGATGTCCAATAAACAATTCGCCGATGCCAGCGACCCCAGATGATGTGATCCTGGCGGGCCGTGGGGGACGACAGTGCCTGCGGCATCGTTGAATATTGCGCGACGAAACTGGCGCTTGCCGGCCGGTGCGGCCACTGTTTCGGTCAGCACAGCCGATGGCCGCGGCCGGTGCGGATTCGGCAGGCCCATCGCGGCGCGCAGCGGCGGCCGGACAAATACCTCGAAGGACACCAAGGCGCTCACGGAGTTACCGGGCAGCGTGACGATCGGTGTGCCGGCCACCCGGCCGGTGCCTTGCGGCATGCCCGGCTGCATGGCCACCTTGACGAACTCCACCCCTTGGTCACCGGCTCGGCCAAAGGCGTCCTTAACGACCTCGTACGCGCCCGCGCTGACGCCTCCGCTGGTGATGATCAGGTCCGACTCGGGAGCGTATCGGTCTAGCAGCGCGGTGAACTCGCCGACGTCGTCACTAGCAATAGCGGTGGCGACCACCTCGGCGCCGGCGTCGCAGATCGCGGCGGCCAGCATTGGCGAATTAGACTCGTAAATCTGGCCCCGACGTAGCGGCGTTCCGGGGGACACCAGCTCTGAGCCGGTGGACAAGATCAGCACGCGCTGCCGCGGAATCACCGGCAACACGCGCAGACCCAGCGCAGCGGCCAGGCCGATCATCGCTGGTGTGACCAGCTGCCCGGCCCGCAGCACCGTGGCGCCGGCGGCGACATCATCGCCCGCGGGGCGGATGTATTGGCCCTCGTGGCTGGGCGCGGTGATGCTCACGACGTCAGCGCCGCCGTCGGTGGCTTCGACGGGCACGATAGCCGTCGCCCCGGCCGGGATCGGAGCGCCAGTCATGATGCGGTGCGCGGTACCCGGCTTAAGGATGGGGATGTCGGTCCGACCGGCTGGAATATCCTCGGCCACTGGCAGTTTCACCGGTCGATCGGTTGTAGCCGAGGCGATGTCGCCCGCGAATACTGCGTAGCCGTCCATGGCCGAATTGTCGAAAACCGGTAGCGACACGGTCGCGGCCACGTCGGAAGACAGCACCAGGCCCGCGGCGCCGGGCAGGTCGGCGGTGGTGGCAGTTCCGGCGGTAAATAGCCCGGCGACGACGCGTTGATGCTCCTCGACCGATCGCATGGGATCCTTCAATATAGTGGGCTTTCGTGGGATGCGAGGTAGTGCGCGCGAGGCTGACGGATCAGCCGATTCTTCTCGCCGAACACGAGGAACTGGTGAGCCATCAGGCAGCCGGAGCTGTCGTGGGGTTCGTCGGAATGATTCGCGACCACGACAGCGGGCGCCACGTGGTGCGACTGGTGTACTCCGCGCACCCGTCGGCTGCCGACGTCCTGGCTGAAGTAGTAGCCGAGGTCGCCGCGCAGTCTTCCGGGACACGGGCGATAGCGGCTAGCCATCGGATCGGCGTTCTGCAGATCGGCGAGGCGGCTCTGGTCGCCGCCGTCGCTGCCGATCATCGGCAGGCGGCGTTTGCGACGTGCGCACAGTTGGTGGACACCATTAAGGCGCGGCTGCCGGTGTGGAAGCGCCAGCTTTTTGCCGACGGCACTGACGAGTGGGTGGGCTCGGCGTAGCACCGCGACGTCATCCGCCGGCGAACGGCGGCAAGACATCGATCGTGTTGCCCGAGTGCAGCTGTCGGGTTCGGTCGCGAACCGCGATACCGTCGCACAGATATGAGCACCGGCGGAGCACGTGGGCGAGTTCTTGGCTACGGAGGCCCAGCATGTCGACAAGCTCGCTCACCGTGGCGCCGGACGGCACGGTCAGCTCCTCGGACTCGGACCCGGCGGCAGCGCAGGCGGCCGCGAAAAACCTCACGGTGATCGTCTCGACTGCCACCTCAGCCACCGATCGCGCTCATCGGTCGCGCCGGCTGGACGAAGTTCGGGTCGTTAATGCCATGCCCTGCAGGTTTTTCCCACATCGCTGCTCGCCACGCCGCTTCGATCGCGGCGTCGTCGGCGCCGCTGCGCAGCAGCCCGCGCAGGTCGGTCTCCTCATTGGCGAACAGGCAACTCCGTAGCTGCCCGTCGGCGGTCAACCGGGCGCGGTCACAGGTCGAGCAGAAGGGGTGCGACACCGAGGCGATGACCCCGACCTTTCCGGTCCGTCCGGTCGCGGGATCAGTAATCCGCCACAACTCGGCCGGCGCCCGACCCCGCGGCGCCGGATCGGGTTCCAACGCGAACGAATGGCGTCGCAGCTGCGCCAGCACCTCGTCCGCGGTCACCGTAACCTCGCGGCGCCATTCGTGTCCGGCATCGAGCGGCATCCGCTCGATGATCCGTAACTGATAGTCGTGGGCAAGACAGAACCGCGCCAGCGAAACCGCATCGTCGAGGCCGGTCAACGGGTCCAGCACGGCATTCACCTTCACCGGGCGCAGACCCGCTGCGTGCGCGGCGGCCAAGCCGGCCAGCACATCGGCCAACCGGTCACGGCGGGTGATTTCCGCGAAGCGGAGGTGATCCACGCTGTCCAGTGACACGTTCACCCGGTTCAGTCCAGCCCGCGCCAACGCCTCCGCACGCTCTGCCAACAAAACTCCGTTGGTGGTCAGCGACAGCTCCGGCCGCGGCTGGAGTGCCGCTGTCGCGGCGATGATTTCGTCAAGATGCTTGGCCAACAACGGTTCTCCACCGGTGAACCGCACCTTGGTAATGCCCAACCTGGCCACGCCTATCCGCACCAGCCTGATGATTTCGTCGCGTTGTAGCAGCTGCGCCGCGGGCGACCACGGCAGACCCTCGGCGGGCATGCAGTAGGTGCATCGCAGATTGCAGCGGTCGGTCAAGGACACCCGCAAATCGGTCGCGAGCCGCCCGTAGCTGTCAACCAAGGGTCCGGTGGGCGGAGGCTTTGGTGCCCCGCCTTCGAGCCGACGGGGCACCAAAGGCACACCGAGCGTCGTGATCATGGCACCGTCCGAATGTGGTCGCGACAACATTTCTATTATCCATCGGCCCGGCGAGACCGGGATCGCGCACGCCTCCCTGCAATGTGGCTTAGGAGGTTCACGGCCGGGATTGCTGGGTTCGGCGCAGGGCGACGTTTTCGGCTCTCAGCGCCTCCACCTCGCTGCGCAGCGCAGCCACCGTGGGCTCGATCTCGGCCGCGGTGAACCGGGGGGTGATGTGTTGGGGGCAGTTCCAGTCGAATGCCTCGACGTGCACGATGACGGCGCGTTCGACTTTGGCGTCGTAGCTTGGGTCGGCAAGGGCTGCGGCGAGATCGGGGTCATCCTCGACGGTCACGATTCTGGCGTGACCGTAAATTTTCAGCCGGCGGCGGTGCGCATAATCCATGGCAAACAGTGCAACGCGGTCGTCTGCGCCGAGGTTGCCGGTGCTGATGTATTGGAGATTGCCCCGAAAGTCGGCCCATCCCAGAGTGTGTTCGTCAATCACCCGCAAGAAACCCACCGGGCCGCCACGGAATTGGACGTAGGGCCAGCCTGTCTCGCTAACCGTCGCAAGGTAGAAACCGTCGCGCTGGCCCAGGAATTCGCGCGCGTCCTCGGTCAGGGCGTCAGAGCTTTCGGCTGCATGCGCCCGCGTCGTTTTGGCTTTATAGAAGGCGCCGCTGCCGTATCGGTCCTGAACATCGCGGACGGCATCGGTGAAGGCGATCTCCCCATAGTGCTTGCTCATTGGTCGCTTCCCGGTGCGGCCCCGTCCTTCGGAGGCTCAGAGTCGATTGTCCACGACCTCGGCGCGTGTGTCATCGGGCATTTGACTGGCGAATTGGCTACCGACCACCTTTCAAGCTCACAGTCGCGTCCGGTGGGGCGGATACCGAGCAGAACGCCAGATGCCGCGGCGCCGTAGAGTTCAGAATGCCCGCAACACCTGGCTTTGGCTGAGCCATAATCAGCTACCAATCAACCGAAGAGACGGGAGTGCGCGGTGGCGAAGCTAATGTCTGTGAATGTCGGCCTACCCAAAGACATTTCCTGGAAAAACCGCACCGTGTACACCGGGGCCTGGAAGACGCCCGTCACCGGCCGCCGGATGGTTCGGCGGCTCAACATCGACGGGGACGGCCAAGGCGACCTCGCGGGCCACGGCGGGGAGAACCGCGCCGTCCTCGTGTATCAACTCGATTCATACCGCCACTGGGCCAAGGAATTTCATCGCGACGACCTGGTGCCCGGGCTTCTGGGTGAGAATCTGACCGTCGAAGGGTTGCCCGACGATGAGGTATGCATCGGGGACCGATATCGGATCGGTCAGGCGGTATTCGAGGTAACCCAACCCCGTGTCACCTGTTATCGCGCAGGCATGCGCATCGGCGAGCCCCGGATGGCTGCCCTGCTGGTGTCTCACCGGCGACCCGGTTTCTACTGCCGGGTGATTACCGAAGGCGAAGTCGAGGCGGGTCAGGAGATCGTCAAGATCGGCGACGGACCCGAGCAGATCACGGTCGCCGAGATCGACGCGCTGCTCTACCTGCCCGGGCATCCTCGAGACGCTCTGCAACGTGCCCTCCGCATCCCCGCGCTCAGCCCGGGCTGGAAAGCCTCCCTGCAGAGTCTGGCCGACCAACCCGTTGCAGAGTCAGGATCAGGCAACGTCGGTTTGACGGCGGCCGCGAGCAGTCCGCCGCCGGCGTGGACCGGGTTTCGCCCACTCCAGGTGACTGCGGTTCACGACGAGACCCGATATGTACGCTCGGTGACGCTGGCCGACCCAAACGGCACCGCCCTACCGAAATGGCTTGCCGGCCAGTCGATCACGCTGCGCCTATCTCCCGGTCTGAGCGGTCCCGCCGTGATCCGCAACTACTCGCTGTCCAACCGGCCCGGCTCCGGCGAATATCGGATCAGCGTCAAACACGAACCACACGGGGAAGCCAGCGGACTAATCCACACCCAAGTCAAGCTTGGTGATTTTCTCGACGTCGCGGCACCACGCGGCACCTTCTTCTTGTCCGACGGAGACGAGCCCGCGATCCTGCTCTCCGCCGGAATCGGAGCCACCCCCGTACTGTCCATGCTGCACGCGCTCGTCAGGACACACTCGGCCCGTCAGGTCTGGTGGCTGCACGGCGCCCGCGACACCGCAGAGCATGCCTTCGGCGAAGAGAGCCGTACCCTACTGAACCAGTTGTCCCACAGTCGATCCCGCATCTTCTACAGCCGCCCAGCTTCGGCCGACCGTCAGGGTATCGACTTCACCGACTGCGGCCGCCTCTCGATCGAATCGCTCCGTGAGCTCGGCTTGCCCCGCGTCGCGGACGCCTACCTCTGCGGGCCTGCAGCGTTCATGGCTGAACTCAGCGCCGGCCTCGCCGCCTACGGAATGGATCCCGCCCGCGTCCACACTGAACTCTTCGGGGCGGCACCCGCACTCACACCCGGAATCGCAGCGACGTCGATCCCTCCCCACCAGCCCGCTGGACCACCCGGTCCAGGTCCCACCATTCAATTCGCGCGCAGCGGCATCTGCGCGCCATGGGGCCCTCCGAGCAGCAGCCTGCTCGAATTCGCCGAAGCGTGCGACGTTCCAACCCGCTGGTCCTGCCGCACAGGGGTATGTCACAACTGCGAAACTTCACTGCTGTCCGGGACTGTCCGCTATGACCCCGAACCTCTAGAACGACCCGCCGAAGGAAACGTCCTGATCTGTTGTTCCCAACCCGCAGAGGCCATAGTGGTCGACCTGTGACAGCCGCCCCGGCCGTCGCAGATGGGTCGGCCGCGCCAGCCTCTGACCTCTGCGGTGATGCTGCGGTCGGCGAATTGCAGCGTAGAAATCGGAGGCGGTTCGAGGAAATAATGGGCTTGCCCCGATCAGGCCGGGCCACACCATACTCGAACCAGCGTACGGAGAGACCATGGCCAGCTCAGAAGCCTCCTACCCGACCGCGAACGGCAAGCGCTTCACCCTGGACGTGGACACCGACGCCGACGTGCCCCCCCGGTCGGCACTCCCAACCGAATCAGCAGTGTGCGCACTCGGTGTTCAATTTCGTTGCGGATCGGTCGTATAGCGGCGAGCGATTGGCCGGCCGGGTCGGGAAGAACCCATTCTTCGTAACGGCGTCCGGGTAGGACTGGACAGGAGTCTCCGCATCCCATGGTGATCACCACGTCCGCGGCTTCGAGCATGTCCATGGTCCACTGCTGCGGTTGTTGGGCGGCGATGTCGATCCCTTTTTCGGCCATGGCTGCGATGGCGGCGGGGTTGACTTCGGCAGCGGGTTCGGAGCCGCCTGAGTAGACGCTGGCATGGTCGCCTGCGAAGTGTTTGAAAAATCCCATGGCCATCTGGGAGCGGCCCGCGTTGTGAGTGCACAGGAAGAGCACGGCAGGCTTGGTATTCGGCATCATGCAAACGCTTTCGCGGTCGACAGTAGCGAATCGTCCTCTAAGAGAGAGTGATACGTAGACCAGTGCGACCAAGACCGGCACTTCGATAAGTGGTCCGACGACACCGGCCAGGGCTTGGCCGGAGGTGGCGCCGTAGGTAGCGATGGCGACGGCGATGGCTAATTCGAAGTTGTTGCCCGCAGCGGTGAACGCGAGAGTGGTCGTCCGTTGGTAACCCAGTCCCAGGCCCGCGCCCAGGAGGTAACCGCCGCCCCACATGATCGCAAAGTAGGCCAGCAGCGGTATCGCGATTCGGAGCACGTCGAGAGGGCGACTGGTGATCTGGTGTCCTTGCAGCGCAAAGAGAATCACGATGGTGAAGAGCAATCCATAGAGCGCCCATGGTCCGATTCTGGGCAGGAATGTCGACTCGTACCAGTTGCGTCCCTTGGCGTTCTCGCCGAAGCGCCGGGTGAGGTATCCGGCGAGCAAGGGGATGCCGAGGAAGACGACTACGGATTTGGCGATCTGCCACGGCGAGGTGCTGATGGCGCTCTGCGGTAGGCCCAGCCAGCCGGGCAGCAGGGATAGGTAGAACCAGCCCAACACGGCGAACATGATCACTTGGAAGATTGAATTGAGTGCGACCAGCACGGCTGCGGCTTCGCGGTCGCCGCAGGCGAGGTCATTCCAGATGATCACCATGGCGATGCAGCGGGCCAGGCCGACGATGATCAGGCCGGTGCGGTAGTCGGGTAGATCGGGCAAAAGCAGCCATGCTAACGCGAACATCAACGCGGGGCCTACGATCCAGTTCAGGATGATTGAGCTTGCCAGCAGCTTGCGGTCGCCGGTCACGGTGTCCAGCCGGTCGTAGCGGACCTTGGCGAGCACCGGGTACATCATGACCAGTAGACCGAGCGCAATTGGTAGTGAGATTCCGTCAATTTGAACGTGATTGAGGGCGGAGTTCAGTCCGGGAATGAGCCGCCCAAGGGATAAGCCCCCTGCCATTGCGAGACCGATCCACACCGGCAGGAGCTGGTCGAGGCGTGACAGCTTCTCCACGACCGCAGGCGGCGTCTGACGTTCCGCCTGTTGACTCACGACTCGCCGGCGGTCTCGTCGTTCGCTCCGGCGCAGCACGCGCTGTCAGCGCCGACAGAGTTGACCAGGGCGAGTGAGTTTGCGCCGAACGACTCCGAGTCGGCGAGGACGTTGTAGACCTCCCACTTCTCGCCAGCGGGTCCAGTTACCCACACTTTGTCTTGTGCCGCGAAGCAGCAGGTGGTCCCGATTTCCTCGTCGGTGAACAGTCCCTCGTTAGTGAGGCGCTCAATCTCAGCGTGGACGGCATCGCTCGATTCCACCTCGACGCCGAGGTGATTGAGAGTTCCACCGTGGCCGCGGTTTTCGATGAGGACGAGCTTCAATGGTGGTTCACTGACCGCGAAGTTCGCGTAGCCCTGCTTGACCTTGGCGGGGCCGGTGTTGAACAGCTTGGAATAGAACGTGATCGCCTCGTTGAGGTCGTCAACGTTGAGGGCGAGTTGAGCGCGGGACATGAGGACTCCGACCTTTGTGGCTTATGTCGAACTACTTCTCGACCGATGATGCCACCTCTTCGATATATGTCAATGTCTGTGGCAGGATGGGCGTATGCCTAAGACGTTGCCGGTGGTGGATATGTCCGCGCCGGTGTGCTGCTCGCCGGTCGCCGCTGGGGCTGTCGATGACGATGCCGCTTTGGCAATTGCGTTGCGGCTCAAGGCGTTGGCCGATCCGGTGCGGGTGAAGCTGGTGTCGCTGCTGTTCAGTTCGGATGCGGGCGAGGTGTGCAGTTGCGATCTGGCCTCGGCGGTCGACCTGAGCGAGTCCACGGTGAGTCATCACCTGTCCCAGTTGCGCCGCGCAGGTTTGGTCGAGTCCGAGCGTCGCGGGATGAATGTGTATCACCGGCCACGCCGCGAGTCTCTGGTTGCGCTGTGCAATGTGCTGGACCCTAGCTGCTGCCGCTAAAACCGGGACGCGATGACCGCCGACGCCGAAAGCGACTCACGGTGGTCCGCAGCCAGTCCGCAGTCTAGCTTGCGACGTCGTGAGCTGACCGTCACAACCAGCACTGTGAGCAGGCTTTTATCTCGCATCCAACACAGGTTGGTCTGGCAACGCCCAGAAAGTCTCGTCAGCGTCGAGAAGCTCGACATCTTCTGACCCGGCCGGGCAATCCGGCCTAGTCTGGCGCTCGTGGACTTTCGGGTATTCGTTGAACCGCAGCAAGGCGCCAGCTACTCCAACCAGCTCGCCGTCGCGCAAGCCGCAGAGTCGTTAGGCTTTTCGGCGTTCTTCCGGTCCGACCATTACCTGGCGATGAAGGGCGACGGATATCCCGGCCCGACCGACTCCTGGGTGACGTTGGGCGGGATTGCCCGCGAGACGTCGACGATCCGGCTGGGCACGCTGGTCACATCCGCGACGTTCCGCCACCCCGGCCCGCTGGCCATCGCGGTGGCCCAGGTCGACGAAATGAGTGGCGGGCGAGTCGAATTCGGTCTCGGCGCCGGGTGGTTCGAAGCAGAGCATCTGGCCTACGCGATCCCCTTTCCACCGCTGCGTGAACGATTCGCGCGGCTCACCGAGCAGCTCGAGCTGATCACCGGACTCTGGACCTCCCCGGCCGGCGAGACATTCGACTACGCCGGAGCTCATTACGCGGTGAACAATTCGCCAGCGCTGCCCAAGCCGATGCAACGACCGCATCCACCGATCATCATCGGCGGGACGGGCGCGAAGAAGACGCCGCGGCTGACCGCGACATTCGCCGACGAGTTCAACGTGCCGTTCGCGCCGCTGGACACCATCAAGACACAGTTCGAGCGGGTCCGCGATGCGGTCGATGCTGTCGGCCGGCCCGCCGATTCGATGACCTATTCCGCGGCGTTCGTGGTGTGCGCCGGGCATGACGACGCCGAGATCGCCAGGCGGGCTGCTGCCATCGGGCGCGAGGTCGACGAGCTGCGGTCCAACTCTCCGCTGGCGGGCACGCCTGCCGAAATTGTCGATCATCTCGCGCCCTTCGCGGAGATCGGCCTGCAACGGGTGTATCTGCAGCTGCTGGACCTGTCCGACCTCGAACATCTACAACTTTTCGCCGACGAGGTACAGCGCCAGCTCTGACGTAGCATCGGGTCGTGACTGGCCCTCCGGACGACCCGAGCGATCGGCCGACGCAGATGGCCGACTACGGCGCAGTCGATTCACTGTCACCGAGTGGCGACGTGGTCGTGGACGAGCCGAACGCCGCGGCGGCGGATGACCCATATTCCGCTGCGCCGCCCCCCTGGTATCACAATCGCGTGTTGCTGGCCCTGTGGGCGGCGATCGTCGCGCTGCTGATCGCGTTGATCATCTACGGCCTCATTCAGATCTCGCAGATCTCGCACGGCGGCGGGGGTGGCGCCCCGTCCACGACCACGCCGTCCACCACACCCACCCGGTCATCGACCACGTCCCCGACGACAACCACCGAGACGCCCGAAACGCCCGCGACGACACCCGAAGAGGCACCGTCGCCGTCGGGTGGCTACTCCCCCGCCCCCTCCACGCCGCGACATCGCCACCACTTGCACCTGCCGCACTTGCCGCACGGCTTTTGAGCCGCGGCAGCTCAAGCCTCGGCGGCCAAGCCGCCAGGATCCGCGACTAAGATCGCGCCCGTGACGGGTTACGGACCTCCAGACGACCCCAGCGAAGCGCCGACTGGCTACATAGACTACGGCGACGACGGCCCGCAGCAGCCACAGCCTGGGTCCCCTTGGTACCGCAAGCCCACCGTCCTGCTCGTGCTGGGCTTGTTCGGTGCAATCCTGATCGGGCTGGCGATCTACGTCCTCGCCGACCGGACCCACGGGAGCGGCGGTTCGACGCAAACCCCCACGTCGCCTACGACGTCAACCGGAGCCACGACGACCACCCCGGCCCCTACGACGACCGAAGTCCCGGCCGCACCGGCTCCGACGACCACCTTGACCTTCCTGCCGACCACGACCGAGCCGACCACCACCACATCGTCGCCGCCGCCGCCGAGTACGACCATCGAGGACGGCCATCACCACCATCACCATCACGGCGACGGCGGTACACCGTAGGCAGGTTCGTCGGCGCCAGTCATGCTTCCTGCGGCGAGTGCGGATACGCTTTCTCCTCGTGGGGGGTAGCCGACCACCGTATGACGCCGACGGTCATTCGGAGCGCGAGGTGAGCAGTCCGGAAACAGAGCGCTTCCGCGCCGCCGAGGGCACTTCGCCCTGGTATCTGAAGCGATGGGTGCTGGCGCTGTGGGGGCTGGCGGTGGTGATCCTGATCGCGACGATCATCTATGGCCTGGCCATCCTCGCCAAAGGTGGCGGGGGCGGTGCACCAGCCACCACGACGACGCGGCCGTCGACATCGGCGCCCTCGCCTACCACCACCTCGTCGCTGACGCCTTCGTCAACACTGCCGACCACAACGGCTCCTTGGACTTCGACGGAGACCACCGAACCTGACCTGCCGACCACGCCGCAGTGGACGCAGCAACATCCGCATCGCCATTGGTGGCGGAGCAACTTGCCCCCGATACCGCCCATACCGCACTTTTGATTCATCACTCCGGTCGGGCACCGCGATGTTGCGCAATCACAGTCCGAGCGCCGCGTGTAGCGACGGGCTAGTTAGGGCATCCTTCGTCGCGGTGACCCTCCCGGGGATGTCACTATGAGCAGGCTTAGACGGCTTGAGCAGTGCAGTAGGTAAGTTACCGGTGAGTAGCAACAGCCTTGTTACCGGCCAGTAACATGACTCTTGGGAGATATTCCGTGCACACGCAGATGCTGATCAGACTAATTGTGGGTCTGGGCTTGACGGCGATCATCGCCTTGTTCGCCGTCCGCCGGGTCCTATGGCTGGCCAAACTCACGCTTTCCGGCCAACCGGTCAGCGGTCGTACCGACGAGATCGGCACACGGATCTGGACGCAGATCGCCGAGGTGTTCGGCCAGCGTCGGTTGCTCAAGTGGTCCATCCCCGGGCTGGCTCACCTCTTCACCATGTGGGGCTTCTTCATCCTCTTCACGGTGTACATCGAGGCCTACGGCGCCTTGTTCCAGGCCAATTTCCATATCCCGATCGTCGGCCGGTGGGACGCGCTGGGCTTCCTGCAGGACTTCATCGCCCTTGGCGTGTTGGCCGGCATTACCACGTTTGCGATCATCCGGTTGCGCTCCGAACCGAAGGAGTACGGACGTTCGTCACGGTTCTACGGCTCTCATACTGGCGGCGCCTGGCTGATCCTGTTCATGATCTTTTTGGTCATCTTCAGCTACGCGTTCGTCCGCGGTGCCGCGGTGAACACCGGAACCTTCCCCTACGGCTGGGGTGCATTCTTCTCGCACGGCATGGGCGCGCTCCTGCATCCGCTGGGTACCACTGCCAACGAGTGGATCGAGACGATCGCACTGCTCGCGCATATCTCTGTCGCGCTGATCTTCCTGGTGATCGTGCTGCACTCCAAGCACCTGCACATCTTCCTGGCGCCGGTCAACGTCACCTTCAAGCGGCTGCCCGACGGGCTTGGTCCGCTGCTGCCGGTCGAGGCCGACGGCAAGCCGGTCGACTTCGAAAACCCGCCCGAGGATGCAACATTCGGCCGCGGCAAGATCGAGGACTTCACCTGGAAGGGCATGCTCGACTTCGCCACCTGTACCGAGTGCGGGCGCTGCCAGTCGCAGTGTCCGGCTTGGAACACCGGCAAGCCGCTCTCGCCCAAGCTCGTCATCATGGACCTGCGCGACCACTGGATGGCCAAGGCGCCCTACCTCCTCGGCGAGAAGAAAGCAGAGCCGCTCGAGGGCCTCGACCTGGAGACGGCCCACGAAGAGGGCCATCACGTGCCCGAGTCTGGATTCGGTCGGGTACCCGGGCACGGGCCGGAACAGGCGGCGCGACCGCTGGTCGGCACCGCCGAACAGGGCGGGGTGATCGACCCCGACGTGCTGTGGTCCTGCGTGAGCTGCGGTGCGTGCGTCGAGCAGTGCCCGGTGGACATCGAGCACATCGACCACATCATCGACATGCGGCGTTACCAGGTCATGATGGAGTCCGAGTTCCCCTCGGAGCTCTCGGTGCTCTTCAAAAACCTTGAGAACAAAGCAAATCCGTGGGGCCAGAACGCCGCTGACCGAACCAATTGGATCAGCGAGGTCGACTTCGACGTCCCGGTCTACGGCAAGGACGTCGACAGCTTCGAGGGATACGAGTATCTGTTCTGGGTGGGCTGCGCGGGCGCCTACGACGACAAAGCCAAGAAGACCACCAAGGCGGTCGCCGAACTGCTGGCCACCGCCGGGGTCAAGTACCTGGTGCTGGGCACCGGCGAAACCTGCAATGGCGACTCCGCCCGCCGCTCCGGCAACGAGTTCCTTTTCCAGCAACTGGCCCAGCAGGCCGTCGAAAGCCTGGACGGGGTGTTCGAAGGAGTGGAGAGCGTCGACCGCAAGATAGTGGTCACCTGCCCGCACTGCTTCAACACCCTCGGCCGCGAATACCGCCAGCTGGGCGCGAATTACACCGTGCTGCATCACACTCAGCTGCTCAACCGACTGGTACGCGACAAGAAGCTCGTCCCGGTGAGCCCGGTCTCAGAGGACGTCACCTATCACGATCCGTGTTACCTGGGCCGGCACAACAAGGAATACGCGGCGCCTCGCGAGCTGATCGAAGCCGCCGGCGCGACGCTGACCGAGATGCCACGGCACGCTGACCGCAGTTTCTGCTGCGGTGCCGGCGGCGCTCGGATGTGGATGGAAGAGCACATCGGCAAGCGGATCAACCACGAGCGTGTCGACGAGGCGTTGGCCACCGGCGCCAGCACCGTCGCCACCGCATGCCCGTTCTGCCGGGTCATGGTCACCGACGGGGTCAACGACCGCCAGGAGGCCGCCGGGCGTGCAGGCGTCGACGTCCGCGACGTCGCGCAGCTGCTGCTCGAATCGCTCGACCGCAGCACGATCACGCTGCCGGAGAAGGGGTCTGCGGCAAAGCGGTCTGCTGAGCATGCGGACAAGGCCGCTGCTAAAGCAGAAACCGCACCCGCCGCGACCAAACCGGCCGAAACCACCGCCGCGGACGAAGCCGCTACCACCACCCCCACTGAGGAGAAGGCCGCCAAGTCTGTCACCGGATTGGGCATCGCCGGCGGCGCCAAGCGACCGGGAGCCAAGAAGACAGCGCCCAAACCTGAGGCCGCGCAGGCCCCATCGGCATCCGAAGAGCAAGCGCCCGAGGCCAAGGCGCCCGCCGCGCCGGTCAAGGGATTGGGCATCGCCGGCGGCGCCAAGCGACCGGGAGCCAAGAAGACGGCCGCGACGCCGGCGGCCGCAACGCAATCCGCTCCGGCGCAAGAACCCGAAACAAAGACCGAGTCCACAGCCGCCGCGGCGACCGCGGCGCCGGCCGCTCCGGTGAAGGGACTGGGGATCGCCACCGGGGCGAGGCGTCCCGGAGCCAAAAAAGCCGCTGCCCCCGCGCAACCCGCGACCCCGGAGCCGCAGGCAGCCGAGGAACCACAATCCACGCCCACGGGCGGCAACGGCGACAATGCCGGCAACGTCGACGGCGGCGGCCAGGACTCGCCCTCAGCGCCCGTCAAGGGACTGGGCATCGCGCGGGGTGCCCGTCCACCAGGTAAGCGCTGATCAGGTCGATTGCCGAATTATTAAATAGCTCGACAGCCGTGGCACCATAGTTGACGTGTCCACCCACCAGCTGCCCTGGCACACCGCGGGTCATCAGCCGCGGCAGCGTGTGTTCGCGCAGTCGTCGAAGCTGCAGGATGTGCTGTACGAGATCCGCGGGCCAGTGCACGATCACGCCGCGCGACTGGAGGCCGAGGGGCACCGAATCCTCAAGCTGAACATCGGCAACCCGGCACCGTTCGGCTTCGACGCACCCGACGTGATCATGCGGGACATGATTCAGGCGCTGCCCTACGCGCAGGGCTATTCCGATTCCAAGGGCATCCTGTCGGCGCGGCGCGCGGTGGTCACCCGCTACGAACTCGTGGAAGGCTTCCCACGTTTCGACGTCGACGATGTGTATTTGGGCAACGGGGTCTCGGAGCTGATCACGCTGACCCTGCAGGCCTTGCTGGACAACGGTGACGAGGTGTTGATCCCGGCCCCCGACTACCCACTGTGGACGGCGTCGACGTCACTGGCCGGTGGCACCCCGGTGCATTACCTGTGCGACGAAACCCAGGGCTGGCAACCGGATATCGCCGATATCGAAGCGAAGATCACCGAGCGCACCAAGGCTCTGGTCGTCATTAATCCCAACAATCCGACCGGTGCTGTCTACAGTCGTGAAATCCTCACGCAGATGGCTGATTTGGCGCGCAGACACCAGCTGCTGCTACTTGCCGACGAGATCTACGACAAGATCCTCTACGACGACGCCAAGCACATCAGCTTGGCGTCGGTCGCGCCCGACGTGTTGTGCTTGACATTCAACGGGCTGTCGAAGGCTTACCGGGTGGCCGGGTATCGGGCCGGCTGGCTGGCCATCACCGGCCCCAAGGACCACGCCAGCAGTTTCATCGAGGGTATCCACCTGCTGGCGAACATGCGGTTGTGCCCAAATGTTCCTGCCCAGCATGCGATCCAGGTCGCCCTGGGTGGTCATCAAAGCATCGACGATTTGGTGCTGCCGGGTGGCCGACTACTCGAACAACGCGACGTGGCATGGTCCAAGCTGAACGAGATCCCCGGGGTGTCCTGCGTCAAACCCGCCGGCGCGCTGTACACCTTCCCCCGGCTGGATCCCGAGGTGCACGAGATCGTCGATGACGAGCAACTAGTGCTGGATCTGTTGTTGTCAGAGAAGATCCTGGTCACCCAGGGAACCGGATTCAATTGGCCCGCACCGGATCACCTCCGGATCGTGACGCTGCCGTGGTCGCGCGACCTTGCTCACGCCATCGAGCGGCTGGGCAACTTCCTGGCCGGCTACCGTCAGTAACTCGCCGGACCATCACGAGCTGTCGAGAAAGCCGTCCAGGCCAGCGCGCAGATCCGCGATCGCGGGCGATCCCATGTCTGGCGATTATTTGAGTCTTCTATGAGTTGGGCCGCCGGGCGAGCGCAGCGCGCAAACCAAGAGGCAGGATAGATCTTCTACGTTAAGAGTTTTGCTCATTGGTTTTCACAAAGCCGTGGCCACCCGAGTTGTGCGTAGCCGAGAACCGAACGCCAGCCGGCTCACCTAGATAACAACCGCGACAATGACTTTAGCTTACTCAGAGCAGTACGAAAGGAGAATCGCGATGCCTTCTGGTGCGACGCAGACGCTGTCGACAGCAGCAACGGCCCATCGCTTTTACTTGTGTACGTCGGCGGTTGGTTTGGAGTACTGATGATAGATTTTGGAGCAATACCGCCCGAGATCAATTCTGCGAGAATGTATTCCGGTCCAGGATCGGCGCCCTTGCGTACCGCGTCAGTAGCCTGGAATCTGCTCGCCGCGGAACTGGACTCCGCGTCGACGTCGTACCAGAAGACGATCGACGTGCTGACCGACGACGAGTGGCGCGGCCCGACATCCGCAGCGATGGCCGCGGCTGTCGAGCCTTACGTGACATGGATGAGCACCACCGGCGCACAGGCTGAGCACACCGCGACCCAGGCTTCGGCCGCCGCGAGCGCCTACGAGACGGCATTCGCGATGACGGTGCCTCCGACCGCGGTCACCACCAACCGCGCGCAGCTGATGATGTTGGTCGCCACGAACGTCGTGGGTCAGAACACCCCGGCAATCGCGGCCAATGAGGCCCTATACGGTGAAATGTGGGCACAGGACGCCGCGGCGATGTACGGGTATGCCGGAAGCTCAGCCACGGCTGCAGCGGTGAAGCCGTTCGGCCAACCGCCGCAAACCGCGAACCCAGGCGCTCAGGCGGCGCAGTCCTCAGCGGTCACGCAAGCCACCAGCGCCAGTACGGGGGCCGGCGCCCAGTCCCAGCTGCAACAGCTGACCTCTGCGATCCCTGCGTCGTTGCAACAACTCACCTCGCCGATCTCCTCGGCGACGAACGCGGCGACGAGTCCGCTCGACAGAATCCTCGACTTCTTGGACGGTTCGGATGGGAGCTCCATCGGAACCTTCCTGAACTCCACCTTCTTGAACGGTCTCATTTCGGGCTCATACGTCAGCCCTGCGCTCATCACTCCTGCGATCACCAGCGCTCTAGCCGACGTCAACTCGGTGGGGGCCGGCGCGGCCGCGGCTGGGGGCGAGGGCGTTACCGGCATGATGGCGCCGGCTCTGGCGAGCGCGCCGAACGTGGGCGTTTCGGTGAACACAGCCGGCAGCACACTCGTCGGCAGGCTGTCGGTCCCGCCGACATGGACGGCAGCAGCGCAGGTCGCCAACCACAGCGGTGTCACGTATGCCGGTGGCGGCTGGACCAACGCGGTGGGCCCGACCGGCGGCAGCGCGCAAGCCGTTCCGGCCGGCATGCCCGGGATGCCGGGAATGGCCGGCGGCAGGTCCGGCGGATTCGGTCACGGTCCCCGCTACGGAAACCGCCTGACCGTCATGGGGCGCCCGCCGTCCGCAGGCTGACCACCGCGTCAGCGCCGTTCCAGCAGGTCCAACAGGTAGCTTCCGTAACCCGACTTCACCAGGGAGTTGGCGCGCCGTGCCAGCTGCTCGTCATCGATAAAGCCCATCCGCCACGCCACCTCTTCGGGGACGCTGACCTTCAGACCCTGGCGACGTTCCAGCGTGCGCACGAAATCACCAGCGTCGGCCAATGAGTCGAAGGTCCCGGTGTCCAGCCAGGCGGTACCGCGGGCGAGCACCTCGACGGTCAACCGACCCTGATCCAGGTAGGTCCGGTTGATGTCGGTGATCTCGTATTCGCCGCGCGCGGACGGCCGCAGGCCTCGGGCGATCTCGACCACGTTGTTGTCGTAGAAGTACAGGCCCGGCACCACATAATGCGACTTCGGCGTGGCGGGTTTTTCCTCGATCGACAACGCGATCCCGTCCGCGCCGAATTCGACGACGCCGTACGCCGACGGGTTGGCAACCCAATAGGCGAAAACTGCTCCACCATCAATTGATTCGAAGCGCCGCAGGTTGGTGCCCAGTCCGGGGCCGTGAAAGATGTTGTCGCCCAAAGCCAAAGCCACCGAATCGGAGCCGATGTGACCGGCGCCGATCACGAATGCCTGAGCCAGACCCTCGGGCTGGCTCTGTACCGCAAAGCTGATGTTGATGCCGAATTGGCTGCCATCACCGAGCACCCGTTCGAATGCAGCTGCGTCGGCAACGGTAGTGATCACCTGAATATCGCGAATGCCGGCCATCATCAGTGTCGACAATGGGTAGTAGATCATCGGTTTGTCGTAAACCGGCAGCAGCTGCTTGCTGACGCCCAAGGTGATCGGATACAGACGGGTGCCAGAGCCCCCGGCCAAAATGATCCCCCGCATCTCCCCCTCCTCAGTCCACGAGATCGGCGTCGGTCAGCTCGGTCGCCGCCAGCGCTGCCGCCAAGTCGTCGTGACGGAACACTGAGGTGACGTGGTCGTGGACCACCCGGAACGCCGACGCGACCGTGGCGTTGGCGCCGGATTCGCCCACGCCGCCGATCCGCTGTTCGACAACCACCACACCGTCGTGGACGTAGGTCCGGCCGACTTCGGCGTGTCGGGGATGGGCGGTTGCCCACTCGCGCAACGCGGCGTGGCCCTGCGCGGCGCCGCGAGCGTCGCCGACTTCGATGTCGTCACTGGACAGCGCGACCAAAGTGTCGACGTCAGACGCATTCAACGCATCATGCCAAGCCAAGACGGTGGCGATCTCCGATGTGGTCATGGTGTGAAAGGTACCGCGCGCGTCCACAAAGGCGTGGACGGGTCGGCGCTGCGGATCACCTCGCTCTGACCCAAGCGGTCAGGCTACGCGCCGCCCCAAGCAGTGCACGCGCCAACCGGATTGCTGCCACCGTTGCACGTCAAGGCAGTTGCGGCCGTCGACGACGACACGAGACCGCACCCGGTCGGCGAGCACGTCGGGATCGAGCTCGACGAACTCCTGCCACTCGGTGAGTACCAGGACCGCGTCGGCGCGGTCACAGGCTTCCTGCACCGAGACCGCGTAATTCAGCGTGGGAAACAATCGCTGGGCATTCTCCAGCGCTTTGGGGTCGTAGACGTTGACCGCTGCGCCGTTGAGCTGCAGCTGGCCCGCGACGTTGAGCGCCGGCGAGTCGCGCACGTCGTCGGATTCAGGCTTGAACGCGGCGCCGAGCACGGCGATGTTTGCACCCAGCAACGAACCGCCACAGGCGTTTGTGGCGATCTCGACCATCCGGGTGCGGCGCCGCATGTTGATGTTGTCGACTTCCCGCAGGAAGGTCAGCGCCTGATCAGCACCCAGTTCGCCGGCGCGCGCCATGAACGCGCGGATGTCCTTCGGCAGGCAACCGCCACCGAACCCCAAGCCGGCGTTGAGGAACCGGCGCCCGATTCGCGGGTCATGCCCGAGTGCGTCGGCTAACAGGGCAACGTCGGCGCCGGCAGCCTCGCACACCTCGGAGATCGCATTGATGAACGAGATCTTCGTCGCCAGAAAGGCGTTCGCTGAGACCTTGACCAGCTCCGCGGTCTGCAGGTCAGTCACCATGAAGGGAACCCCGGCGTTCAGCATCGGCGCGTACAACTCACGGATCGCGGCCTCGGCACGCGTCGAATCATCCTGCACGCCAAGCACAATGCGATCGGGTTGCAAGGTGTCTTGTACCCCGAAACCCTCACGCAAAAACTCGGGGTTCCAAGCGATTTCCACGTCGACGCCGGGCCGCGCAGCTGCGCGGGCCCGTTGGACAAGCTCTGCGGCCGTCCCGACGGGAACCGTCGACTTGCCGACGATCACCGCCGGTCGAGTCAAAAGCGGTATGAGCGTGTCGATTACCGCGTGTACGTGGCTCAGGTCAGCGCCGTATTCACCCCGTTTCTGCGGAGTGCCGACGCCGAGGAAATGCACATCGGCGAAATCGGCGGCCAGATGATAGTCGGTGGTGAACCGAAGGCGGCCGGCTGCGATGTTGTCCCTCAACATCTTTGGCAACCCGGGCTCGTAGAACGGAACGTCACCAGCAGCCAGCTTGGCGACCTTACCGGGATCGATGTCAACACCAACGACCTCATGCCCCAGTTCGGCCATTCCGGCGGCGTGGGTAGCGCCCAAATATCCCGTACCGAATACAGAGCACCTCATATACCCCTGTGTAGGTCGCCGCAATGAGCTAACGGCATCGCGCCCCTGAGCGCGGGGCAAACGTCAGGTGACGGTTTGCAGTCGGGACCTAGTGGCCGTGGCCGCCGTGGCCAAAACCGCCGTGACCCCAGCCACCGCCGCCACCGCCGCCGTGACCCCATCCACCGCCACCGTGATCGCCGCCCCAGGGTCCGTTCGGGGGCCCTTGACTGGGTCCACCGAATATCGGCCCTAGCGGGATTGGTATCGGTATCGGAATGGGAGCCACCGCCGGCGGCGCAACCGGCGGCG
>Ga0302325_10008489_pt1 | contig 22564 bp, 21 predicted proteins | sample Palsa_T0_2_FD_201948 | JGI IMG/M metagenome (GOLD analysis project Ga0302325, IMG submission 201948) | Peat permafrost microbial communities from Stordalen Mire near Abisko, Sweden - Palsa_T0_2 | ecosystem: Environmental > Terrestrial > Soil > Palsa > Peat permafrost | place: Sweden: Abisko...
CCGATCATGCGGCTGATCTGAAGGGCGCTCATGCCCTTCTTGCTCGCCATCATCAGGTGCGTCGCGGCGAGCCACTTGTGCAGCGGCACATGGCTGCGCTCGGCTAGCGTGCCAACCGTCACCGTGAATTGCTCGCGGCACGCCTTGCACTTGTAGACGCCGGCGCGGTGAGCATCGCCGTTCAGCTTGGTCGCGTTATCGACCACGCCGCACTTCGGGCAGATCGGCCCTTCGGGCCAAAGCCGAGCCTCCAACCATTCACGCGCCTTGGCTTCATCGTGGAAGATCGGGTTGCTGTAATCGCCGTCGCGCATCGTGGTCGCTCCTTGAACCCGACACTAGCGCTTGTGGTTGGTTTGTCAAAGGGATAATTCCCCGAAGTTGTCAAGAACAAAACAGGTACGCACGGATCCGGCGACCAGATCTGCGAGCCGCGGACGCTCAGCCGGCTGACGCCGGAGGAGGCGGTGGCGCTGCCGGCGAAGGTGCGGCCGTAGGGGCCGGCGCCTTGGCGTTGTGCGCCCCCTGGGCCCACAGCTCTCGGAACGCCTTGCGCGGATCGTTCTCGACCCGGGTCGCGGTGTCGAAGATCATCGTGGCGCGCGCCGCGACGTCGTAAGCCGGCCAGTGCGGGATCGCGGGCGTGTTGGGATCGCCGGTCTTGGCGAAGGCGACCCAGGCCGAAGCCAGGCGGTCGACCAGCAGGCGCCCGGGGGTTGAGCCCGCGCCGGCGATGGGCGAGCGGACGATGTGGAAGGACGCGTCCACGTCGTGTCCCTCCACCGCGCCGAACTTGCCGTCGTAGGCCGGCGCCGCCCAGGCCCAGATATACATCCAGGTCGGCGCGCCGCCGAGCGCGACGCGGCGCTCGGCCTGGACGATCGCGTCCCGGCGCGCGCCGGCGTCGGTCAGCGCCTGCGCCTGGATCAGATAGGGTGAGGTCCCCGGATTGGCGTCGACGTACATCTGGGTGATCGCCTGGGCCTGGCCCGGCGCGATCTGGGCGATTGCCTGCTGGAGGCCCGCCGCGTCGAGGTTGAAGTTGATCAGCTTGTGGGCGGCGTCCTCGAGGGTGGTCGAGATGATCAGCGGCACGTCCGCCGACTGGGCGGGGGCGGTCGGGTCGAACGGGTGTTGCGGCAGGGTGGCGCCGCCGATCACCGGGGCGAATTTGCCGCCGTGCCACAGGCTGTCGGTCTGCGCTTGCAGCAGGGCCGTCCAGGGCGCGCTCGCCAGCGCCGCATAGCCGCCCCCGCCCAGCGCGGCCAGCAGTTGCGCCGTCGTCGGGGCGCCGTCGGCCGGGGTGAACTGGCGCAGCGTCGAGCCGCTCTGGATCGCGGCGCGATGGAAGAGGCCCTTGGCCGAGGGCGTCGCCAGCAGGGTCGAGACCTTGGAGCCGCCGCCGTCCTGGCCGAAGATCATCACCCGGCCCGGATCGCCGCCGAATGCCGCGATGTTGCCCTGCACCCATTGCAGCGCGGCGACCATGTCGGCGACGCTCACGGCGCCGGCGTCGGCCAGCTCCGGCGGCGCGTCCGGCAAGCTCGCCAGGTGCAGGCAGCCGAGGGCGGCCAGCCGGTGGTTGACCGTCACCACGACGACATCGCCGAACTTGGCCAGGTTCACCCCGTCGTACATCGGCCCGTTGCCGGACCCGCTCACCCAGCCGCCGCCGTGGAAGCTGACCATCACCGCGCGCTTGGCGGCGTCGAGGCCGGGCGTCCAGATGTTCAGGTTGAGGCAGTCCTCGCCCATGCCGCCGAGGCCGACGTGGCGGTCCCACATGACCAGCTGGCCGAAGTCGGCGCGGATGTCCGCGGTGGTCTGCGGCGAGATCGGACCATAGCCGATCGCCTCGCGCACCCCGGTCCAGGGGGCTGGCGGCCGCGGCGGGGCGAAGCGGCCGCGACCTTCGGTCGAGGCGCCGTAGGGCACGCCCTTGAATTCCTTGATCCCGTCATTGTCGATGCCGAGCACCTTGCCCGCGATGGTCTCGGCGACCCAGAAGATCTGCGGGGAGGCGGGGACCGCGGCCGCGTGGTCAGCTGCGCCGGGACCGACGTCGATATCCGCGCCCATGGCAAATCCTCATCCTCTGTTTGCATAGTATCGGATGCAATCGAGGATAAGGATAGGCTTGGCGTGTCGCCTACTTCCGCATCACGGTGAAGCGCAGCAGCTCCTGCTTCGGCAGGTCCCAGCCGGGCTGCAGCACCAGGGCCTGCTGATAGTCGAGGTAGGCCGACTTCTCGTCGTCGAGGCCTTCGTAGGCGACGCCGCGGTTGTAATAGGCCTTGGCCGGCTCCTCGGTGCCTAGCGTCAGACCCTTGGAGATGTCCGAGACGCCGTCCTGATAGCGCTTGTCGATGATGTTCACGGCGCCGCGGTTGATCCATCCCTCGCCGAGCGTGGGATCGGCGACGATGGCGCGCTCGAAATCGCTGCGCGCATTGGCGAAGTCGCCACGCGACATGTAGATCACGCCGCGATTTATGTAGGTGCCGGCTTCGTCGCGGCGGTCCAGCAGGCCGTCGGCGAGCGCGGTGGTGCAGAGCCGCAGTGAATCGTTGTCGGCCTGGTCGTGGAACGCGGCCTTGGAGCACAGGGCCGCGCTGTCGTCGCCCATGATGGTGACGGCCGCGCTGGCCGCCCCCGACACGCCGACGAAGAGCGCAGCCGCGCCGAAAAGCTGGTGGAGTTTCATCGGGCGCCTCCCTAAAGAGCCCTCAAGTCTTAGCCGGAGCATGATCGCAAGCGCGGGCGGACGCAACGGAAGCCTGCAAGCGACGGCGGCGCGCGGCCGCCATTAGAACCACGGTATAATTTATGTAACCGTCAAGAATTCCCGTGCAGTGCGTTGTGTCTATGTAACATCGGTGTTCCCTATTGCGCGCCATTCGCGGTGACCTAAATATTCGCCCATGACACACATTGACACGCTTCCCCGAACCCGCCGCCTCGTCTGGAGCGGCGCCGGCATGCCCGCGTCCGACGGCGCCGGCGTCAAGCTCAAGCGCATCATCGGCCAGCCGGCGCTGCCGGACCTCGATCCGTTCCTGATGCTGGACGCCTTCGGCTCCGACGATCCCAAGGCCTATATCGCCGGCTTCCCCAGCCACCCGCACCGTGGCTTCGAGACCGTCACCTACATGCTGGCCGGCCGCATGCGCCACCGCGACAACGCCGGCAACGAGGGCCTGCTCGGCCCCGGCTCGGTGCAATGGATGACCGCCGGCCGCGGCATCGTCCACTCCGAGATGCCAGAGCAGGACGCCGGCCTGATGCAGGGCTTCCAGCTCTGGGTGAACCTGCCGGCGAAGGACAAGCTGATCGCGCCAAGATACCAGGACATCGCCGCCGACCGCGTCCCCGAGGTCGACCTCGGCGGCGGCGCGCGGGCGAAGGTGCTGGCCGGCGAGATCGGCGGCGTGCGCGGCCCGGTCGATCCCGGCGCCACCCAGCCGATCTTCATCGACCTAACCCTCGCGGCGGGCGGCGAGGCCCGCATCCCGCTGCCGGCCGGCCACAACGCCTTCGTCTATGTGTTCGAGGGCGAGGCGGAGGTCGGCGAGCCCGGCGAGCGCCTGGCGGCCGGCCGGATCGGCGTGCTCTCTCAAGGCGAAGAGGTGGCGCTGGGCTCGAAGACGGGCGGACGGCTGATCCTGGTCGCCGGCAAGCCGCTGCGCGAACCGGTGGCCAAGTACGGCCCCTTCGTGATGAACACCGAGGCCGAGCTGCGGCAGGCGTTCGAGGACTACCGCGCCGGGCGGTTCTAAGTCGCCTTGCCAATCGGATAAATCCCGGCCCTCCTTGTCGGCGCGGCGAGTGTTCGTTCGTCGTGGCGTCAAACGAGGTGCGCCATGCTCTACGCCTTCCTTTGCTACAACGACGAGGACGCGGTGTTCTCCTGGAGCCAGGCCCAGGACGACGCGGTGATGGCCGCGCTCGGCAAGGTGCATGAGCGGCTGGAGAAGGCCGGCCGTATCGGGCCGACGGCGCGGCTGATGCCGACCACGGCGGCGACCACCCTGCGCAAGGACACCGACCCGCCGCTGGTGCTCGACGGCCCCTACGCCGAGACCAAGGAGCAGCTGCTCGGCTTCTATGTGATCGAGTGCGCCGACCTGGAGGCGGCGCTCGACGTCGCCCGGGATCTCGCCAGGGCCAACCCCGGCGGCGCCTATGAGGTGCGGCCGGTGCGGGGGTTCTCACCGGGCGCCCTGGCCGCCGCCGCGCCGGGCGCGTGAGCGAGGTCGACTGGATCGACGCGGCGCTGACCGGCGCCCGTCCGCAGGCGATCGGCGCGCTGCTGCGCTATTTCCGCGATCTCGATCTCGCCGAGGAGGCCTACCAGGACGCCTGCCTGCGGGCGCTGAGGAGCTGGCCGAAGCAAGGGCCGCCGCGCGACGCCGCCGCCTGGCTGATCATGGTCGGACGCAACGCCGCCATCGACCAGGTGCGCCGCGGCGCCCGCCAGACCGCGCTGCCGGACGAGGCGGCCCTCTCCGACCTCGACGACGTCGAGGCGCCGCTGGCCGAGCGGCTGGACGGCGCCCACTACCGCGACGACGTGCTGCGGCTGCTGTTCATCTGCTGCCATCCCGACCTGCCGGCGACGCAGCAGATCGCGCTGGCCCTGCGCATCGTCTCGGGGCTCAGCGTGCGCCAGATCGCCCGCGCCTTCCTGGTCGGCGAGACGGCGATGGAGCAGCGGATCACCCGCGCCAAGGCCCGCATCGCCAAGGCCGACACGCCCTTCGAGACCCCCGGCCCCATCGAGCGCGCCGAGCGGCTCGCGGCGGTCATGACGATGATCTACCTGGTGTTCAACGAGGGCTATTCCGCCGGGCCGGCCGGTGAGGACGAGCGCGGCGCGCTGGCGGACGAGGCGATCCGGCTGGCGCGGCTGCTGCTGCGGCTGTTTGCGGCGGAACCGGAAGTCATGGGCCTGCTGGCGCTGATGCTGCTGCAGCACGCCCGCGCCGCGGCCCGGTTCGATGCGGCCGGCGAGATCGTGCTGCTCGACGACCAGGACCGCGATCTCTGGAACCGGCGGATGATCGGCGAGGGCCTGGCCCTGATCGACAAGGCGATCCGCCACCGCCGCCGCGGCGCCTATCAGGTGCAGGCCGCCATCGCCGCCCTGCACGTCCGCGCCGCGCGGCCGGCCGACACCGACTGGACCCAGATCGACGCCCTCTACGCGGCGCTGGAGCAGCTGGACCCGTCGCCGGTGGTGACGCTGAACCGCGCCGTGGCGGTCTCCAAGGTGCGGGGGCCCGAGGCGGCGCTGGCGATGATCGCGCCGCTGGAAGCGCGGCTCGGCGGATACTTCCACTACTTTGGCCTGAAAGGCGCGCTCTTGAAGCAGCTCGGCCGCGCCGCCGAGGCCGGCCGCGCGTTCGACCAGGCGATCTCGCTGGCCGCGACGCCCGCCCAGGCCGCCCACATCCGCCAGCACCTCGACCAGCTGGCCGGCGAGGGCGCGGCCGGGCGCTGATTTTCGCCCGGCGGTGTCGGACGGCGGCGGAACCGCGCGTCCTAAGGCGGACCGGACACGGAGCCAAGACGATGACGCAGCTCGCCACCATCCCAAGCCGCGAAGACGCGGCGATCCGCGGCGTGATCCTCGCCCGCTCGCGGGCGCTGGGCGCCAAGGACGCCGCCGCCGTCATCGATTGCGGGACGCCGGACAGGGTCTGCTATTCCCTCGCCCCGCCGCTGGTCGACACGGGCGGCGGCGCGGGGCTCGAAGACTGGTTCGCCACCTGGGACGGGCCGATCGGCTACGACGTGCGCGATGTGACGGTCGTCGCCGGCCAGGATGTCGCCTTCGTCCATGGTCTCGCCCATATGAGCGGCCGCAAGACCGAGGGCTATGCCGTCGATCTCTGGTTCCGCCTCACCCTTGGGCTGACCAAGACCGGAGTCGGGTGGAAGGTCGCCCACGAGCACCACTCGGTGCCCTTCTACATGGACGGCAGCTTCCGGGCCGCCGTCGATCTCGCCCCGTAGCCCGTCGCGGCCCACGATTTGCGAGGGCCGGTCCACATCGATCTGGACTGTGCAAGAGCGATACAATGAACATGCGTAGCTGGATGACCTCGGAAGACTACATCCGCGAGTGGCAGCCCCGCACCAAGGGCCGCCGCAAGCAAGACCGCCGCCCGCGAATGGAGACCATCCTCGGCGCCGCCGTCGTGCTCGCCTGGGCCTGGGGCATCTACGAGCTGACGCTGCTGTTTTTGAAGTAAGAGCTGGGGCGTTCCCTCACCTCACCTCTCCCACTTTCGCGGGAGAGGGCTACGGATGGGCGGCGGCGGCTTCACCGCCCTCCGCAACTCCGCTCTCTCGGTATCCCTACCCCGCTCCCTTGCGGGAGAGGTGAGGTGAGGGTCCTTTCCTACTTCCCCAGATCCCGCGGGTCGGCCTCGTAGAGCATCGGCTCGCCGACCAGGCGCCGGCGCAGGTTTTCCAGGAAGAGCGCGTCGTTGCGCGGGATCTGGCCGGAGCCGAAGGCCGAGCCGTGCGGGTTCAGCGCCACCTTGGGGTGGGCCCAGAACGGGCTCGCCTCCGGCAGCGGCTCGGTCTGGAACACGTCCAGAATGGCGAACTCAGGGACCCCGGCGTCCAGCGCCGCCAGCAGCGCTGCTTCGTCGACGAGGCCGCCGCGCCCGACATTGACCAGCACCGAGGCCGGCTTCATCGCCGCGAAGAAGGCCGCATCGGCCATGTCGCGGGTGGCGTCGTTGAGCGGCGCCGAGAGCACCACCACGTCGGCCCCGGGCAGCAGCGCGCGCACGTCCTCCAGCTTCGCCATGCGGCTGGCGAGCGGATGCTCGCCGCCCGAGCGGCGCACCCCGACGATCTCGGCCCCGAAGCCGCGCGCCCGTTCGGCGACGCCTTGGCCTATGGCGCCGAAGCCGACGATCAGCCAGGTCGTGCCGGCGATCTCGCGGAAGGGCACCCGGATCCAGCGGCTCGCGGCCTGCTCGGCGCGCCGTTCGGGCAGGCGCTGGAAGTGGCTCAGCACCTCGCCCATCACATATTCGGCGATGCTGATCGCCTGGCCATGGCCGGTGGTGAGCAGCGCGCCCTTGGCCACCAGCTGGCCCCAGACCGGGTTGTCGAGCCCCGCCGCGCCGGTGTGCACCCAGCTCAGCCGGTTCGACTTCAGCAGCGTGATGAAGAGGGTGCGGCCGCTGGGGCCGAAGGCGTCGTTGGACATCCAGCCCCAATCGGGCTGAGCCGTGTCGTCGTCGAGCGCGTCGCCGTTGCAGACGATCTGGCCGTCGTCGCCGATGACGGCGACCTCGATCTGATCCTTCAGCGGCGCCAGCGCGGCGGCGACGCGCTTGTAGGCGGGTTCGATCATCAGCAGGCGCTTCACGGGGCGGCTCCGGGCTTGGGCAAGGCCGGCTGTAGCGCATCGTTCCGCGCGAACACCACCGCGAACGGATCGCCGTAGAGCTTTCGCCAGCCTGGCCGCTTTTCAAGCACCGATACGAGGCCGTCGCGCGGCGAGATGATCGCCCAGCGGATGTTCCAGCGCTTGAACTCCTGGTCGATGTCGGGCTGCGCGCCGCCGGCGACGGCGAGGTACTTCTGCACGAAGGCGTCGCCGTACATGTCGGCGCGGCCGTCGATGTAGGGCTTCACGCCCTTGAAGATCAGGTAGCCGCCGAAGGCGTATTCGTTGAACACCGGCTGGGTGAGCAACTGCGCCGGAACCTTGGTCATGGCGGTGACCGGCACATTGGCGTTGTCGCGGCGCACCAGCGGATAGGCCAGCCGCACGCCAACCACCACCGCGGCGAAGAGCGCCAGCGCGGCGGCGACCGGGAGGCTCGGCACGCGCCAGTTCGGCCGCCAGCCCACCGGCGGGACGAGGCGCGGCCCCGGCCGGTTTGGATAGATAGCGTGGCCGAACGGCTCGGCCAGCAGCAACGGCGCCAGCGCGGCCAGCACCGCCTGCTGACGCACATGCTGCAGCGCCATGTACACCAGCCCCACGAGCAGGATCAGCCGGAACAGCGGCGCCCGTACGCCGCGCCAAAGCCCAAGAAACAGAGTGGCGAGCAGCGCGCCCTCGAACGGGCTGAACTCTCCGAAGGTGGCGCCGCGCCATTCGAGGATGCTGGGCAGCACCTTCATGGTCATCACCATGAACGGGAAGACGACGCCGTCGAAGCCGTGCGGCGTCGCCAGGGCGAAGGCCCCGGAGATGACGCCGAAGAGGCTCCAGTCGAGCGCGGTCCGGAGCTTGTTGGGCTGCTCGGTCAGGGCTTCCAGCGCGAACGGGACGATGATCGCCAGGCCGAAGATGAAGCTGGCGTGCAGATTGGCCCACACCGCCATCAGCAACGTCAGCTCCAGCCGCGGCGCGCGGCCGGCCCGGCGCGCGGCCAGGAGGCTGCGGGTCCAGAAGACGAGCAGGGGCGTGGCGATGATGTGCGGCCGCGCATAAAGGAACGGGTCCAGGCAGGCGAAGCACAGCGCCAGCCCGATCACCTGGCCCACCGGCCCCATCCAGAGCCTGAGCTCGCCGGCGATCAGCGCGAACGCCAGCCCCGCCGCCAGCCCGATCAGCAGCACCACACCGGCCCAGCCCGCCGCGAGGTAGGCCGAAGCCATCAGCACCTCGGAGAGCCATTCGTGGGCGATCCAGGGCCGGCCGACGGCGGTGTAGGAGAACGGGTCGGTCTGCGGGATGCTGAGGTGGGCGAGGATCCAGCGGCCGGCGGCCACGTGCCAGTTGGTGTCGCCGTCGATGAACACCCGGGCCGAGAAGGCCGCCACGGCCATCACGATGATGAACGCCGCGCCGGCGATGGCGAGGTCGATCGTCGCCCGCTGGCGCGTCGCCGCGGCCAGGCGCGGGTTGAAGGGCTCTGCGAGCGAGATGTAAGTCATCCGTGACTGATTATCGCCGCTGTCGACCCCGCCGCGCGCGCCGCGTCAAGCCCCGCGTGGCGGCCGGCCGGTCGATGGAGCGTCGCATCGACGTCTCCGGCCCGCTAGAAGTCGCGCCATGACCGACCATCCCGACTGGGCGCTGGGCCCGTTCTCCAAACCCGAACGGATCCTCGAGCGCCTGCCCGAGGTCAGCTTCGACTGCCCGGTCTCGAAGGCGCGCGTCGCCTGGGCGGCTAAGGACGTGTTCAACCCGGCGGCCGTGGTCCACGACGGCCGGGTCTGCCTCTTGGTGCGCGCGGAGGACAAGGTCGGCCGCTATGCCGGCGTCTCGCGCATCGGCCTGGCGACCAGCGCCGACGGGCGTCATTTCGAGCTCGAACCCGAGCCGGTGCTCGCGCCGGGCGATGACGAGTGGCAGGCCTGGGAGTGGCCGGGCGGCTGCGAGGATCCGCGCGTGGTCGCGTCTCCCGACGGCGGCTTCGTCTGTACGTACACGGCGTTCGACGGCAAGGTCGGCGCGCTCTTCGTCGCCACCTCGCCGGACCTGCGGCGCTGGACCAAGCACGGGCCGGCGTTCGCGCGGACGCCCTATGTGCGGCGCGCCACCAAATCGGGCGCGATCCTGACCGAGTTGCAGGACGGGCGCCTGGTCGCCGCGCGCCACCAGGGCAGGTTCTGGATGTACTGGGGCGAGGGCGTGACCTATGCGGCGACGTCCGACGACCTGATCCGCTGGACGCCGCTGGAGATCGAGACCGCGCCCGACCGCTACCTGACCTGGCGGCCGGAGGCGGCGGCGAGGCCCGCCGGCTGGCGCATCGACCGCGTGGCGGGGCCGAAGGGACTCATGCCCATCGCCGGACCGCGCCGGGGCCGGTTCGACTCGCTGCTGACCGAGCCCGGGCCGCCGGCGGTGCTCACCGACGCCGGCATCGTGCTGATCTACAACGGCGCCAACCACCCCGAGAGCGGCGACGCGGACACGCCGGCTTACGCCTACCAGCCCGGACAACTGCTGCTCGACAGCGCCGATCCGAGCGCGGTGATCTCCCGCACGCAGACGCCGTTCCTGCGCATCGATCCGGCCGAGGCGCAGGGTCAGGTCGGCAACGTCTGCTTCGCTGAGGGCCTCGTCGCCTGGAACGGCGCCTGGTGGCTCTATGTGGGCCTGGCCGACTCGCGGCTCGGCGTTTCCACCGCGCCGATGGCCGGAAAGCGGGACTCGCTTAACCAAAGCCGGCGGATGATGTAGCCCAGCGCCGGGGCGCGGAGTCTTTTCCCGAACGTGAGCGACGACAGCCACATCGTGAGCGCCGGCCTTGCGCCTCGCAGCCGGGCCGGCAAGCGGCTCTCGCTGGTGGTTCCGATGCACAACGAGATGGAGGTGCTGGACGCCTTCTTCGCGCGCATCGCCGAGGCGACCGCGGGCCTCGGCGTCGAGGTCGAGATCATCTGCGTCGACGACGGCAGCCGCGACGCGACGCTGCAGGGCCTGATCGACCACGCCCGCCGCGATCCGGCGGTGAAGGTGATCGCGCTCGCCCGCAACTTCGGCAAGGAGGCGGCGATGACCGCCGGCATCGAGGCGGCCGGAGGCGACATGATCGTGCCCATCGACGCGGACCTGCAGGACCCGCCGGAGCTGATCGCCGAGTTCGTGCGGCTCTGGGAAGCGGGCTATGACGTGGTCTATGGCTCGCGCGCCGACCGCAGCAGCGACACGGCGATGAAGCGCACCACCGCGCGGCTGTTCTACCGCGTCTTCAACCGCGTCTCCGACCTCGAGATCCCCGAGAGCGCCGGCGACTTCCGGCTGATGGACCGCCAGGTGGTGGAGGCGCTGAAGACGCTGCCGGAGCGCAACCGGTTCATGAAGGGCCTTTTCGCCTGGGTGGGCTTCCGCCAGATCGGCGTGCCCTATGTGCGGCCGGGACGCGCGGCCGGGACGTCGTCGTGGGGCTATCTGCGGCTGATGCGCTTCGCCATCGATGGCATCACCTCCTTCTCCACCGCCCCGCTCAGAATGTGGACGGCGCTGGGCCTGGTCGCCGCCATCGTCGCGGTGATCGGCGCCATCGCCTTGATCGTCCGCGTGCTGATCGTGGGCCGCGAAGCGCCCGGCTACGCCTCGCTGATGGTGGTGCTGCTGTTCAGCTTCGCCAGCCAGATGATCGCCTTCGGCGTGCTCGGCGAATACGTCGGGCGCCTCTACCAGGAGGCCAAGGGCCGGCCGATCTATGTCGTCCGGGCACGGATCGGCTTCGATCCCTGATGGACCGCGCCACCTACGATCGGATGCGGGTGCTGCAGGACGGGCACTGGTGGTTCGAGGGCCGCCGGCGGATCCTTTCGGGCCTGATCGGCGCGCTCGACCTGCCGAAGCCGGCCCAGGTGCTCGAGGTCGGCTGCGGGCCGGGCGGCAATCTGGAGATGCTGAAGCGGTTCGGCGAGGTGACGGCGCTGGAGCCGGACGAGGCCTCGCGCGCCTACGCCGCCGAGCGGACGGGGGTGCGTATCGAGGGCGGCCTGCTGCCGGACGGCCTGCCGTTCGCGCCGGCCAGTTTCGACCTCGTCTGCGCCTTCGACGTGATCGAGCACGTCGACGAGGACGCGGCCTCGGTGGCGGCGCTGGCGCGGCTCTTGAAGCCCGGCGGCTATCTCGCCACAACCGTCCCCGGCCAGCCGTGGATGTGGAGCCGGCACGACGAGTTGCACCACCACAAGCGCCGCTATCGGCTGGGCGACTATCGCGCGATGTTCGAGGCGACGGGGCTGAAGGTGATGATCGCCAGCCACTTCAACACCGTGCTGTTCGGGCCGATCGCCGCGGTCCGGGCGCTGAAGAAGCTGACCGGCTCGACCGAGGCGGACGATGACGCGATGCCCGCAGCCCCGCTCAACCGCCTGCTGACGGGGCTATTCGCCGCGGAAGGGCCGTGGCTGCGCCATGCGCCCTTGCCGACCGGGGTCTCGATCGTGCTAATCGCCCAGAACGCGTCATGATCCCGAGACCGATGAAACTTCCCGCCGTCGTCCGCGAGATCAACGTCTTCGTCCTGGTCGGCGTGCTGGCGACGGCGTGCCAGGTGGGGGTCTCGCTCGCCGCCCACTGGTGGCTGGGGCTGGAGGCGATGCTCGCCAGCCTGGTCGGCTACGCGGCCTCGGTCGGCGTCTCCTACCTGGGCAACAGCGTCTTCACCTTCCGCCGCCCGGCGCTGCACGGGCCGCAGTTCGCCAAGTTCGCGACGATCTCGCTCACCGGCCTGGCGCTCAACCTGAGCCTGGTCTTCGTCTTCACCCACGCCCTGGCCTGGCCGCTGTGGCAGGCGATGATCCCGGTGGTGCTGATCGTGCCGCCGTCGACCTTCGTGATGTCGAAGCTCTGGGCGTTCCGCGTCGCGGCGCCCGAAGCGGTGGGCTGACGCCCGAAACCCTCGCCGACGGCCTCATTCGCGCCTTGCTGGCGCGGATCATCGGCGATCGCATAGCGGGCCGGCGCGAGGAGCAACCGTCATGACGCCGATCAAGGGCAGCGAACGGGCGCCCGTCGCCGGGGCGACCGACATCGGCGACGCCGACCCGCGCGAGCGGCTCGAGGTCAGCGTGCTGCTGCGGCCCGCCAACCCGGACAGGGAACAACGGCGACTTCAAAGCCACGCCCGGCAGGGACGCCTGCACGGGCCTTGGCTCGCCGAACGGCGCGAAGCTGACGCTCACCTAACCACCCATGTGCGGCCGCTCCGGCCCCGGGCACGCCAGCTTCTTCGCGCCGGTCCAGTCGAGCACGCGGCGGACGTCCTGGGTCCAGATGGCGTAGCCGGCCGGCGTCATGTGCAGGCCGTCGTCCAGGAAGATGTCCTTCGGCTTGCCGTCGGCCATCATGTCGCTGACCACGTCGATCTCGATGAGGTCGCGCTGGGTCAGCGTCATCGCTTTGACCGCCTGGTTCACCGCCTCCTGGGCCGGGTATTCGGTCAGCCGCGCCTTCGACGGTTTCACCGTGATGAAATAGACGCGCACGTGCTTCATCGACGCGCGCTTGATGAACATGAACTTGTTGAAGTCCGCCACCACCTCGTCCGGCGTCTTGCCGTCGTGCAGGTCGTTGTCGCCGGCGTAGAGGACGATGGCGCGCGGGCGATAGACCCTGACCAGACGAACGAAGTTGTCGTTGATGTCGGCGATCTCGGCGCCGTCGAAGCCGCGGTTCAGCACCGGAAAGGGCGCCATGTCGTGGGCCAGGGTGGCCCATCCGCGGATGGATGTGGAGCCGACGAACAGCACCGGGCAGGCCGGCGGGGGCGTCACCTGGTCGGCGGCGGCGAAGGCGTCGATCTCGCCCGCGAGGCGGCCCGTCGCGGGCGGCGCGTCGGCGGCGAAGGCCGTCGTCAGCAGGCTGAGCGCGAGCGCCGGGACGAGCGAGGCGATACGGAACATGGCGGCTTCCCTTGGGACGCCACGGCCTAGGCCGAGCGTCCGCGAAGAGCAACCCGCGCCAGTCCGGCCGGCGGCGCCGCCGGCCGGACCAACGCCCCGCGCGGCCCGTCGCCGCGCGAATTTCTCCGCACGATCCCTCTCGCCGCGCGACGACCCTTACCTAGCATTTCGAGGCCGCTGTTGTCCGCCTGCGACCCACGCGGCGGAACGGCGCAGCGAGCAATCGGGCCCGGCAACCTGGAGACGACCCTACGTCGGCCGGACGCGCGGCGCGCTCTCCAGATTGATCTCCTCGAGCGAACGCGAGGTGGTCTCCGGCACCAGCAGGTGGCTGAGCAGGCCGCCCAGCAGGCTGAGCAGCGCCAGCGCGCTGATGGTCGCCACGAAGCCGAAGCCGGCGTTCAGCAAGGGGAAGGCGAAGCCGCTGACCGCCGCCCCGATCCGCCCGCCGACGACGGTGATCGATTGCGCGACGCTGCGAATCCGCGTCGGCGCCAGCTCAACGCCGTAGACCCCCGCGCCGGAGACGAGTCCGGGCCCGGTCTGGGCGATGTTGAAGAGGCCGTAGACCAGGAAGGCGGCGAGCGCCGAGACGCCCGGCGTCGCGCGCATCCAGGCGAACACGCCCAGCGCCACCGCGCCGCCGACGAAGCCCCAGACCTGCGTCGGCTTGCGCCCGAACCGGTCGAGCAGGAACCACGACATCAGGATCGACGGCGGGATGACGAAGATCAGCTCGGTCTCGATCTGGTAGATCGACGCCGGGATGCCGAGGTTCTGGGCGATGATGTCGGGCCCGAACAGCACCGTCGCATAGACGACGAGGTCGTAGATCATCCACAGCAGCGCGCCGGCGAAGATGTAGCGGGCGTGCTGGCGGAACACCTGCCAGAACGGCCGGGTGTCGATGGCCGGCGGCGGCGCGGAGGCGACGCCGGCCACCTGGGCCATGGCCGCCTGCGCGCCCGCCTTGTCCGCCGCCACGCGGGCGAGGTAGCGGGCCGACTCCGGCATGTTGCGGCGGAAGAAGATCACCCCCAGCGCCGGTACGCAGCCGCCCGCCAGCACCAGCTTCCAGACGATCTCGTCCGGCACGTGGTAGGCGTCGAGCAGCAGTTTGAACAGCGCGGCCGCGAGCGCCCCGATCGGCCACATGGTGCCGAAGCCGAGGCCGATGGCCCGGCCGCGGTCGGCGCGGTTGGCGTGCTCGGCCATGATCGTGGGCGAGAGCACATAGTCCGCGCCGACACCGATGCCGAGGATGAAGCGGCAGGCGACCAGCAGCCAGACGCCGGGCATGAAGGCCTGGGCCAGCGCCGCCAGTCCCAGGATCGCGGCGTCGAGGCCGTAGAAGCGCTTACGCCCGCGCTGCGCCAGCAAGCCGAACACCAGCGCGCCGACCATCGAGCCGACCAGAACCGAGGCGGTGAGGTAGCCCTTCATGATCGGCACGTCGTGGGCGGCCACGTGGTAGGCCCTGAGCGCCGGCCCCAGCACCAGGCTGATCGAGGAGATGTCGTAGCCGTCGCAGAACACGCCGAGCCCGGTGACCAGCAGCGTGCGCCAGTGGAAGGCGCTGAACTTCTGCTCGTCGAGGATGGCGAAATGGGTGTCGGTCATGAATCCCCCGGCGCCGAGCTGGGCCCCGCGATCCATAGGCGATCCGGCGCGCGTCCCGCCAGAGAGTCACATAAGTTTCACGGAAGGCCGCGGCCGGCGCCCTCAGGGCGCGCTCGCCAGCTCGTCGGAGGCGTCGGCGGCGCCGAACGCCGCGCCCTTGGCCTCGGGCCCGAACCAGGCGACGGCGGCCAGCACGATGGCGACGACGCCGCAGACCACGGCCAGCGCGAAGCCGTAGTCATTGTGATGGCTCTTCACCAGCATGGTCTGCAGGGTGATGTTGACCGCGGCGAACAGGTTGCCGAGCTGGTAGGCGAAGCCGGGAAAGGTGCCGCGCGCGCCGGCCGGCGACAGCTCGTTCAGGTGCGCCGGCACCGCGCCCCAGGCGCCCTGCACCGCCGCCTGGATCAGGAACGCGCCCGCCGCCAGCATCAGCGGCGTCGAGGAAAACGCCCACAGCGGGATCACCGGCAGCGCCAGCACCGAGGCCAGGGCGATGGCGCGCCGGCGGCCGATCTTCTCCGACAGCGGCCCGAAGATCAGCCCGCCCATCATCGCGCCGAGGTTCAGGCAGATGGTCAGCGCCGAAACCATCGCCGCCGAGTACTTGTGCTCGACCTGCAGGAACTGCGGGTAGAGGTCCTGGGTGCCGTGGCTGAAGAAGTTGAAGCAGGTCATCAGCAGCACGGCGTAGGCCAGCATCCCCCAGTGGCCCTTGAGGGTCTTGAACAGCCCCGGCGGCCGCGTCGTCGTCCTGGTCGCCTTGTGCGCTTCCCAGGTCGGGCTCTCGCGCACGCTGCGCTGGATGTAGACGATCAGCAGCGCCGGCAGCACGCCCAGCGCCAGCATGCCGCGCCAGCCGATCGTCGGCAGGAACAGGTTGGCGATGGCGGCGAGGAAATAGCCCAGCGGATAGCCTTCCTGCAGGATGCCCGAGACGACGCCGCGGCTCTTCGCCGGGATCGTCTCCAGCGCCAGCGAGGCGCCGATGCCCCAGACCCCGCCCATGGCGAAACCGAAGCAGGCGCGAAGCGCCAGCAGGACGAGGATCGTCGGCGAGAAGGCCGAGGCCACCGCCAGCACCGAATAGAGCCCGACCACCAGCATCAGGATCGGCCGGCGTCCATAGCGGTCGGCCAGGCGCCCGAACACCAGCGCCCCCACCGGCCGGGCGATCAGCGTTAGGAAGATCGCCGAGTTCGCCACCGCGATGTCGGCGTGGAAGTCGCGCGCGATGTCCTTCAGCACGAACACCAACAGGAAATAGTCGAACGCGTCCAGCGACCAGCCCGCCAGGCTGGCGAAGAAAGCCGCCCTCTGCGGGCCGTTCAGAGCCCGCAGCTCGTCGACGATGACCATGAACGCCAGTTCCCTACCCGGTCACTCCGGCGGTCTTTGACGCTAGTTCGGACGGGGGATCAACGCGCCTGGCGTGTCTAGCGCCGGCGGCGCGCCAGCAGCCGGCGGATGCGGTCGACCACCGCCTGCGGTTCGTGCGGCCGGGCGAGGTGGGGGCCCTGGTCGCAGAGCTCGCCGGCGATGTCGGCCTCGCGCGCCACCGTGCCGGCGAGCAGCACCTCCAGGCCTGGACGGCGGCGGCGGACCCACTGGGCGAGGGCGAAGCCGTCGGTCCCGCCGCCCAGGTCGACAGCGGTCAGCACCACGTCGGCGCGCGTCTCGTCGTGATCCAGGATCTGCATCGCCTCGTCGGCGCTGGTGGCCTCGACGACGCGATAGCCGCAGTCGCGCAGGTAGCCGGCGATCACCAGGCGCACCAGCACCTCGGCTTCGACCACCACCACCGTCTCCGCGACGGTCGCGGCGGCGGTGGTCTCGCCGTCGCCCCTCATTCGACGCCGGCGAGGGCGCGCACCCGGCCCACCAGGTGCTCGAGGGCGAATGGTTTGGCCAGGAAGGCGTCGGCCAGTCCGTCGGCGTTCTGCGCCGGCGCGTGGCCCGAGGTGATCACCACCTTCAGCCCCGGCAGCGCCTTGCGCACCCGCGAGGCCAGCTCGAGGCCGTCCACCGATCCGGGCATCTTCACGTCGGTGACCAGCACGTCGGCGCCGCCCGAGGCGGACAGCACCTCGAGCGCCTCGTCGGCGGTGGCGGCCTCGAACACCTCGCAACCGGCCTGGCGCAGGCTCTCGGACACCATCATCCGGATCAGCACCTCGTCCTCGACGACGAGCACCGTCGGGCGCGCGCCCGCGCTTCGATCTTCCGCGTAGATATCCAGGGCGGTCATAGTCAAAAACCCCAACGTCACCGCGCTAACGCACCGATGGCCACGGCTGTTCCGTGGCGGGACGCGAGTTTTGCGCGCCGTGGCGTCAGAGCTTGAGCGCCTTCTTGAACATGAACAGCGAAATCACAACCAGGTAGGCGCCGAAAATGCGCTTCAGCGGGCCGGACGGCAGGCGGTGCGCCGCCGCGACGCCCCACGGCGCGGTCAGGATCGACATGGACGAGATGGCGACCATGGCCGGCAGGTTGATGTACCCGAGCGAGCCCCAGGGCAGGCCCTTGTGGCCGAAGCCGATGATGGCGAAGCCGATGGCGGTGGGAACGGCGATCAGGGTGCCGATCCCGGACGCGGTGGCGATGGCGCGGTGGATGGTGCGGCTGCACCAGGTCATCACCGTGATCGCGATCGTGCCGCCGCCGATGCCGAGCAGCGAAGAGAAGGCGCCAAGGCCGCCAGCGAGGGCGACGAGCGGCAGGCCGCTGGGCATGTTCTCGCTCAAAATCATCGCGCTCAGGCGTGGCACCAGGAAGTTCACCGACATCGCCATCACCCCGATGGCGAAGATCAGCAGCAGCCCGCCGTCGTCAACGTGCCCGGCGAGCACTACGCCGACGACCGAGCCGATCACCAGCCAGGGCGCCCACTGCCTCAGGATGGTGAAGTCGACGGCGCCGCGCCTGTGGTGGGCGAGGGTGGAGCGGATCGACGCGACGATGATGGTGGCCGCCGAGGTGCCCACCGCGACGTGGGCGTACTGGCCTTTGTCGCCGCCGAGCAGCGGCAGCACGAGCAGCATCGCCGGCACCACGATGAAGCCGCCGCCGATGCCGAACATGCCGGCGCAGAATCCGGCGAACAGCCCCGCGGCCAGCAGCGCCACCAACGGCAGCAGCCAAGGATAACTCTCTAAATGCATCGACCAAACCCCGTCCGGCGAATCTGTGTCTCGCCAAGCCCTACGCGAACCAAGCGGGAATTTTTCTCAAGGCGTCGCACGCCCACCGCCGACGGTGCGGGTGCAGTTGCGTTCGCGATTTGGCGTTAGCCCCTATCCCCGGCCCTCGCGGCGAGGCCGGATTCCGTGTCGATGCGAGGTAAAATGTTGAACTCTGTCCAGCCGGCGGGCGCCAGCGTGGCCGTATGACCGATTTCTGGGCGACGTTTGGCGGATCGGTCGATCAAGCTATAGTGGCGCTCGCGCATGACCGACACCCGATCCGTCTCCAGGAGCCACGATTTCACCCTGCGCCTCGCCGAGCCGGCCGACCTGCCGGCGCTGCGCGCGCTGATGGACGCCGCCATCGGCCGCCTGCAGGCGCCGTTCCTGTCGCCGGACGAGGTCGCCGCCTCGTTCTCGATCATGGGGCTCGATACCCAGCTGGTCGCCGACCGCACCTATTTCGTCGTTGAAGCCGGCGCGCACATCGCCGGCTGCGGCGGCTGGAGCCGCCGGGCCACATTGTTCGGCGGCGATCACTCGGCCGGACGCGACGCGGCCGTGCTCGATCCGGCCACGGACGCGGCGCGGGTGCGCGCCATGTACACCCACCCCGACTTCGTGCGCCGCGGCGTCGGACGGATGATCCTGGACGCCTGCGAGGCCGCGGCGGCGGCCGAAGGCTTCGGCCGCTGCGAACTGGCGGCGACATTGGCGGGCGAGCCGCTCTATCTGGCCTGCGGCTACCGGCAGATCGAGCGCTTCGACGAGCGGACGCCGCGGGGCGTCGAGGTGCCGCTGGTGCGGATGGGCAAGTCCCTGATTTTGCCCGAAGATCAGCGATCCGAGCCCGACTGACGCGGGCAAATCATGCCGTCTTTGTGCCCATAGCTTAGGCATTGGCGCCCGACCGCGTGCGTTTACGAAGCAGAAATGTCAGGCTTCATCGGATTCCCCCCGGGACCGGACAGTATCCCTTGCGCGTGCCCGGACCCGGCACTTTCCTGACGGCGTACGGCTTAGTCTAGGGGGATTGGGGTTAGCTCGACGGCGGAGTCGGGCAGAGCATCAACTGAGTTCGCAAACATAGAAATTCGGGCGGCGGGGCCTCGTGACTGATGGTCTGCGTCGAACGCGGGACTGACTGCCCATGATCGGTGGGCAAGTCTTTGCCGCGGGCTGGGGAACGTTGCCGGATAATACCGAAAATCAACCGACGGAGATCTGGACGTGAAGAAATTAATGTATGGCGGGAGCCTGACGGCCCTGCTGGTGGCGATGGGGATCGCCGCACCGGGTCTGGCGATGGCCGCGACGGCCGACGCTACGGCAACCGCTGACGCCACCGCGACGGCCGACGCGTCCACCGACGCGACGACGAGCTCGTCGACGACGTCGGCGTCCGAAGTGATCGTCACCGGCACGCGGCAAGTCGGCGTCACCGCCGCCGACAGCCCGGCGCCGGTGCAGGTCGTGGGCGCCGCCGCCCTGGTGAAGACCGGCGCCATTGACCTGGCGAGTTCGCTGATTTCCGACGTTCCGTCGCTCAATATTCAGACGACCGGCGGCGACATGGCCGCGCTGAGCATCCAGGCGGCGCTGCGGGGCTTGAGCCCCAACGACACCCTGGTGCTGGTCGACGGCAAGCGCCGTCACGACTCGTCCAACTTGGCGGTCGATTCGGGCAGCTCCTTCTCCGGCTCGGCCACTGTGGACCTGAGCTTCATCCCGGTGGCCGCCATCGACCACGTCGAAGTGCTGACCGACGGCGCCGCCGCCCAGTACGGCACCGATGCGATCGCCGGGGTGGTCAACGTTATCCTGAAAAAGGGCGCGTCCCCCGGGACGATCTCGGCGACCGGCGGCTCCTACTACAGCGGCCAGGGCGAGACTGGCGAGATATCGCTCAACAAGGGCTTCGACCTCGGCGACAACGGCTGGCTGAACGTCACCCTCGAAGATCGCTACCACAACTACAGCTACGCTGGGATTGGCGACGAGCGCTTCCAGACCGCCAGCGGCAAGCCGCTGCCGACCTGCAAGGGCGGCATGACGGAAAGCTCCGCCTTCCCCCCAAAGTGCCTGCAGTTCCCCGACAGCAACGCCTCGAAGGCCGCAAACTTTCCCTACGAGAACCGCGTCTTCGGCGACCCCGAGTTCAATGCCTACAACGCCGAATACAACATGGGGTACGACATCTCGCCGGACCTGGAGGTCTACAGTTTCGGAACCGCCGGCTACCGTTTGGCCGCCCACTACGAGAACTACCGCAATCCCGGGCGCGTCGATGCGACGTCCTCCACCGGCGAGACGGTCATACCGTTCATCGACGGCTTTGATCCACTGGAACAGATCAAGGAGCTCGACGGTTCGTTCACCGCCGGCGTGAAGGACAAGTTCGATGGCTGGACCATCGACCTCGCCACCACCTACGGCGAGGACAATGTTGGGGTCTACGTGATCGACTCCGCCAACAATGTCTTGTTCGACGACCTTCAGGCCGACTCATCGACAAAGCTGGTGCCGCAGACCAACTTCTATGACGGCGCGTTCGACGACACGCAGTGGACGACGACCATCGACATCGTCAAGCCGATCGATACCGGCTTCCTCGCGTCGCCGCTCAACGTGGCATTCGGCGGCGAGTTCCGCCGCGAAACCTTTACGCTATCGGCGGGCGAACCGTCGTCCTACGTCGATGGTGGCGTGCAGTCATTCTTCGGCTATTCGACGCTCGACGCCGGCAATTACGCGCGCACCAACTATGCGTTCTATGTCGATCTGGCCGCCAACCCGATCCAGAACCTGAGCCTGGACCTCGCCGGCCGCTACGAGCACTACAGCGACTTCGGCGGGGCGCCGGTCGGCAAATTCACCGCCCGCTACGACTTCAGCCCGCAGTTCGCTCTCCGCGGCACGGTGAGCAACGGGTTCCGCGCGCCGACGCTGCAGGAAGAGCACTATTCCGGCACCAACGTCGGCCCGACGTTCGCGGAGGCGCAACTTCCGCCAAACAGTTCCGCCGCATTGGCCTCCGGGTTCCAGCCTCTGAAGCCGGAGAAGTCGATCAACTACAGCGTCGGCTTCGTCGCCCACCCGATGGAGCACATGCAGATCACGCTGGACGCCTATGACATCCAGCTCAACAACCGGATCGAAGTCACCAACGCGTTTTTTGGCGAGTTCAGCGGTACGGTCATCGATCCGGCGATCTTGACCACCATTGCCGACAGAGGGGTGACGATCCAGCCGTCCCTTCGCTCGATCGCCATCGCCACGTTCACCAACGCAGCGGACACAAACACCGTCGGCGTCGACCTCACGGGCAACTATGCCAGCGACTTCGACCAGTACGGTCACGTGGACTGGACCTTGGGTTTCAACTACGACCATACGAAGTTCACCAAGATCCTGGGGCTGCCGGCCGCGGCGGAGTGCCAAGGTATCTACGCGGGCAGCACCCTTTGCGGGTCGCTAGGACAGAACGCTGGCGGATCGCTAATTACGCCGGACGGACAGAGCGACCTCGTGGACGCCACTCCCGAGTTCAAGGTCATCATGCAAGCTTACTGGACGCTGGATAAGTGGAGCGCGAACCTGAGAGGCACTGTCTACGGACCGGAGTCGGAATTGACGACCGATCCGGGGAACGACGAGCCATTCACCGAATCCATTCCGACCACGTTCATCGTGGACTTGGATATCGGCTACAAGGTGACCCGCAACATCAAGCTCGACATGGGGGCCAACAACCTCTTCAATACCTTCCCACCGAGCGCGCCCGTGGTCAACGGACAGCCCGCGGATGGCAATCTGGTGTTCCACGTGCCGTACCCCTTCGCGCCGTGGGGCATCAACGGCGGCTACTACTACGGCCGGGTCACCGTCGACTTCTGATCCTGGCGCGCCTCGGGTTGGGCGTTGGTTCGTCCGGCCCGGGGCGCAGCTCGGGCATCCTCAGATGTGCTAGGCTGCGGCGATGTCCGAGACGTCTTCCGTCTCCCTGAACCAGGCGATCGACCGCGCCGCAGCCCGGCTCGCCACCGACGCCGCGTCGGCCGAGCGGGAGGCCCGCGCGGCGTTGGCGCGTGCGCCGCGCGACCCCCGCGCCGCTCTGATCCTGGCCTCGGCGCTGCGGCGGCAGGGCGACGCGCCCGGCGCGTTGGCGATCCTGCGGCCGCTCGCCGCCGCCTACCCGAAAGCCGCGCTTACCCAGTACGAGTTCGGCGTGGCGCTGACGCTGGCGGGAGAGCCAGGCGGCGTCGCGGCGCTGCGGCGCGCCACCGCGCTGGGCCCGGGCCACGCCGACGCCTGGCGGGCGCTCGGCGAGGCGCTGTTCGCGAACGGAGACAACGCCGGCGCCGACGCCGCCTTCGCCCAGCACCGGCGCGCGATCGTGCGCGATC
>Ga0302325_10008490_pt1 | contig 22564 bp, 16 predicted proteins | sample Palsa_T0_2_FD_201948 | JGI IMG/M metagenome (GOLD analysis project Ga0302325, IMG submission 201948) | Peat permafrost microbial communities from Stordalen Mire near Abisko, Sweden - Palsa_T0_2 | ecosystem: Environmental > Terrestrial > Soil > Palsa > Peat permafrost | place: Sweden: Abisko...
GGACCTCGCCAAACTCTGGGTCGGGAGCGCCGTTCAGATTAGCCTTGGGCGGGGCCGATCGGGGGGCAGTGATTGTGGCCATGGTGCAGTCCCTCCTCCAGGCGCGGCGAGAAGCCTCGGCGCACCGTTTCGTGATGGGCATCGCCGCGAGCGGACTGCACCGCCCCGCCGCAACCTGCGGCAAGCCCGGAACGCTCCGCTTGACAATGCTCGGCACTTATGTGGTCGTCCCCGCTATTTGGGGGACGGTTCCCAACGATCCCCCGTTTGGGGCGTCCTGACATCGGGGCGTCACACGGTCTCGCGTTGCGGAAAGCCCGCACACCCGGGACGCGGCATCGCGTCTGTGGGTTGTCAGCTCTCGACGACGAAGACGTCGAGCGTGCGGGGCCCGTGGACGCCCTCGACGCGGACGAGCTCGATGTCCACCGTGGCCGATGGGCCCGAGATGAAGGTGATCGGCCGGCCCTCCGCCGCGGCTTGGGCCAACGCGGCGACTGCGTCGGGCACCGACGGGACGATGTCGGCCGATCTGACGACGCAGAGGTGGTAGTCGGGCACGAGTGTGAGCGCACGTCGCCCGCAGGCGCCCACGCCGTCGAGCGCGATCGTGCCGGTTTCGGCGATCGCCAGCGCGCAGCCAGACAGGACGCCGTCCAGCTCGTCGAGCTGGCGGGGCGAGAGCGGGGGCTCGTCGCGCACCAGCTCGACACCCTCGACCGTCCACGGCGGCGCGTCGGCCGGCATGGCGACGCGGCGGGCCTCACGCTGCCTGCAGGCGGCCACCAGCGCGCCCGGCAGCGCCTCGTCGCTGACTCGCCTCACGGTCGCCTTGTAGTCCGCGACGCGGTCGCAGAACAGGTCGACGGTGACCGGATCGCCACCGCGGCCCAGCGCACCCGCTTGGCGGTAGGCGCGCGGGACCTCAGGGATCTCGGGCGCGGGGCCCAGAGCGGCACGCACGCGGGCCAGCATGGCTTCCCGGCCCCCACTCACGGCGCCGACCCATCGCCAGATACGCGTCCCGGCGGGCGCGAGCGCCACCACTCCCGAAAGGTCTGCTCGGGCACCTCGGGGAGGCCGCGCATCGACGACCAGCCGGGCAGCGCAGCGGTCACGATCGGACCGTGGCCCAGCCGGGCCAGTTTCTGGGCCCGCTCGTACAGGCCCTGGGAGGCGAACACCCGACCGACCGTCTCCATCGCCAGTGCCTCGGCAGAGCGCTTGCTCTTGTACTCGCGCACCACGCGCCCGCGCAGGTGCAGCAGCACGGACGGAATATCGATCTTGACGGGGCACACCTCATAACAGGCGCCGCATAGCGAGGAGGCGTAGGGCAGCGTCGGCGCCTTGTCCAGGCCACGCAGCTGCGGCGTGAGGATTGCCCCGATCGGCCCTGGATACACCGATTCGTAGGCATGCCCGCCGACGCGCGAGTAGACCGGGCAGGAGTTCAGGCAGGCCGAGCAGCGGATGCAGTGCAGCGCCTGGCGGCCCACCTCGTCGGCGAGCACGTCGGTGCGGCCGTTGTCAAGCAGGACGAGGTGAAACTCCTGCGGCCCGTCGTCGGCGCGTACACCCGTCCACAGCGAGGTGTAGGGGTTCATCCGCTCGCCGGTGGAGGAGCGCGGCAGCAGCTGCAGGCATACCTCGAGGTCGCGCCACTCCGGTAGCACCTTCTCGATCCCCATCACCGTGATCAGCACCTGCGGGAGCGTGAGACACATCCGCCCGTTGCCCTCGGACTCCACCACACAGATCGTCCCGGTATCGGCCACCCCGAAGTTCGCCCCTGAGATCGCCACCGGCACCGAGAGGAACTTTTCGCGCAAATGACGACGCGCGGCCTCCGCGAGGGCCTGCGGCTCCCAGCCGAGATCCTGGCCGCGCGCGATCGTCCGCTCGAACAGCAGCTTGATCTCGGCCCGATTGCGATGGATGGCCGGGACGAGGATATGGGTCGAAGTGTCGTGACCAAGTTGGTTGATCAGCTCCGCCAGGTCCGTCTCGAACGCCTCGATGCCCTGAGCCGCGAGCGCGTCGTTGAGGCCGATCTCGTCCGTCGCCAGCGACTTGACCTTGATCACCTCACGCGCGCCGTGTCCGCGCACGATGCCGGCGACGATCGCGTTGCACTCCTGAGCGTCACCCGCCCAATGCACCTGTCCACCCGCCCGCGTGACCGATGCCTCCAGCGCCTCCAGTTGCTCGGGCATCGTCGCCATCGCATGGGCCTTGATCCCCGCGCCGGCGTCCCGCAGGTCCTCCCAATCGGGCACCTCCGCCACCCGCGCGGCCCGCCGCGTGCGGATCGTGTCCGTGGCCTTACCCACGTTGCGGCGCATTTGCGTGTCGGTGAGCGCCACCCGCGCCGCGGCCGGAAAGCCGGTTTTGCTCACGTCGCCGCCAGGATCTCGGCCAGGTGCATGACCCGCACGCCGGAGCGCTGATGGCGCAGTGCCCCGCCGATATGCAGCAGGCAGGAGTTGTCCGCCGCCGTGCAGATCTCGGCGCCGCTGTTCAGCAGGTGCGAGAGCTTGTCGGACAGCATCGCCATCGACGTGTCCGCGTTCTTCACCGAGAACGTTCCGCCGAAGCCGCAGCACACGGCCGCTTCCTCGAGTTCGACGAGGTCGATCCCGCGTACGTGTTGCAGCAGCCGCTGCGGCCGGTCGCCGATGTGCATCATCCGCAGCGAGTGACACGTGGGGTGCAGCGTGACCCGGTGCGGGAAAGTGGCGCCCACATCCTCCACCCCGAGCCGATCTATGAGGAACTCGGTCAGCTCCACCAGGCGCCCGTCGAGCCCCGCACCGTGCGCACGCAGATGGGCCACGCATGACGCCGACGGTGACACCACGACGTCCGCGTCGGCGAACACCCGCTCGAAGCGCCGGGTCAGCGCGAGCCCCCGCTCCTGGTAGCCCGTGTTGACGTGCATCTGGCCGCAGCACGTCTGCGCCTCGGGGAACTCAACCTCGCAGCCCAGCCGCTCGAGCAGCGTCACCACCGCGCGGCCGGTCTGCGGGAACAGCGTGTCGTTAAAGCAGGTGATGAAGAGCGCGACCCGCACGACGCCAGACTCGGTTCACTCGGCGGTCCCCCAGCCACAGCGCATCAGTGCGATTAATCACAAACCCAGCATACCCCGATCCCCCCATCACCGCTCGCCCGCCAACAGCTCCGCGATGTGGACGACCCGGGTCCTCAGCCCACGGCGCTTGACCCCCTGCTGGAGCTGCCGGTAGCAGCCGGCATTGACCACCACGATCACATCGAGGTCAGCGGCGGCGATCTCGTCCAAATGCGGGTCAAGCACCCGCGCGCTGTCCTTGGGGCGCACGACCGAGTAGGAGCCCGCCGCCCCGCAGCAGGCCGCCGCGCTCGGCAGCTCGACGTACTCGCCGATGCGCGCGATGAGCTCGCGCGGCTCGCGCCAGACGCCCAGCCCGTTGCGCAGATGACAGGAGTCCTGTAGCCCGATCCGCAGACGGCGAGCCGCCGGTGTCCCCGCCCCCGCGCCGTCGGCCACCGCCGCGCCGTCCGCCGTCGCGCCGTCGGCCGGTGGCTCCCGCGCGAGCCACCATTGCGGGAACTGCTGCACGCGGGCGGCCCCGAGCACGCCGGCCAAGTGCGCTCCGCACCCGCCGGAGGTCGTCACAATCGTCCCGGGCAGCGCCGCGCCCAGGTCCCGGGCCAGCTCCCGGCCGCGCTCAAGCTCTCCGTTGTGGGCGTGCAGCGCACCACAACACCCCTGCGCCGATGGCGCGGCGAGCTCGGGGGCGAGCTTGCGGGCATCGCGGCTGACCCGCGGGTACAGCACGCGCTCAAAGCACCCGAGCATGAGGTTGACCGGGCCCGGCGCCTCGCGGCTCCGGCCGGCGTGCCGGCGCACGATCCCCATCGCGCGCACGCGGCTCGGTGAGTCCACCGCCCACAGCAGCGGCTTCACGTTCCACGGCCGCCGCCGACCGTTCCACAGGTGGTCGCGCCACTCCTCCAGCAATGCGCCGTACTGCACGCCGGCGGGGCACACCGGCTCGCACGCGCGGCAGCCCAGGCAGAAGGACGACTCCTCGTTGACCGTGGGATCGTCGTCGGGCAACACGCCGGTCTCCAGCGCGCGCATCAGGTTGATCCGCCCGCGGGGCGATGAGGTCTCGACGCCGGTCAGCGCGTACGTCGGGCAGGCCGGCAGGCAGAAGCCGCAGGAGATGCAGCGATCGAGCAGCTCGGGCGTGAACACGGAACGGCGCTCGGGGAGGTCGTGCGGCGTGATGTCCACGGTGCTCACGAACCGAGCTTGCCCGGGTTGAGGATGCCGTTGGGGTCAAACGCGGCCTTGATCCGTCGCAGCAGCGCCACATGGTCAGCGCCCAGCTGTTGCTCGAGGAAGCGCAGCTTCGAGATCCCAATCCCGTGCTCGCCGGTGATCGTGCCGTCGAGTTCGAGCGCTCGAGTGAAGATCTCATTGAAGGCGGCGTGGGCCCGGTCCACCGCGCCCTCGTCCGCCGCGTCGAGCACCGCGGTCGGATGCAGATTGCCGTCGCCGGCGTGGCCGAAGGTGCCGATCTTAAGCTGGTGGCGCTCGGCGACCTCCTGGATGAAGTCGACCATCTCGGCGATCCGCGAGCGCGGCACCGTCGCGTCCTCGAGCAGGGTGAGCGGCTCGAGCCGTGAGAGCGCGGGCAGCGCGGCGCGGCGGGCCTGCAGGATCTCGTTCGCCGCCTCCGGAGACTCGGCGATCCGCACGGAGGTCGCGCCCTCGGTGGTTGACGCCTGCGCCATCCGCTCCAGATCGCGTTCGATCACGGCGGGGTTCCCGTCCTGTCCGAAGATCAGCAGCGCGCCGGCTGACGTGTCAAGGCCGATGTGCGCGTAATCCTCAACCGCGCCGATGCAGACCCGGTCCAGGAACTCGAGCGTGACCGGCAGAATGCCGGAGGCCAGTACGCGCGATACGGCTCGCGCGGCGTCGGCGAGATCCGGGAAGTAGGCCATCCCGTATCCGGACGCCTCGGGCGCGGGCACCAGCCGCAGCGTCAACTCGGTCATCACCGCCAGGGTGCCCTCGCTGCCACAGAGCAGACGGCGCAGGTCATAGCCGGCCACGTCCTTGACGAGCCGCCCGCCGCTGCGGATGATCTCACCCGTCGGCAGCACCGCCTGCACGCCCAGCACATAGTCGCGGGTAACCCCATACTTCAGCGCGCGCAGGCCGCCCGCGCACTCCGCCACGTTTCCGCCGATGGTCGCGGTCGACTGGCTCCCCGGGTCCGGCGGGTAGAGCAGGCCGACAGCGGCCGCGGCCTGCGCCAACTCGAGCGTGCGCACCCCCGGCTCACAGACCGCGACGAGGTCAGCGCTGCTGACCTCCTTGACCTGGTTCATCCGCGTCAAGACGAGCACGATGCCGCCAAGCTGTGGCACCGTCCCGGCGCTCAGGTTCGTGCCCGACCCCCGCGGGACGACCGGGACCCGGCGTTCGTTGGCCAGCCGCAGCACCCCCGCGACCTCCTCGGCGCTGGCGGGGAACACGACCGCATCCGGATGACCGTGTTCCAGCGGCGTCGCGTCGGTCGAGAAGGTCAGCAGCGCGCCCTCGTCGGTGCGAACGTGCTCGCGCCCGACAACCTCCTCCAACGCTCTCTGCAGCAAGGTCGACGTCGCCGTGGCGGTCACAGGCACACGCTAGCCAAAGATCGGAAAGCGCCGTTGCTTGGCGAGCCGATCCATTCCCCCCTGAATCGCCGATGTCACTTCGAGGTAGACCGAATCGACGTAGGCACGATCGTTCACGCGTTCTGGGTCCGTGTCGACGTGAATCGGGTCGAGTACCTCGGTCCGGATCTTCGCCGGCAGCGGAAGGTGCGTGGGAATCGTCTCGATCGTCAGCCCGAAGGGGATACCCAGCACGATCGGCATCCGCGTGCCGCGAAGCTTTCGCTTCAGCCCTGACACGTGGTCCAGCCCGTTCGCGATCCAGCGGCCCTCGGAGATGACGAACGCGGTGTCATGGCCGCCGACGCTGGCCACGGGCACGATCGGCACTCCGGAGCGAATCGCCTGCCGTACGAAGCCTTTACGACCCCCGAGCACGGCCTGATCGCGCTTGCGCCAATTGCGCATCGCATCGACGTCGCCCCCCGGCCAGATGATCACGTCGCAGCCGGCGTTGAGCGCCGCGCCGACGCCTGTGCGGGAGGCTGGGATCACACCACACTGGCGGAAGTAGTCGCCGAGCCCGGGCGCGGCCATCAGGACATCGTGGGCGGTCGGATGCAGCACGCGTTCGGTGCCGAATCGCCGCCACCAATCGAACACGAACGTCCACGCGTCCATCGTCAGCGACCCTCCGGAATGATTTCCGATCAGCAGCGAGGTCTCCTCGGGCAGCCGCTCCCAACCGGTCGTCTCAAGCCGGAAGTAGTACTTGCACAGGCCATCCCAGACCGGCTTCTGGACGCGCAACAGTCTCTGGTTGGGGCCATCGAGAGCGTGCTCGGTCGCGGCGGCAACCCGCCTGCCGATGAGGCCTTGGATCCCACCTGGGGATTGGCGCTTGACGGGCGCGGAGGTAGCCGACCCAGCCGGCTCGGGGGTCGCTGCGCCGGTGCCGTTGTGCTGCGCTGCGCCCTGCGTCACGGTGGCTGTTGACATGCGTCATCCAAGCGGTTGGAGTTGACTTCGGCATCACCGATCCTCCCAACGCGAAGCGGCAGCGTCAATCGGGACTTCTACGGATGATTCCGGCGAGCTACGGATCCCGGCCGCCGTGGCCGGAGCTCGCGACGGTCACCAGGGGCCGTAGAGCCCGGCATTGGCTGCTCTCAGTGCGCTGACATACCCGGCGCGCTCGTACGCAGCCTCGTCGGTGTCGGACGGCACCGCCAGCAGGCCGCGCACCTCGTCAACCGTTGTGAAGCCCTTGCGCGTCATCCATGCGGACAGCCCGTCGAGCAGCATGGTCGCGTGCTCTGGTCCGTGGCGCAGCAACGCCGAGGCGGTCATGACCACATCCGCGCCCGCGAGCAGGTACTTGGCGACGTCGGCAGGGTCTTGCACCCCGGTCGTGGCCGCCAGCGCAGCGCGCACGCGGCCCCGCAGCAGCGCGATCCACGTGCGCGGCAGCAACGCGTCGACAGGCCGCGAAAGCGCCAGACCGGGCACCACGGCAAGCGTCTCGGTGTCGATGTCAGGCTGCAGCAAGCGGTTGAACAGCACGAGCGCGTCGGCGCCCGCCTCGTCGAGCCGCAGCGCGATCTCGCCGGTGGAGCTGAAGTACGGTCCGAGTTTGACCGCGACCGGCACGGTGACCGCGTCCTTGACGCGGTCGAGGATGTCGACGTAACGCTGCTCGACGTCGCGGCCGGAAGTGCTCGGGTCGCCGGGCAGGTAGTAGACGTTCAGCTCGATCGCGGCGGCACCGGCGTCCTGCATCGCGCTCGCGTAGTCGGTCCAGCCTGCGGGCGTGACGCCATTCAGGCTGGCGATCACCGGGATCTCGACCGCGCCCGCGGAGCGTTCGAGCAGGCTGAGATAGTTGTGCGGGCCGGCGTCCTCCTCGACCTCGGCGGGGAAATACGACAGCGATTCGGCAAAGCTCTCGCTGCCGGCGTCGGCCAGCCGGGCATTCAGCACCGACTCCTCCCGCAGCTGCTCCTCGAACAGCGAGTGCAGCACGACCGCGCCGACGCCGGCGTCCGCCAGCCGCCGGACCCCGTCGACGGTGTGTGAGAGCGGCGACGCGGACGCCACGAGCGGGTTGCGCAAGGCGAGGCCCATGTAGGTGGTCGACAGCTCCATCAGTGATCCTTGCGGGCGTCGGCTGGGAAGTCACCGGCGCTGCGGGTGGCCATCTCCTCATAGATCTGCCAGCGCTGCCGGACCGATTGCTGGGCGAGGTCGCCCAGCCGCTCGGCTTCCGCCGGGTCTCGGTTGGCCAGCGCGCGGAAGCGCAGCTCTCCCTTGCGGTAGTCCGTCAGCGCCATCCGCGGCCGGGGCGAATCCAGCAGGAACGGGTTGCCGTTGGCCGCGCGCACCATCGGGTCATAGCGGATCAGCGGCCAGTGGCCGCTGGCCACGGCCTTGTACTGCTGATCGAGCCCCTTTCGCATCTCGATCCCCTGCCCGATGCAGTGGCTGTAGGCGATCAGCAGGGAGGGCCCGTCGTAGGCCTCGGCTTCGCGGAAGGCACTCAGTGTCTGCTGGGGGTCGGCCCCCATGGCGACCCGGGCGACGTACACGTTGGCATACGAGATCGCCTGGAGCGCGAGGTCCTTGGTGGGCATCGTCTTGCCGGCGGCGGCGAACTTCGCCACCGCGCCGAGCGGCGTGGCCTTGGACATCTGCCCGCCGGTGTTGGAGTAGATCTCGGTGTCGAGCACGAGCACGTTGACGTTGTGCCCGCTGGAGAGCACGTGGTCGAGGCCGCCGGATCCGATGTCGTAGGCCCAGCCGTCGCCGCCGACGATCCACACGCTGCGCCGGATCAGGTGATCCACGACGCTGCGCAGGTCGGCGACGACCGCTTCGTGCAGCCCGTCGAGCCGCCGCTCCAGTTCGCGCAACCGTTCGCGCTGGGTCTGCAGCTCTGACTCTCGCAGCTGCGGCGCCTCGAGGATCGCGTCGACCAACTCCCCGCCGATCTCCTCGCGGAGATCCGCCAGGCGCCGGCGGGCGAGCGCCGTGTGGCTATCGGCGGCGAGCCGCAGGCCGAGTCCGAACTCCGCGTTGTCCTCGAACAACGAGTTCGACCACGCCGGGCCATGCCCGTCGGCATCGACCGTCCATGGCGTCGTGGGCAGGTTCCCGCCGTAGATGGAGGAGCAGCCGGTCGCATTGGCGATCGTCAACCGGTCGCCGAACAGCTGCGAGACGAGCTTCAGATATGGGGTCTCTCCGCACCCGGCGCAGGCGCCGGAGAACTCGAACAGCGGCTCCAGGAACTGGGTGCCGCGCACGGTGCCGAAGTCCACGCGCGAGCGGTCGGTCGCCGGCAACGATTCGAAGAAGGCGATCCGCTCGCGCTCGGCGGGCAGCAGCGGCTCGATCGCCTCGAGGTTAATCGCCTTGTGGACACCGTTCTCACCCTCCCCAGGTGCCGAGACCGGGCACGCCTCGACGCACAGCCCGCAGCCCGTGCAGTCCTCGACGTAGACCTGCAGCGTGTAACTCGTGTCGGGAAGCCCCGGCGCGTTGAGCGGAGCCGATCGGAAGCCCTCCGGCGCGCCCTCCAAGTGGGATTGCTCATAGTGGCGCGAGCGGATCACGCTGTGCGGACAGACGAAGCTGCAGTTGCCGCATTGGATGCACAGCTCCGAGTCCCAGGCCGCCACCAATTCGGAGATGTTGCGTTTCTCGTACTGCGTCGTGCCGGTCGGGTACGTGCCATCCACGGGCAGCGCGCTGACCGGCAGCAGATCGCCCTGGCCGGCCATCATCGCGGCGGTCACGGTGCGCACGAACTCCGGCGCGTGCGCGGGGACGACCGGCGCCAGTCCGCGCTCGGACGTCACTCCCTCGGGCAGCGCCACGCGGTGAAGGTGCTCCAGCGAGCGGTCGACCGCGGTCTGGTTGCGCGCCACGACCTCGGCGCCGCGCTTGCCGTAGGTCGTGGCGATCGACGTCTTGATCCGCTCGATCGCCTCGGCGCGCGGCAGGACGCCCGAGATGGCAAAGAAGCACGTCTGCAGCACCGTGTTGGTGCGCCCGGCGAGGCCCGCATCGCGGGCGATCTGCCCGGCGTCGATCACGTACAGCTTGATCTGCTTGGCCAGGATCTGCTCCTGGACCGGACGCGCGAGCGCGTCCCAGACCCGCTCCGGGGGCAGCCGGCAGTTGAGCAGCAGCGTCGCCCCGTGTGCCGCGCGCTCGAGCACCTCGGAGCGCTCGATTAAGCCGAACTGGTGGCAGCCGACGAAGCTGGCCTGTGAGATGAGGTAGGGCGCGCTGATCGGCTCCGGCCCGAAACGCAGGTGCGAAACCGTCTGCGAGCCGGACTTCTTGGAGTCATAGACGAAGTAGCCCTGGGCGTGCCGGCTCTCCTCCGAGCCGAGGATCTTGATCGTGTTCTTGTTCGCGCCGACCGTCCCGTCGGAGCCCAGGCCGAAGAACACCGCGCGCACGGTCTCCGGGGGCTCGATGTCGAGTGATGCATCGTAGGGGAGGCTGAGGCTGGAGACATCGTCGTTGATCCCGATCGTGAACCGCCGCTTGGGGCGGTCGCGCTCCAGTTCCGCGAACACGGCGGCGACCATCCCGGGCGTGAACTCCTTCGAGGACAGGCCGTAGCGCCCGCCGAACACGCTCGGCATCGACCCGCCCTCTCCGTCTTCATGTGCCTCGGTCAGGGCCGCGAGCACATCGAGGAACAGCGGCTCGCCGAACGAACCCGGCTCCTTGGTCCGGTCGAGCACAGCGATGCGTCGCACGCTCGCGGGCAGCGCCTGCGCCAGTGCCCGGGCCGGGAACGGCCGGTACAGCCTCAGCTGCGCGACGCCGACTCGCTCCCCTTGGGCCTGCAGGAAGGCCACGGTCTCGCGCACGGTCTCACCGCCCGATCCCATCACCACCACGACGCGGTCGGCCTCGGGATGTCCGCTGTAGTCGACGAGCCCGTAGTGGCGGCCCGTGCGCTGGCCGAGCTTGTCCATCGCGTCCTGCACCACGTCGGGGATGCGCGCGTAGAACGGGTTGACGGTCTCCCGGGCCTGAAAGTAGACGTCCGGGTTCTGCGCGGTGCCGCGGATGAACGGCCGCTCTGGTGTCAGCCCCCGGCCGCGGTGCGCACGGATGAGCGCCTCAGGGACCATCGCCCGCACGTCGTCGTCGGAGAGCAGCTCAATCGTGTTCAGCTCGTGCGAGGTGCGAAACCCGTCGAAGAAGTGGACGAACGGCACTCGGGTAGCCAGCGTCGCGGCTTGCGCGACCAGCGCGAAATCGTGCGCCTCCTGGACCGAGGCCGACGCCAGCAGCGCAAAACCGGTCTGGCGCACGGCCATCACGTCGGAGTGATCGCCGAAGATCGACAGCCCCTGCGCGGCCAGCGAGCGAGCGGCCACGTGCAGCACCATCGAGGTCAGTTCGCCGGCGATCTTGTACATGTTCGGGATCATCAGCAACAGCCCCTGCGAGGAGGTGAACGTCGTCGCCAGCGCGCCACCCTGCAGCGCGCCGTGGAGCGCTCCCGCCGCCCCCGCTTCGCTCTGCATCTCCATCACCGACGGTACGGTGCCCCACACGTTGGGCTGCCCACGGCTGGACCATTCGTCGGCCTGCTCGGCCATCGGCGAGGACGGCGTGATCGGATAGATGCAGCACACCTCGTTGCACCGGTACGCCACCGACGCCGCCGCTCCGTTTCCGTCCAGCGTGGCCCGCATCAGTGCGGCTCCGCGATCCCATCGTGCGGTGCGATGAACGCCTCCGGAGGCGACGGGGTCCCCTCCGCGAACATCTCGATCGAGTGCACCGGGCACTGCTCGTAGCACGCCCCGCAGCCCGTGCAGCGGTCATAGTCAAACTCATACCGGTATCCCTCACCGAGCTTGATCACCGCGTCCTCCGGGCACGCACCGAGGCACCCATCGCACTCAACGCAGTTACCGCACGACAGGCACCGGTGCGCCTCGAACGTCGCCTGCTGCGCCGACAGGCCACCGACCACCTCCGCGAAACCGGCGACTCGCACGGAGGTTTCGAGCTCGGGTTGCTCGCGGCGCGCGGCATCGCCGAAATACCACAGGTTCAGCATGTCGAAGCTGGCCAGAGGGTGCTTGGGTGGGCGCTCGGCCTCTCCGCCCTGCAACCACGCGTCGATCTCGCGGGCGGCGCGCTTGCCGTGCCCGACGCCGATCGTCACCGTCCGCTCGCTCGGCACCATGTCTCCGCCGGCGAAGACGCCGGGGCATCCCGTCATCATCGCCCGCGACACCTGAACGGTGCCGTCGCGGTCGAACTCGACCCCCGGCACCGTGCGCAGGAAAGCGGTGTCAGTCTCCTGGCCGAGCGCCAGGATGACCGTGTCGGCGGCGAGCTTTTCAAACCGTCCGGTCGGCTGCGGGAACCCGGATTCATCGAGTTCCATCACTTCGACGTTCAACTCTGGGCCCTCGAACGTCTTGATCGTCCGCAGCCAGTTGATCCGCACCCCCTCCCGCTCGGCGTCTTGCGCCTCCTCCTCATGCGCCGGCATCTGCGCGCGCGTGCGGCGGTAGACGATCAGCGTCTCCTCGGCACCCAGCCGGCGCGCTGTCCGGGCGGCATCCATCGCCGTGTTGCCGCCGCCGTAGATCGCGACGCGACGCCCGATCACCGGCCGCTCACCCGACGCGACACCTCGCAGGAACGACACCGCATCGACGATCGGCCCGGCATCCATCGCCGGAATCTCCACCCGTTTGGAAAGATGCGCGCCGACAGCGACGAACACCGCGTCAAAGCCGCCCTCACGGCGCTCGTCGTCAAGATCGACGACCCGATGGTCGGTGGTCATCCGCACGCCCAGCGCGGCAATCCGCTCAAGCTCTCCACCGAGCACGTCGCGGGGCATCCGGTAGGCCGGGATGCCGTAGCGCATCATCCCGCCGGGCTCGGCCCCGGCGTCGCGAATCTCGACCTCGTGACCGAGCCTGGCCAGGTGATAGGCCGCCGACAGACCACTGGGGCCTGCGCCGATCACCAGCACCCGCCTGCCGGTCCGCACCGGTGGCGGATCGAACCGCCAGCCTCGCTCGAGCGCCAGGTCACCGAGGCTCCGCTCAACGGCGTGAATCGAGACCGCACTGTCGAGGTTGGCCCGGTTGCACACGCTCTCGCACGGGTGGTAACACACCCGCCCGTGGATGGCCGCAAACGGATTGTCGGCCACCAACGCGCGCCACGCCAACTCGTGTTCGCCCGCCTGCACATGGGCCAGCCACCCTTGGATGTTCTCACCCGCCGGACAGCCCGCGTTGCACGGAGGCAGCAGATCGACGTATACCGGACGGCGCTCGCGGACCGCCCCAGCGCGCGAGCGTCCATGCGGCAAATCCGGCAGCTGTGTCAAATCCCCTTGCGGGACGTTCATACAGCCACCGGCAGCCGACCAGCTTCTCGCGGTCGCCGTGCAGACATCGCGCTTGAGGCTACGCTCTTTGCCGAATGGACGCGGGGAGGCTCCGGACGCTGGCGGATTGGCTACGCAGCGCGCGCGGGTGTCCCGTGGTTGGGTCAGGCTCGGTAGAGCGCGGCTGCGACGGTGATTCCCGCGCCGGCGGAGATGAACAATGTGGTGCTCCCGGCGGCCAGCGCTGTTGATTGCAGCGCGAGGGCGGGGGCGGCCGTGTGCGCGCTGTGGAGATCGTCGGGGAGTGTCGCGACGGCAGCCGTGGGTATGCCCAGGCGGGTGGCGAGCGCGTCGGCGAACCCGGGGACTGATGCGGTGGCGATGATCACGTCGATCTGGCTCAGGTCGAGTGCTTGCCCGCGGGCGAGTTCGCGGGCGGTCGACTCGGCGCATTGCAGCGCGCGCGTGGTGTAAGACTCGGCGATCTCGACGGTGAGGATGTTCCGGCCGTGGTGGGCGAGCTCCTGACCAGCGTGGTCCTGCCAGTCCACGGAGCTCTGGAACAGCTCGGCAAACTCCGGGAAGGTGGCGAATTGGAAGGCCGTGAAACCGGCGCGCGAGTCATCCGGGCTGAGCAGGACTGCGCCGCCGACACCGGGGAAGCTGAACCCTTCAGAGATGCCGGGTTCGGGGTCCATGTCGCTCGCGACCACCATCCCGAGCTTGACCGTTCCCGAGGCCAGCATGCCGTCAACCAGGTGAATGCCGGTCAGCAGGCCGCAGGCCCCGTTGTAGACGTCGAACGAGAAGGTGCCGTGACCCGCGCCGGCGGGGCGGGTCAGGTTCGCGCCGATGTCCTCCTGGATCAAGGACGCGAACGCGGGCTCGCTGAGGATCTTGTCGTGGAAAACGCCCGCGTTGATCAGCAGGTCCAGTTCCTCGGCGGTCCGGCCCGCGCGGGCCAGACAGGAGCGGGCGGCGGCGTCGGCGAGCTCCAGCGACCCCGGGGACAACGACCGTCGATGCTCGGCCGCGGTCGCGGTCGCGCTGGCCTCAATGATCGTGCCCATAGCGCTCCACCAGCTGATCGACCTTGAAAATGACGATTCCCACCTCGAGACCCGACGCGATCGAGAGCAGCAGAACTCGGTCGGACTTCGCGAAGCGGCCCTCTGTGAGGTATTTCCACAGGGCCAAGAAATGTGTCGTGGAGGAGGTGTTGCCGAACTCGTCAACGGTCACCACGACGTGCTTCGGTGCGCCTCCCATGCGCTCGGAGAACTCCTGCACGCCTTTCTTGATGGCCCGCGCGGACGTCTGATGGGGAATGAAATAATCGATCTGGTCGAAGTCGAGGCCGGCCTGATCGAGCGCTTCGCGGAGCATCGGCACCGTGTCCGCGATCCCGACCTCCTGCAGCGTTCTGGCGTCGCTGTACATTGACACCCCGCGTCCGATCTTGGCCGGAAACGCCAGACACAGGCGGCTGTGCTCGGCCAGTGTCGTGAAACCCGCCACCTCGATCCCCGCAGCCCCCTCGGGTGCCCGCTCGAGGATCGCCGCCGCCCCGGCGTCGCCGAGTGTGAGCGAGGCCAGCTGGTCGTCCATGATCGTGCGGATCTCCAGCGCGGCATTGCGACCCAGCTGTGAGATGTACTCGCCGCTGACGACCATCCCGCGCCGAATCTGGCCGGCTCGGATCATGTCGTTGAGGAGGAACACGCCGGTCATCATTCCCGCGCACGCGTTGGAGATGTCAAAGCTCAACGCCCGCCGAGCGCCAAGCGCCTGCTTGAGCGACACGCTCAACGGCGGATCGAGCTGCATCCGCAGACCACCGACGTAATGAGTGATGCTCGAGACGATCAGCACGTCGAGATCCTCCGCCGCACAGTCCGCGTACGCCAGCGCGTCGCGCGCCGCGCCAAGCGCGAGCGTGTAGGAGTCCTCGCCGGCCCCAGCGATACGGCGCTCGTGGACACCCGTGAGCCGCTCCAGATCGATGCCGGTCCGGTGCGTCGTGCTCGCCATCAGCTCATCGGTCCCCAAGCGCCGCTCAGGCAACGACGCGCCGATACCCACAAAACGACTCGTGTACAGCCCACCGGGCGGCGAGCCGTCCGCGCCACCCTCCAACGCCATCCAATGTTCACCGCCGTTGACCGACACGCCACCCATCTCCATTCACCTACACGTGAGCCGCGTAGTCGTAGAAGCCGCGGCCGGACTTCCTGCCCAGACGCCCGGCCTCGATCATGCGCTTCATCAGCGGCGGGGGAGCGTACTCGTCCCGCTTGTATTCCTCGTAGAGGGAATCGCACACCGCGTGCAGGACATCCAGGCCGATGAAATCACACAGGGTGAGCGGACCCATGGGGTGACCAGCGCCGAGCTTCATCCCCTTGTCGATGTCCTCCCGGCTGGCGAAATCATCCTCGAACATTCGCACCGCGGCCATCAGATAGGGCACGAGCAGCATGTTGACGATAAAGCCAGAGCGGTCCTTCGTCTCGATCGCCTGCTTGCCGAGTGCTGCGACGAAGCCATGCGCCTGCTCGATCGTGTCGTCGCTGGTGTCGAGCGCCCGGACGATCTCCACCAAGCTCATCACGGGCACGGGGGAAAAGAAGTGCAACCCGACCACACGATCGGGGTTCGGCACCCGGCTAGCCAATTGGGCGATCGGGATGGACGACGTGTTCGACGCAATGATGGCGTGGTCACCCACGACGGCGCCGAGCGTCTTCATGATCGAGATCTTGAGGTCCAGGTTCTCCGGTACCGCCTCGATCACGAGGTCAGCACCGGCGACGTCCTGCAGATCGCTCGTCAGGGTCACGCGTGCGAGCGCTGAATCGCGGTCAGCGGCGCCAAGCTTGCCGCGTGTGACCGCGCGAGCCAAGGAGCTCTCGAGCCGCCCACGGGCGGCGTCGAGATACTCCGGTAGTTCGCGGACGACGACGGCAACCCCGGCCAGCGACGCCACTTCAGCGATGCCTGCGCCCATGAAGCCGCCACCGACGATCCCGATCGCATTGATTGGCTCAGCCATGTCTCACCTGCGGTCCGGTGCAGTCGCGCTCAAGCACCGGAGCCGTTCCTCGCCGCGGCGACCGGGATCCCGCGGTCGGTTTCGGCGGTGGGGACCATTGGGCCATCGCCGGTGGACGGGTCGATGATGCCGGCCTCGAGCCACATGTGTTTGCCGCTGAGGACGTTGAGCGCGAGGGCGTGGTTGGTGTCGTCGGCGTTACTCCACAGCTCGTGGAACAGCCGGTCGGCGCGGAGTTGGGCTTGGTGGCAGAAGGCCTCGGCCAGCTCCTGGGTCTCGGCGGCTCGTTCGGGGTGCTCGCGGATCGCCGTCTGGGTGTAGACGACGGCTGCGGACATGGCGAACAGTTCGGCTCCGATGTCGACGATTCGGCCCAGGAAGGCTCCGTGGGCCTCGGTGCCGGCCTGCCAACGCGCCATGCCGTAGAACGTGGAGCGGGCGAGTTTGCGGCTGGCCCGCTCGACGTAGCGCATGTGCCCGGCCAGCTCCCCGTAGCTGGCGTATGACTGGGGAGCTTGACCACGGCCCACCGCCAGCTTGGGGTACCAGGTGGCGTAGAACGCGCCGGCCCGGCCGAGCGCCTTGGCCTTCTTCTCGAGTGGGAGGTCGGGCTCCATCAGGTCCCCGGCCACGTGGAGATGCTGGTCCATCGCCTCACGGGCGATGATCAGGTGCATGATCTCGGTGGAGCCCTCGAAGATGCGGTTCACGCGCATGTCGCGCATGACCTGCTCGACCGGCACGCCGCGCAGCCCTCGGGCTTCCAGGGACTGGGCGGTCTCGTAGCCGCGGCCGCCGCAGACCTGCATCAGCTCGTCGATGGCGCGCCAACCCATCTCGGAGCCGTAGAGCTTGGCGATCGCGGCCTCGATGCGGACGTCGTTGCGCTTCTCGTCCGCCAGCCGGCTGGCCACGTCGAGCATCGCCTCCAGGCCAAACGCCGTCGCGGCAATGAACGCGATGCGTTGCGCCACCTCGTCGTGCTCGCCGATCGGCTTGCCCCACTGGACGCGCTGGCTGGCGAACTCACGGGCCACCTTGGTCGCCCACTTGGCGACACCGGCGCAGATCGCCGGTAGCGCCAGACGGCCGGTATTGAGCGTGGCCAGGGCGATCTTCAGCCCCAGGCCCTCGCGCCCGATCACGTTCTCGGCCGGCACATAGGCGTCGGTGTACCGGGTCTGGGAGTTCTCGATCCCGTGCAGCCCCATGAACTCGATGCGATGCTCGACGACCACGCCGTCGGTAACGCTCGGGACGATGAAGGCGGTGATGCCGCCCCGATGCCCATCGCTGCGGGGCACCTTGGCCAGCACGACCAGGACGTCGGCCACGGTCCCGTTGGTCGTCCATAGCTTACGGCCGTTGAGCAGGTAGCCCGCGCCGTCCTCAGTGGGGGTCGCGGTGGTCGTCACCCGGGCGGGATCAGAGCCCACGCCGGGCTCGGTCAGCGCGAACGCGGACAGGTGCGTGGTGGCGACCCTCGGCAGCCACTCCTGCTTCTGCTCCTCTGAACCGAACAGCAGCAGGGGCTGGGCCAGCCCGATCGACTGGTGCGCGGACAGCAGCGTCGAGAGGCTGGAGTGCCAGGTCCCGGTCAGCATCATCGCGCGGTTGTAGTAGACCTGGGATAGCCCGAGGCCGCCGTACTGCTCGGGCACCTTCATGCCGAAGGCGCCCAGCCGCTTGAATCCCTCGACCACGTCGTCCGGGATCCTGCGCTCGCGCTCGATCAGCTGCGCGTCGACCTCCTCCTGCAGGAATGCGCCGAGCTCAGCCAGGAACCGCTCGCCCTTCTGGACCGCTTGCACCGGCATATCCGGCTGCGGGGAAATCAGGTCCGGCTGGAAGTTGCCGAGATAGAGCCCCTTGCCGAAGCTGGGCAGCTCCCAGTCCTTCTCCCGAGCCGCCTCCGAAATCGCTCGAGCCTCCTTGTAGCCGGCGTCAGCAGGCATACCCACCTTCCCTTCCGTTATCAGTCGTTATGGCGTGGTGAACCTGACCACCCCGCCTCAGAAATAAATGTCGGTACCTCGATCAGTACTGTGCCGCGGGGTTACATATCGATGCCGCCGTTGACGCCCCAGATCTGCCCGGTGATGTAGCTCGAGGCGTCTGCGGCGAGGAAGCGAACGACGCGGGCGATTTCGTGGGGCTGTCCCATGCGATGCATCGGGATTTCCTCTTGGATCGAGGCGACCAGATATGGGGGTATGGTGGCGACCATGTCGGTCTCGATCAGCCCGGGGGTGACACAGTTGACTGTCAGTCCAATTCCGTGCTCGAGTTTGCCGGCCAACCGGAGAGCGAGCGCTGACTCTTTGGCGAGTGTCTTGGTGAGCCCGAACAGTCCCGATTTCGAGGCTGCGTAGTTCGCCTGCCCGATGTTGCCGATCTCTCCGGTGACTGAGGAGATGTAGATGATCCGGCCGGTTCCGCGATCGATCATGTGCTCGATCGCCGGCTTTGTCATGTAGAAGCTTCCGGACAGGTTGACGTGCAGCACGTTGTGCCAGTCGTCCTTGGACATTTTCCACACGGGCTTGTCGACGGTGACGCCGGCGTTGTTGACCAGGATGTCCAAGCGGCCGTGCTCGTCGATGACCTCACGAACGACGCGCTGGCAATCCTCCCAGTCGCCCACGTTGCCCTGATGCAGGCTCACTGTGCCTCCGTCAGCTTGAATCGCCTGGCGCAGCTCGTCGGCCCGCTCGCGGTTGTGGGTGAAGCCGGCCGCGACGACCGCGCCGGCCTCGGACAGGCTGTGGCAGATCGCCGCACCGATCCCGCGGGTTCCCCCGGTGACCAGCGCGACCCGTCCGGTGAGATCCTCGCCGGGCTCGAGGCCGTGAGCTTGAGAAATAATGGTAGCCATGGTGCCGTCCTTTTCGTTAGCTGGTTGAGCCATTGAGCCGCTCGACGATCATCGCCTGCCCCATCCCGCCGGCAACGCACATCGACTCCAGCCCGAAGCGGCCCTGCACGGAGTCGAGGTTGTTCAGCAGGGTGGTCATGATCCGCGCGCCGGTCATCCCGAACGGGTGACCCAGCGCGATCGCGCCGCCGTTGATGTTGAGCTTTTCCGAGTCGATGCCGAGCTCGTCGCGGCAGGGCACCACCTGCGCCGCGAACGCCTCGTTCATCTCGACCAGGTCGAGGTCCTCGATCGTCATGCCCGCCGTCTTGAGCACCGCCCGGATCGCCGGGATCGGGCCAAGGCCCATGATCTCGGGGCGCAGCGCCGCCACCGAGGACGCGATGATCCGCGCGCGGGGCGTCAGCCCCAGCTCGCGGGCTCGTTCCTCAGACATCACCAGCACCGCCGCGGCACCGTCGTTCAGCGGGCACGCGTTCCCCGCGGTGACCGTGCCATCGGGCCTGAACACCGGCTTGAGCTTGCCCAGCGACGCCATCGTCGTGCCCTCACGCGGGCCGTCGTCGCGGGTGACCGTGTGCGCCGGCACGACGTCGCCGCCGGCGTCACGCACCTCGGGTATGTCCACGCCGACGATCTCGCGATCAAAGTGCCCGCTCTCGCGGGCTGCGCACGCCCGCTGCTGAGACAGCGCCGCCCACTCGTCCTGGGACTCGCGAGAAACGTGGCAACGCTCGGCCACGTTCTCGGCTGTGAGCCCCATCGGGATGTACACGTTGTACACCGCGCCGTTGGAACCATCGATCCGCGGGTTCATCGCCGGAGGAGTTACCGCTGCGCCTCGCGACACGCATTCCACCCCTGCCGCGATGTACTGATCACCCTCACCGGCCTTGATCGCGTGAAACGCCATCCGAATCGTCTGCAGCGAAGACGCGCAGAACCGGCTGACCGTCACCGCCGGCACATGATGATCGATACCGGACAGCAACTGCGCGTTGCGAGCAATGTTGTAGCCCTGCTCATGGTCGGGAAAGCCACAACCCATCATGATGTCGTCCGTCTGGCCGAAATCGACCCCCGGGTTGCGCTCCACCAACGCGCGCAACACAACCGCGGCGAGATCATCGGCCCGCACATCCCTCAGCGTCCCCTTCACTGCTCGCCCAATCGGCGTGCGGATTGCGTCAACAATGACCGCTTCAGGCATGACTCCTCCTCGCTTGGTGGCAAATCGACCGCGAACAACAACCAAACCGCGGCTGATCCCCGAGTCCCCTACGACAGTACGCGCCCCACCACGTCCTGCCATCGGTGGATCATCACGCCTTCGTACGTAGGAACTACCCGCTTGCGGTGAGGACTCAGGAAGACTACGGTGTAGCGGGAGCTGCCTCGCGCCGATGGTGGGGCCATGGGAGGGAGTGGTCGGGTGGGTCCCAACACCAACGGTGGCGCCAGATTTCACCGCCGGCGGGTGTGCGGCGCGGGGGGGTCGCGGATGACCTGTGAAAGCGTGCCGTGACCGCCACCGCCTGGGCTCATGCCGATGCGGTGCAGGTGATGATCGGCCGCTTTGACCCGGCCGTGTTCGAGCCGCAGGGCGGTAGCGCGCGTGTCCGCTTGGCGGTCTCCGGTGGCGATGCCGTGGACGTGGTGCTGGAGCGCGGCGCGGCGCGCCTGGCCCGGGCCGGCGGCGAGGCGGACGCGACGCTCACTGCCGACTTACCGACGTGGGCGGTGATCGCCGACGATACGGACGGCGCCATGCGGTCGTTCCGGTCGGGTCGCTTGGCGGTGCGTCGCAACCTGCACGTCGGCGTCGGGTTCCTGGCCGCGTGCAGCGGGGCCAGTGGGGCGGGGCGTCTGCGCTTTCGCACGGTCCTCACGCGTCGCGCGCGTCTGTCCGCGTTGGAGGCGGGCATCGGCCCGCCGGTTCTGGCGATCCATGGGTTGGGCGGCACCAAGGGATCGTTCCTGTACACAGTCGCGGCGCTGGCTGATCGCTTTCGCGTCATCGCCGTTGATCTGCCGGGATTCGGTGACTCTGACAAGCCGATCGGCGCCGCATACGACGCCGCCTTCTTCGCCGAGGCGATGATCGACCTGCTGGACGCGCTCGAGCTCGACCGAGCTGATCTGATCGGCAACAGCCTCGGCGGCCGCGTCGCGCTCGAAGTCGCCCTGCGAGATCCTGAGCGCGTCGGTCGCCTGGCGCTGCTCGCGCCCTCGTTGGCGTGGCGACGGCCCCGCCGGTGGGCGCCAATGTTGCGGCTGGTGCGACCCGAGCTGGGCCTGGTCCAACTCGCGCCCCGCGCCATCGTGGAGGGAGTCGTGCACCGCGTGATCCCCGGCGCCGATCAAGGCTGGACCGCTGCGGGCGTCGACGAGTTCCTGCGCTCCTATCTCACCCCTGCGGGACGCGCCGCGTTCTACGCGGCGGCGCGCCAGATCTACCTCGAGGAACCCCACGGCCAGGACGGTTTCTGGCCTCGGTTGCGCGGTCTGAAGCCACAAGCTCTGTTCATCTGGGGTCGCCGCGACACGCTGGTGCCGATCGCGTTCGCGCGGCACGTCGCCGAGGCCCTCCCATACGCGCGTCACCTGGAGCTGGATTGCGGGCACGTGCCGCAGATGGAACGGCCCCGACAGACCCACACGGCAGTGGCGGCGTTTCTCGCGCGATAGCAGCCGTCATCTCGTCACGATGGGGGTTTTACCGCGCCGGCTTGCGCGCTAGTGCGGATGGCACGGGCGCGGGTCGGTGGTTCAGTTGGCGGTGAACCGTCTTACACCGCAAGGGAGCGAATCATGGCGATCGTTGACGCAACCACATATGACGCACCGGGCCGGTCGGGTAGCCCCGTGACGCTGAAGCAGCGTTATGAGAATTTCATCGGCGGTGAGTGGATCGCTCCGACGACGGGCGAGTACCGGGCGAATCTGACTCCAACCACGGGCGAGTCGTTCTGCGAGGTCTCCTATTCCGGTGCGCAGGACATCGAGCTTGCGCTCGACGCGGCGCATGCGGCTAAGGAGGAATGGGGTCAACGGTCTCCGGCCGAGCGCGCGGGCGTGTTGAATGACGTGGCGGACGCGATCGAGGAGAACCTCGAGATGCTTGCGGTCGCCGAGAGCTACGAGAACGGCAAGCCGGTGCGCGAGACGCTGGCCGCCGACGTCCCGCTGGCGATCGATCACTTCCGGTATTTCGCAGCTGCGGTGCGCTCCGAGGAGGGCCGGATCTCCGAGATCGACGACCAGACCTACGCGTATCACTTCCAGGAGCCCTTGGGCGTCGTGGGTCAGATCATCCCGTTTAACTTCCCCTTGCTGATGGCGGCGTGGAAGATCGCGCCGGCGCTGGCCGCCGGTAATTGCACGGTGCTCAAGCCGGCCAGCCCAACCCCGTGGTCGATCCTCAAGCTCGCCGAGGTGATCGGCGACATCGTCCCGCCCGGAGTGCTGAACATCGTCAACGGCCCCGGGGCGGAGATCGGCAAGGCGCTGGCGTCGAACAAGCGGATCGCGAAGGTTTCCTTCACCGGCGAGACCGTGACCGGACGGCTGATCATGAGCTACGCCG
>Ga0302325_10008491_pt1 | contig 22562 bp, 17 predicted proteins | sample Palsa_T0_2_FD_201948 | JGI IMG/M metagenome (GOLD analysis project Ga0302325, IMG submission 201948) | Peat permafrost microbial communities from Stordalen Mire near Abisko, Sweden - Palsa_T0_2 | ecosystem: Environmental > Terrestrial > Soil > Palsa > Peat permafrost | place: Sweden: Abisko...
AATTCTGCTTGGCCATTTCCACGACGGATTCAAGATTTTCCGGAGAGCAGATCGCCTCGGTCCTCAATTTAAGCAGTTCCGCGTCGCGGCGCTGGATGCGCTGAATGTCGCTCAATCGCTTCGTGATCGCCTCCTGAACGGCCCGGTCGGCGAAGGATTTGGTCCCACCCTGGTCGCGGGTCAGCACCTTGAAAATGTAAAAGTCGCCATTGTCCTCGATCACATCGCTGATCTGTCCCGGCGGCGTTTTCCAGATCTCCGCTTCAACCTTCGACAAAACAAGCGTATTGGGCTTGATCGTCATCTGACCGCCGGTGCCCTGGTCGCCGGTCGCGCCGGGAAGATCGTTTTGCCTGCGGCCATAATCGGCAAAATCCTCGCCGGCAGCGGCCCGCTGGCGGATTTTCCAAAGTCTGGATTTGGCGGCCGCGGCATCGCCATCGAGCCTGTCAGGGCTGGCCTCAATGAGGATGATCGAAGCCTGCGTGGGCGTTGTGAATTGGTCCAGATGCGCGCGATAATATCGCCGCTCATCTTCCGCCGTTATGTTGATCTCGGGAGAGATTTTTTTCCAGTAGTACAACTCCTGAAGATAACGGCGGTACATATCCCGCTCCTGGTCCTCAAAATCCTCGCCGGAGGCGTGGGCCCGCAGACGGACAACCTGCTCCGAGCCTCCGGCCTGGGCGATCTGGTTCTGGCTCCACAATGTCGTCAGCGCCCGCGCGAGCTGGATGTCCTTGGGATCGAGCGTTCGCTCGGCGGCGGCGACCTCCAGTTCATCATCCGTCTGCTGCTCGACCGTCCGCTCAATCTGGCTCCGGGCGGCATCTTCAAAACGAATGATGTCCATCTGCTTGGCGTAGCCGCGAAGGATATCGACGTCGAGGCGGAGGACTTTGTTGGCGAAAATCGGCGTGCCGTTGACGACGATCACAACGTTGCCCAGAGTCATGTACTGGTCAGATGCCATCGAAGGCTGAGTGGTCGGCTGCGTCGACGGAACAGCAAAGGAAATCCCCGGCATGGTTGCCGGCGGTGATGCCGAAGGCAGGGGGCGAAGATCATTTTCGGTCGGTTCGGCGGCCGCATCGCTCGATCCGGGCGGGGTGGGCGGAGCCTGGGAGTGAGAATCGGGAAGCGGAATAACCCCTGGCCGGTCCAGCGGCGAAATCGGCGTCACCGCCGAAGTGTGCCGGGCATAGAAATCCTGCGGCATTACCGGCTGCACCTTGTCCGAATCGCAAGCGGTCACGGCCGCTGTCAATCCGATCAGGCAAAGATGGCAGACTGTTCTGGGAACACGCCTCATCATTGACATTCTATCTCGATGACTGTGTCGCGGCGATGCGCATATTCCACTCGGCATCCGAAGCGTATTCGACAGCGCCGTTGGCTAGAGCCCAATCCCTGAATCCATTGGGGGCATTTCTACAATTTACAATATCGGCGAGCTTGATCGATTTAATGTCTTTCCAGTTGGCAATTCCCGAAAGATCGGCGTTTCGCAGGTCCGCCTGGTCAAGGATGACGCGGCTCAAATCGACGCCGGTCAAATTGGCGCCGCTGAGGTCGGCACTGCTCAGGTCGGAATCGTTCAACCGCGCCCTGTCCAGGTCCGCGCCGCGGAGATTGGTAAAGACGAGCGTGGCATCCTCCAAATCAGTGCCTCGCAGGATCGCGCCGCGCATATCCGAGCCGCTGACGTTTGCGCGGGTCAGGTCGGCATCGGGAAGGCTGATGTTCCGAAGAAACGCGTCGCCGGACAGATCGACCGCGACGAGGGGAATCCCATCGGCATTCAGATCCTGCAGCGCATCGATTCTTCCGCCGTTGCCCCCCTTGCTCGCGGCCGTGTTGATGACCTGCCAAGCCTGGTAATGTCTTTGCTCGCGGCGGTCCCTGGTGCCCGCAAAGTAGAAGATCACACCGACCAGAATGCTGAGGGTTCCACAGTATTCCAGAACTTCCAGGAACACCCATCTGCCGAGAAACCATGCCGCCCATTCCGAGAGCCATTCGATAAAAAGAAACGGCACGGCCAATGGATTCCGTACTCGCCAGCGAAATTGCCGCCAGGGCGTGGGATGGTGCGGTTCTTTAAATGCATAAGGCATGTGAGCGACCTCTAACTCCGCATGGCCTGGGGATCCACGCCCTGCGATTGACACCAGCTTTGATATTCAAACGGCGAGATTTCGCTCGGTTTGATTTCGCTGCGGCCACCCCAGAAAACATTGGTATATGAAACGGGAATGCCCTGATCGGCCAGGTGATCGTCGATGGCGCGTTTGTGGGCGAGGAGCAATTCCTTGTCCGTGCCGTGGGCAACGCCCATGACATTGACGTGATTGAATTCCGCGCCCCCTTCGCGCCAGTAGGCATGTGTCATAATGTGGAACCGCCCCACCTGCCGGCCGGCGTCGATCTCCCGGCCCGGCGGGACCGCCCAATGAAATAGCGCGTTGAAGCGCGTGACCCGCTGGCCATCGGATAGCGGCTTGACATGTTCCAGGAATGTCGAGAATCGCCCGATGACGCCGCGGCGATTCAAATCCTCCGCGACCCGGCAAAACTCCGGTAATGAAACACCTGCCTCGCGGGCGCGATTGGCCCACAGATCGCGCGAAATTTCCTCGGGCGCGAATTCGCGTTTGAGCGGGATCAGGATTCGCCAGTCCAGATCGCCGAGTTCAACGATGCCGGTCTCGATGACATCCGCAGGCTCATCCGCCTTGCTCCCGGGCTCGATGCCGCGGCGGCGGACGTGGCCCACGCCCAGCACGAACAGCCGCCTGGCCGGCATGAGCCTGAACCGCTCGGCTCCGGTGCGCGAGCAAAGATGCTCGCAGTGTCGCTCCATCGAAAATCCCTGCGGAACCTTGAGGGTTGTCCAAAGACGATACTTGCTCCCCGCCACCGCGCTGTCCGTGCTGCGAATAACGACGTGTCCGGAAAACGGATCGTTCTGAAACATCCAGTCGAAGGCGCTGTTCAGTTTATCGGGCGTGACGACCCAGGCCACCAGCGAACCCTGCGCAAGGCTCGTCGCCAGCAGCGTCTGGCGGACCCGCCGGATATTTCCGGCCCGGAGCATCGCCACGATTCGCTCGATGACCACCGCGGGTTCGATGCCGCTCTGGCGGGCGATTTGCCCGATCGGATCGGCGCAGAACCCCGCGATGCGGTCCTCGGATACGGCGAGGATTCGACCGTTGATCGGATCGTCCAGAGCGACGGGAATGTCGATGGTCATGATTCTGTCATTGCCCAAAAGCCGCCATTATGTAATCATAACCGCCCGCCGATGTCACGCCGCCTTATGTGATCCAGACGAGGAACCAATGAGCGAATCCATGCAACAGCCCGATCCATCCCCCGGCTCAACCGGCCCCGGCGAGGAGGAAATGCAGCCGTTCATCATCACCATGCCGGATGATCCGGCATCGGGAGGAGACTGGTATCTTTGGGCGGCCGTCCTGGCGCTGATCGCACTCGTCGCGTTCTGGCCGGCGATCAACGGCACGTTCCTCTGGGATGATGACCAATATGTGACACAGAACCGGGCATTGCTCGATCCATCGGGCCTCAAACAGATCTGGAAAATCCCGCCGGGAACGATCCAGTATTACCCGCTGACGTTTACGGTCTTCTGGATCGAGCACCAGATCTGGGGAAACAATTCACTGGGATATCGCGTGGTCAACCTGCTGCTGCACGCCGGCGGGGCCGTGGTGCTGTGGCGAATTCTTCGCAGGCTGAAAATCCCCGGCGCATGGGCGGCGGCGGCAATCTGGGCGGTGCATCCGCTGCAAGCGGAGTCCGTCTGCTGGATCAGTGAGTGTAAAAATGTTCTCAGCGGAGTGCTCGCGCTTGGGTCGGTGCTCTTTTATCTGGAATTCGCCGGACTTTACGATCCGGCCTCGCAGCGCCGAACGTGGAATCTGACCGCCGATTGGCAGAGCTACGCCATCAGCGCGGGCTTTTTTCTCCTGGCGATGCTGGCCAAATCCGCCGTGGTTCTCCTGCCGGTGGCGATTTTGGTTATTTTGTGGTGGAAGGGACGGCTCTCGTTTTCCCGCATCCTCGGGACCGTCCCCATGCTGATCATCAGCATCGCCCTTGCATGGGAAACGTCACGGCTGGAAACCGATCCGAGCGGCCCGGTCGGCGCCTCCGGCCCCGCATGGCAACTGAGCATCGCCCAACGCTTCCTGATTTCCGGCCGCGATTTCTGGTTCTACATCGGCAAGCTGCTGCTGCCAATCCACCAGTCCTTCATCTATCCCCGTATTGTGCCCAGCCCGCACGATGCCGGCGAATGGCTCTATTTGTTCGCGGCGATCATTGTCCTGATCGCTCTGTTCGTTTCCGCCAAAAAGTTCGGCCGCGGACCGCTTTCGGCGGCGCTCTGCTATCTCCTGCCGATCTTCCCGGCCCTGGGATTTTTTGACGTCTATCCCTTCCGCTTTTCTTTCGTGGCGGATCATTTCCAATATCTCGCGGGAATTCCCCTGATCGTTCTGGCCGTCTCCATTGCGGCGCGGATTTTCGCCCCGCTCTGGAAAGCACATGACCCTTCGCGCCTGCAAACTTACAAAAACTCCCCGGCGATCGCGGCCATTGTTTCGATTCTTCTGGTTGTGCTGGGCGCGGCCGCGTGGATTCGCGCCGACGTCTTCGCCGAGCCTGCCAAGCTCTGGGCGGATGTTCTGCAACCTGACAAAAACCCGCACAGTTGGCTGGCCGCCTACAACCTCGCCCGTGACGACCAGGGCGACGCCAGCGCGAATTTCGACGAAGCCCACCGTCTGATGACCGGTGGCGATAGTGATTCGGCAACGGGGGCCGGAGAGGATGCGCTCAGCGAACTGGATGATTCCGACAAACTTTTGACGGCGGTGCTGGACAATCCCGACACGCCGGAGGATGTGCGATATAAGGCCCACGATCTATCCGCGGAAAATGACGTCCTGCGCCTGCGTTTGCCGGATTCCAATGCGGCCTCGATTTTGCCGCGGGCGCTCGAAGAATCCAATCTGGCGATATCATCCCCCGCCGCCGCGAATGATCCATTGCCCTATTACACTCTGGGAATTGTGGACCGTGATCGCGCCGAGGCGATACAAGGTCCGGCCACAACGAGACCCGATACGTCACGCGAAGAGCGCTTTGTCAATCTGTACCTCACCGCCCGCGATAATTTCCGAAAGGCCGGCCAGCTTGCTGAAGCGGGTGTGAATTCCAGAACGGTCGGACCGGAAGCCGCGCAGGTGATGCCGAAGGTGGCCCTTCAACTCGGGGATATTGACTGGCGGCTTGCCGCCTTGGCGCACGATCGCAAGGATGCCGCCGCGGAGACCCAATATAGCCGCGACGCGGTCAGCGATTATGGAACCGCCGCGCAACTGGATCCCACGAGCGTGGACATTCGATTCCATCTGGCGCTGGCGATGGAAAACGTCAACGATTTGGATGGCGCCAGGGAACAGTTGATGGTTATTCTGCGCGACCTGGATCATTATAACGCCGATGCCTATAACGAAATCGGCCGGGTGATTCTGGAATCGCGGCCGACCGATATGTCCGATTACGAGGCGGCCGTTGAGTCGTTCAAGGCCGCGATCAAGCTGAATCCCAATCTGGCCGGCGCCCGGAGGAACCTGGCGCTGGCGATACGGATGCTGGCCAGCACGCGCCCGGCGACGCGCAGCGCGACCGAGCCGGCCACGCAGCCCTGATGCAGGCAGCCTTCGCTTCGATCAATGGACCCGCCGCCCAACCGCCAAATCCTCCGCCAGTTCACTCAGCTTTTCGCGCTGATCGCCCTCACCTTCGCCGCGTATTTTCCTGTCCTGAACAACGGCTTCATCTGGGACGATGATCGATACATCCAGAACAATTCGCATCTTCGAACGCTTCGGGGTCTGGAACAAATCTGGCTGGAGCCGCTCAAGGCGGAGCCGCAGTATTATCCGCTGACGCATACGACTCTGTGGGTGGAATTTCATTTGTGGAAACTCCATGCGATTGGATATCACCTCGACAACCTTCTGATCCATGCGGCCGGCGCCGCGATGCTGTGGCGAATCCTGCGCCGGCTGAAAATCCCGGGAGCATTGCTGGCAGCCACGATCTTCGCCGTTCATCCGCTGCAGGTGGAATCGGTCGCCTGGGCCACGGAACGAAAGAACGTCCTCAGCGCCCTGTTTTGTTTCCTGTCGTTGTGGGCGTATCTGCGAACGCGCTGGGGCCGGCGAGTCTGGGATTCAAGCGAATCCGGCGGCGGCGGCGCGGGTTGGTATGGATTAAGTCTGCTGCTATTTCTCGCTGCCCTGCTGAGCAAATCCGTCGCCTCGACATTGCCGGCGGCGATCCTGGTGCTGGTCTGGTGGAAGCGCGGCAGAATTCGAGCCTCGGACTTCTATCCGCTGATCCCGATGCTGGCCGCGGGAATCGGCATGGGATTTTTGACCGGATGGATGGAAAAACACGTCGTCGGAGCCATGGGGCCCGACTTCGATTTTCTCACGCCGCTCGATCGCTTCTGCATCGCCGGGCGCGCGTTCTGGTTTTACCTGGCGAAATTGATCTGGCCGGTCCGGCTCATGTTCATCTATCCGCGCTGGAACGTCGATCCCCGCGAACATCACTGGTGGATTCTATTCCCGCTTTCGGCATGCGGGGCGTTGATCGGCTGCTGGATGCTCCGCCGGCGGATTGGCCGCGCGCCTATCGCGGCGATGCTGCTGTTCGCCGGAATTCTGACGCCGGCGATGGGATTCGTAAACGTATTTCCGATGCGGTTTTCGTATGTGGCGGATCATTTCCAGTATCTCGCGTGCATCGGCCCGATCGTGTTGTTGGTCGCGGGCGCGAAGCGGTTGGGGGCATTAAGCCGAAGCCCCGGATGTACATCCGGGGCTGCGTGTTTGGCGATCGCCTGCCTCTGCATCGCCACCAATTTGCGAACTCACGTTTATTTCAACCATCTCACCCTCTGGGCGGACACGCTGGCAAAGAATCCCGATTCGCCGATGGTCCACAACAATTACGCCGCGGCCCTGATGCAGTCCGGAGATTTGGAGGCCGCGAAATCCCAGTTCCGCCAGGCGATGCGGCTTCGTCACGATGCCGCGGATTGGATCGGAATGGGACAGTGCCTCGCGATCGCCGGCGACTATCTCAGCGCCCGGGATATGTATCAGAAGGCCGTCGATGCAACCCCGGTTTCAAGCGAGCCGGTGTTTCAGCGCTTCCTTGCCGGGGACGAATTTCAACTGGGGACCGCCTATCAGGGACTCGCCGGCGAATTTCCCGACCAGGCCGAACAATATTTCCCCAAAGCGGAGGCGGCGTATCACCGGGCCATACAACTGTTCCCCGAATACGAAGACCCCCGGACAAATCTGGCCAGCATTCTGGTCGATCAGAAAAAATATTCCGAGGCGATCCAGCAATGCCAGATCGTTCTGGCTGAAAACCCGGAATCGTTCAGCGCGTATATGAATATGGGCAGGGCATATTACGCGGAGGGGAACCTCGATTCGGCTTTGAACGCCTATCAGAGCGCACTGGACCTGGACCCGCAAAACCCCGGAGCGATGGCAAGCGTTGGGGCGATCCTGGCCCAAACCGGGCAGATCGATCGAGGAATCGCCATGCTTCAGGAAGCTATCCGCATTGATCCCGACAACGCGATCGCCCGGAGAAATCTTCTGGCGGCGATGGCGAAAAAGTCCCGGTAATCAAAATGCCGGCTGCAGGCGGGCGAACTCCAGCACAAGTGTTTTTCGACCCGAACGCGGGAAATCCACCACGGCTTTTTTGCCGGACAGATCCACGATCCTTCCGACGCCAAAGGCGGGATGTTTCACCGACTGACCGATGTGAAACTCGTTAAGTTCAGATTCCTGAGAATAGCTTTCGGCCCGTTCGTGAGTCACGATATTCAGCATCTCCCGGGGCATTTGTGCCAGGAACTGGCTGGTCGCGGTATAGCCTGAAATCCCGCGGATCTGGCGGCGGGCGGCTTTGGAAAGAATAAGCCGTTGCCGGGCGCGCGTGATGCCGACGAAGCACAATCGACGTTCTTCTTCAAGCTGCTCTTCATTCTCCATCGCGCGCGAATGCGGAAGACAGCCCTCTTCCATTCCGATAATCGCGACCACCGGAAATTCCAGCCCCTTGGCCGCGTGGAGCGACATCAGCGTGACCGCCCCGCCGGAACCGTCCATGTGATCGGCATCGCTAACCAGGCTCACCTGCGCGAGATAATCGCTCAGCGAGCCTTCGGGTTGCTCCGTGTCGAACTCCGCCGCGGCGGATACCAGTTCCGCGACGTTGGCGAGCTGATCTTCGGCATCGGGGTCCTCCTTGCGGAGCATCTGCTCGATGCCGCTGCGCTGGATCACCTGTTCCATGAGCGATCGCATGGTCCGCGACGAGCCATCCGGCGGGCTTCGGAAGGAGTTGATCATTTTCACGAACTGGCCCACCGAATTGACCGCCCGCGCCGACAGGCCGGGGATTTGCCCCGCTTCCCGCATCGCCTGCCAGAGGCCGCCCGTTCCAACGGCATGGGCCTGCATGTGCTTGAGAGCGCCATCCCCGATTCCCCGCGTCGGGACATTGACGATCCGCGACAGGCTGACCTCGTCATTCGGATTGGCGATCACGCGTAGATAAGCCAAAACATCCTTGATTTCCTTGCGGTTGTAAAATTCCACGCCCCGCGCGATCTGATAGGGAATCTGCTTGCGACGCAGGGCATCTTCCATCACGCGGGACAATGCGTTCATGCGATAAAAGATGGCCATCTGGTTCCAGGCCGTCCCTTCGCCGTGCAATCTCGCCAGTTCCTCGGCAACCGCATGGGCCTCATCGTGCTCGTCGCGGCACAGCAGGAGCAACGCCCTTTCCCCGGCATCGTTCTCCGTCCACAACCGCTTCTCCTTGCGCCGTCGGTTGTGCGAGATCAGGAACTCCGCGATCGCCAGGATCGACTTGGTGGAACGATAATTCTGTTCGAGCCGGATGACCGTGGCATCGGGATAATCCCTCTCGAAGTCCAGGATATTGCCGATGTCGGCCCCGCGCCAGGCGTAAATGGACTGGTCGGGATCGCCGACCACGCAGATGTTGTGATGCTTCATCGCCAGCGCGTGAACAAGAACATATTGGGCGTGATTGGTGTCCTGATACTCATCAATGAGAATATATTTGAACCGCTCCTGCAGCTCCGCCAGGATGGCCGGATGCTCCTGCATCGCGCGAACGGTCCGCTGGAGAAGGTCGTCGAAATCCAACGCATTGGCGGCCGTCAGAAGCTGCTGATATTTCCGGTAAACCTGCGCGACCACTTGCGTGTATCGATCCAGCGCCGACTGCGCATATTCCTCCGCGTTAATCAGGCGGTTCTTGGCGTTGCTGATCGTTCCGTGAATCATCCCCGGCGTGAGGTTGTGCATCGGAACATCGAGCGCCTTGATCGCATCTTTGATCAGGTGCATCTGATCGGAAGAATCGTACACGCTGAAGTTGGGCGGCAAACCGATGGCCGGGGCGTAATGCTTGAGAATCCTCAGGCAAAGCGAATGGAACGTCGCGATGATGGGCCACGCCTGATCGAGCCGGCCCCAATCGTGGATGGGCCGCGGCGAATCCGCGGAAATTCGCTGCTTCATCTCCCCCGCGGCCTTGTTGGTGAATGTGATCGCCAGAATCGATCGCGGCTCGATCCCCAAGCTCATCAGATATGCCACGCGGCGCGTGATGACCCGCGTTTTCCCGCTGCCGGCCGCCGCCACGATCAGCAAGGGACCGTCGACGTGGGTCACCGCCTGCCGCTGCGGCTCGGTGAGGTCACGTAAAAGAGAATCGGTTGTTGGAGAGGCGCTCGCCGTCACATCCCAACTATATCCCGTTCCGCGCGTCGAAAACAGCGAAATGCAAACGGCAGGAAGACAAAGGCATTTTAGCCACAGATCAAAATCAGATAAGAAAATAAGGAATGATTCAATTGAATTTGTTTTTATCTGTGTGCATCTGTGTGCATCTGTGGCAAAAATGAATTCCTTGGCCGCTCGGTGATTGCATTTATTTCCTTCGCATTTGTAAGATTTCGGGCTTGCATATTCCCCGCATTAATCTTTCGTCAACGCCCGAGCAAGCCAAGGCCGGCAATCCCTGGATCACCTCCGGCTTCTTAACGCCGATCTGCACCATTCGCTGCGATTCACCGGCGACGCCCACCATCGCGCGCGTCGGCGCCAGCATCATCCGCCAATGGAACGATCCGCTGGATGCTCTGACATGGATGTCACAAACATTCTGGCCCGGCGAGGGGAGATGGATCGGATTCCTCAGCTACGACCTCGGCCGATTGTTCGAAAAACTTCCGGCTCAGGCAACGGATGATTTCGGTTTGCCCCTGTTCGTGTTCACCTATTGCCGCCCCGCCACCGATCGGCCGCCCGGCGCGGATACGGATTACGGATCGAACGATTCGGCCCTGTCCTCGAATTTCACCCGGCGACAATACGAATCGGCGGTGCGGCAGGCGCTGGAATATATCCGGGCCGGGGACGTGTTTCAGGTGAATCTCGCCCAGCGGTTCGTGGCCGGGCTGAAATCGCATCCCGTGGAAATTTATCAGCGGCTGGTCCGCCAATCTCCGGCCAAATTCGGGGCCTATCTCGGCTACGAGGATTTCGCGATCATTTCCAATTCACCCGAACTTTTTTTTCGCGTCACCCCCGATCGCCGGATCGTCACGCGGCCGATCAAGGGCACCCGGCCGATGGCAGCCGGCATGGATAAGGCCCTGCGCGACTCGCTCAAGGATCAGGCAGAATTGAACATGATCGTGGACCTGGAGCGGAACGATCTCGGTCGGATCTGCCGGCTCGGCAGCATTGAGGTCGTCGAGCCGCGCGCGATCGAGGCGCATCCGACGGTCTACCACGGCGTTGCCACGGTGCGGGGGGACCTGCGGGAGGATGTACACTTCGTCGATCTGCTGCGGGCCATGTTCCCCGGCGGAAGCGTCACCGGAGCGCCCAAAATCAGCGCGATGGAGATTATCGACGAGCTTGAGCCGGTTCGCCGCGGACCTTATTGCGGGGCGATTGGATACATTGATGTAAAAGGAAACATGGAATTCAGCGTGGCGATCCGCACGATGATCGCCAAAGCCGGCCGGATTTATATCCCCGTGGGTGGTGGGATCGTCGCCGATTCTGATCCGGCGGCGGAATTTGAGGAGACATTGGTGAAGGCCACGGCGATGTTCGCGGCCATGGATGTCGCGTTTGCGGCGGAATGATTAATATGGGCTACAGACTGTCAAGGACTCCTCATGCAACTCCGCACGATTGTCCAGACCATTGAAAAGATCGCCCCGCTCTCTCAAGCGGAACCCTGGGACAATGCCGGTTTGCTGGCCGGAGATCCACATCAGGAAATTTCGCGGATTCTGCTGACGATCGATTACACGCCGGCCGTCGCCGAGGAAGCTCGGGCGAATAATTGCAATCTGATGATCGCGTATCATCCGCCGATATTTCACCCGCAGAAGCGGCTTGTGGCCGGGAACCCGGTTTTTGACGCGATCCGCCGGGGCGTGGCCATCTATTCCCCCCACACCGCTCTGGACGCGGCCGAGGGGGGAACGAATGACATGCTGGCGGATGTGCTCGGATTGACGGATCGCAAACCGTTGAAATCCGCGGAAGCGAAAACGGCGCAGTACAAGCTGGTCGTTTTTGTGCCAATCGAAGCGGTCGACAAAGTAAGCCGGGCCTTGTTCGACGCCGGGGCGGGACGAATTGGAAATTATTCCTCATGCAGTTTTCGGTCGGCCGGGACGGGAACTTTTTTCGGCGAGGCCGGCGCGGAGCCAGCCGTGGGACGGTCCGGACGTCTTGAAAAAGTGGAGGAAATCCGCCTGGAAACGGTCGTCTCCAGCGGGGAGGTCGAGGCGGTGATCCGTGCGCTAAAAACGAGCCATCCTTATGAAGAGCCTGCGTTTGATTTGAATGTGCTGGCGGCGCCACCTGGCGGCAAGGGCAAGGGCCAGGGCCGAATCGGGTCGATTCCCCCCACCGAGCGAGCTGATCTTTTCAATCGCATCAAACGGGAATTGGAGATCGGTCATCTGCTGATCGCGGGTCCGGTGGATGGAACGATCACGCGCGCCGCCGTCTGTCCCGGATCGTGCGGAAACATGCTGGATGATGCGATCAGCGCGGGGGCCGAATTGTATTTGACCGGCGAGATTCGGCATCACGATGCGGTCAAGGCGGCGGCCGCCGAATTGACGGTCGTTTGCACCCTACATTCCAACAGCGAGCGGGCCGTGCTAAAGAGATTAGCCAAGCGACTTGAAGAAACGCCGGAAATGCCGGGGATTGTCGTCAGTTCGGCGGACAGAGATCCGATTTCGATCCGGTAAATGGGGCGTGGAGAAACTCGAAACGAATTCGCCGCGAGTTCGGTCGTTTATTTTTCATCATTCGATTTTCGAATTTGATTCGTCATTCGAATTTCGAGTTTCGAATTTCGCTACCGCGCATACGGCCCTTCCACCACGTCCGAATCCGGCGGCATGGGCGGCTGGGCGAAATCTTTATCAGTGATGTCCCCATTCATTTTTATATCGGTCAGGTCGGTCGTTTTCGTTTCGGTCTGATTGATGTCGATGGTTTGAATTCGCCGAGGCATGGCGGTGGCGGTGTCCACCCAGATGTCGATGGTTTTGAAGTCCTTGGCCAATTGGGTGCCGATCTTCGGTGTCAGCCGCAAATGCACGGTTTGCGACGGATCAGCGGGGTCGGGATCGATCTTGTCCACTTGGAATGCATTCAGCACATCCTCTTTCTTCTGGCCTAGCGGCAACGGGAACGGGCCTTTGCCAAGCTTGAATAGATCAAGCTTTTGGCCGGGTTCGAGGATCTGGTTGAGGGTTTCGTGCTTTTTCTTGTAATCACGGTCGTCGAGAATGCCGTTGTCGAGGGCGTATTGGTGATCGACCGTGAAGATTTTGTCGCCGAGTTGTTGCCTGGTGAAGTCGACGCGGATGCGGGCGTCGTCATCGCCTTTACGCTGAAAGATGACGGTGCCGGTGTTGTTCCTGGCATCGCCGGTGCTGTTGTCGGTGGCGGTCAGCACGACGCCGGCGGAAAAGTTCTTGAGATCTTTGCCGCGGGCATCGAGGGCATCGAGAATCTGGCCGACGCTGGATTGAAATGACAATCGCTGCGGCTGCGTGGAAGGTCCGGCGGCGCCGAAGGCCAGCAAATAAAGCAGAAATATTGGCCACCGATGTAAATCAGATGCACGCGGATGAAGAATTGATTTTCGCATTGACTTCCGATCAGGATATTTTTGATTGTTTCAGAATCATCATTAAATCCGGCAGTGTTGCCACGGTCTGCCAAGGCTCGGCATCGAATGCGCGCGGCTTATTGTGACTGATCCATACGGCGCGGATGCCGGCGGCACGGGCGGCTTCGATATCATGTTGACCGTCGCCGACCATCCATACCTCGTCATGTTGAACACCCAGATGCCGGCAGGCCAGTTGTAGCGGGACCGGGCTGGGTTTGAAGGGGCCGTCTTCGCGCGTGATGATGACATCCATCGACAGTTGATGGCGGCGGAAAACGGTTTGGGCACTGAGCCGGCTGTTGCGGGTGATCAGGGCGGTGGCCAAACTGTTCGCCGCCAACCAGGCCAGCAAATCACGGCAACCTTCATTTAACCGCGAGTTTTCCGCTGAAATCTCTTCGATACGATGGAGAATGGTTTCCGCATGGCGGAGGCGCGTTTCATCCAGCTCGGCCAGGGATTCCAGAATCGGACCGGGGCCGATTCCCATCTCCGCTTTGATCCGCGGGAAATCAAGGTCCGGCACGGTCAGCGTCCCGTCCATGTCGAACAGGATGGCGCGCGGGAGAACGGAAGTTTTGGCGGAACTGGTCATGAAACGGTCGGCCGCGAGTATAACATTGTGGATATGGCACGGATAAGCGATTGGCCCAAACTCCATGGAACGGCGTTCGACGGCAAAAACGCGCTGATCACCGGCGGAGCGGGATTCATCGGATCGCATCTGGCAATCGCATTGCACGCGCTGGGCGCGAAGTTAACGGTGCTAGACGATTTATCTGGCGGCGGCGACCCGACCGCGTTGCCGAGCGGTGTTCAATTTGTGCGGGGATCGATTCTGGATGGGTCGCTGCTTCGGAAATGCACCGAAGGCCGGCAACTGGTGTTTCATCAGGCCGCGTTGGGATCGGTGCCGCGGAGCCTGGAAGAGCCGGGGAAATATCAGGAAGTGAATTCGGATGGGACGCTGAATGTTTTGGAAGCCGCGAGAATCTGTAAAGTCAGTCGAGTGATGTTCGCCGCCAGCAGCAGCGCCTATGGCGACAGCGAGCAGTTACCCAAGATCGAGACCATGCCGACTTCGCCCCGAAGCCCGTATGCGGCCACGAAGGTGGCCGGCGAGGCGATGATGTCCGCCTACAGCGCCGGGATGGGATTGGACACGGTAAGCCTTCGCTATTTCAATATTTTCGGCCCACGGCAATCCGCGGAGAGTGCATACGCGGCTGTGATTGCCGCTTTCGCCAAGTCGATGCTGGCCGGCAGGAACCCGACTATTTACGGCGACGGCGGCCAATCAAGGGATTTCACATACGTTGACAACGCCGTTCACGCCAACCTCCTTGCCGCCCGACATCCGCGGCCATTGGATGGGGCTATCGTGAACATCGCCTGCGGCGTGCGGATCACCGTCAACGAATTGGCCGGGCGGATGGCAAAATGGCTCAAGCGCGAAGATCTCAAGCCAGTTTATGCTCCCGAGCGCGCCGGGGACGTGAAGCATTCGCTTGCCGATCTGACCCGGGCCAGGGAGATTCTGGGATATAACCCAATCGTGGATTTCGTGGCGGGGCTGGAAGCGACGATGGAGTGGTATCGGGAATGATGGGAAATATGATCGTTATTCGGTGCGACTGGTAATCTCTATATTCCCGGATGGTTTGGATCGTTAGAATGCGGCGGTATGATTCGCCGGGAAGGAGCCTGAAGTTGGCCAAACGATCGCCGCTGGCGGAAAAGCTGGATGAAGTGAGGAATCGCATCGTCGCGGCGGCGACCAAGGCCAAGCGCGATCCGGGTGAAATTACGTTGATCGCGGTAACCAAGACGGCCGCTCCGGAGCAGATCCGCGAAATATTGCAATTAGGCATTGTGGACCTGGGTGAGAGCCGGGTGCAGGTGCTCACGCAGCGGGCCGGGCAACTCAACGAATTTTTTCAACGCCGCGCTATCCATGGCGAAGGCTCGCCGGCCCAGAAAATCCGCTGGCATCTGATCGGGCATTTACAGCGGAACAAGATCAAGCCGGTATTGCCGCTGGTGTACATGATCCACAGCATTGACAGCCTTCGGCTGGCCGAGGAGCTGGACATTCAGGCCGCGAAGATTTCGCGGAGAATTCCGGTCATGCTGCAGGTGAACGCATCGGAGGAATCGACGAAATTTGGGGTCGCCGTCGGCGCGGCCGTGCATCTGGCTGAGCAGATCGATTCGATGCCGAACCTTCAGATGAGCGGGCTGATGGCCATGGGCCCGCTGGACGCTCCGGAGGAGAAAATCCGCCACACGTTCGCCCGGGCGCGGGAGATTTTCGAGGAAATGAAGTGGCACAAGATCGGCGGAGCGGGCCTGCGTCACCTGAGCATGGGCATGAGCCACGATTTTGAGGCCGCCGTCGCGGAGGGCGCGACGATGGTGCGCATCGGCAGCGCGCTGTTCGGAGGCACGGTCCTGGACGCCGATGAATCGGGTGAATGAACTGGGCCCATCAGCGGATACGGTTGTGCACATCGATTTCTTTGATTTCTTCCGCTGGGTGCTGGGAACCGTGGTGACGATTTATGCCACGGTGGTCTCCGCCCAGTTTCTGTACGGATGGTGGATTTACTTTAGCGGAGAGGGGCGTTACCTCTCGCTGGCGCGACGATACATCATGCTGCAGGGATTGCGGCTTCGAATCCGCACTTTCGGCGGCGACGTGCTGATTTGCGTTTTGCTGACGGCGGTCTGGGTTCTGTTGTTGCGGGCGCATCAGATGGTGGCGAAGATCGATCCTGACAATCACGGTGATGGGCGAGACCGAATCACAACCCGATGAAGGCGGCGCGAGCCGCGAGATCGTCGTTGCCGCGCCCGCAGCCGTGCGCGCCGAGGCGCCGCCCCGTCAACTGGCGGAGTTGCCGCGGGATGAGCTGGGCAATCTCGCGGAGGAGCTTGGGCTTGATTCCACGCGGTTCAAGACACAACAGCTTCTGGTCGCCGCCGTGCACGAGCGGCGGCAATTGATCGCTGAGTTGGATCGGCAGGCGATGCTGGACGTCGTGCGATGGGGGCGGCGGCCGGTCACCATGAACGCCGGCAAAGAGCAGATCGCGCAGGAAATCGCGCGGATTCGTTCGATGAAATTCGCGGGGCTGACGCACCGCGGCCTGGTCGTCCTGGCCCGGCTGCGCGGGGTGAATGCCGGCGATGCCGACCCGGCCCCGCTGCTGGTTCGCAGACTCAGGAGGCAGGAAGGACTTTTCAGCCGGATCAACCGGCGCAGGCGGACGATTCTGGGCGGGTTGGTCGCGTCCATCGTCGGGGAAAATCATTCGACCACCGATTATCGGTTTCTTCCGGAGCCGGGAGATGAAGCCGATCCCGCGGGCGCCGCGCCGAGGCCCGCATCCATTAAGGAAGAAATTGAAGAATCCGGCCTGTTTGGGGGAATCAGCAACCGGCTCAAGAAGAGCGCGGATGTTTATCTCAACCAGAAGCTCGATGAGATCGAAAACAGGATCGACCGTAAACTGGACGAGATCGACCGCCGACTGGCGGAATGGCGGGATAAGGAAATCGCCAATCGGATCAAGATATTGAAGATCACGCTGTGGGCCAGCGTGATCGTGGGCATCGTTTCGTTGATTTATGCGTATGTGACGGAGTACCTGGTGAAACGGTAGCGAAAAAAAGCCCGGGCATGGCTATGCCGGGGCTTTGGGAATCTAGCCGACCGATTCAGGCGCCAGGATGGAAAGCGAATCCGTCGCGACATTCATGAGAAGGCCTGCAAGCAATTATCTCAAAAAGCTTTATTTCGCAGTAATCATAAGACGCGGTGGTGGTGTGCCTTGAAAATGCAGACCCCATCGGCGGGCAATTCGCACACGCAGTCCACGAAATTCGCCCGGTGGCTAACGGCGGCATCGTTTGTGCTAGGTACATTCCTAACGCCGAAAAACCGTAACACATTGCATAAACAACAGACATAAGAAGGTCGATTCGGTGCGGCCTGCTTAGAAAATGGAGACTTGAACGCATATGGCAAAGTACAAATTGGAATACATCTGGTTGGACGGCTATAAGCCCACCCCCAACATACGCGGCAAAACCCTTATCAAGGACTTTGCCAGCGAACCATCGCTGGAACAGCTTCCAAATTGGGGATTTGACGGCAGTTCGACCCAACAGGCCGAGGGGCACAGTTCGGATTGCATTCTCAAGCCCGTCGCGAGATACCTGGATACGACCGTTAAGAACGGCTTGATTGTTCTTTGCGAAGTTCTCCATCCCGACCTCACTCCTCATTCCACCAATGCCCGTGCCACCATCCTTGATGACCCGGAAACCTGGTTCGGTTTCGAGCAAGAATACTTCCTCTATAAAGATGGCCAGCCCCTCGGCTTCCCGGCGGAGGGTTTTCCCAAAGAAGGCCAGGGCAGGTACTACTGTGGCGTCGGCTATAGCCTCATGGGAGCCGTCGCCCGTGAGATCGTCAATAAACATCTCGATCTCTGCCTCGACGCCGGCATCAATCACGAAGGCATCAACTCCGAAGTAGCCAAAGGCCAGTGGGAGTTCCAAATCTTCGGCAAAGGCTCCAAAAAAGCCGCCGACGAGATGTGGGTTGCCCGCTACCTGCTGATGCGCCTTTGCGAAAAGTACGGCGTGGACGTGAATTGGCATTGCAAACCACTCGGCAACACCGACTGGAACGGCTCGGGAATGCACTCTAACTTCTCCACCAAGTATCTCCGCGAAGTCGGCGGTAAAGAATACTTCGAGTCACTGATGGCCGCCTTCGACAAATACAAAGCCGAGCACATCCTCGTCTATGGGCCTGACAACCACATGCGCCTCACCGGCCTGCACGAGACCCAGGCCATCGATAAATTTAACTACGGTGTCTCGAACCGCGGTGCGTCCATCCGTCTCCCGCACCACATGCCGAAAAACGGCTACAAAGGCTACTTGGAGGATCGTCGTCCGAACTCCCAGGGCGACCCCTATAAAATCGCCAGCCGAATTCTCGAGACCATCGCCACCGTGCCGCATCCGAAAAGATGATTCGGCGCCGTGGGATTACCCGGAACCCTCAACACAACGCCGCCCCTCGCCGGGCGGCGTTGTGTTTTGTTGGCAACCTCGGCGGCTTTCCACCAGGGTGTCCTCCCATTGCGGTGGATCATGCGGAAGCGGATTTGGCGCGGTGTGAAAAAAAGCCCCCGGATGGCCATCCGGGGGCTTTGGTTTTTGATCGGGATGTTCATCAAATGTCGTAATACATCATAAACTCATACGGATGGGGGCGAAGCCGAAGCGCATCGACCTCGTTGGCGGTCTTGTAATCAATCCAGGTTTCGATCACATCCGAGGTGAAAACCTCCCCCTTAAGAAGGAACGCGTGATCCTTCTTCAGCGCCGCCAGAGACTCGGTCAGCGCCCCCGGCGTCTGAGCCACTTTGCCGGCATCTTCCGGCTCAAGATCGTAAATGTTGACATCCAGCGGCTTGCCGGGATCGAGCTTGTTCTGAATTCCGTCGATCGCCGCCATGAGCATCGCGGAAAATGTAAGGTATGGATTACAACTCGGATCGGGACAGCGAAATTCAAGACGCTTGGCCTTGGGAGAATCGCTGTACATCGGAATGCGGATGGCGGCGGAACGATTTCGCCGGCTGTACGCGAGATTCACCGGCGCCTCGTAGCCGGGAACCAGCCGCTTGTAGCTGTTGGTGGTCGGCGCGGCGAACGCCAGGATGGCGGGAGCATGTTTGAGAACGCCGGCCGCCGCATGTAACGCCATTTCGCTCAGACCGGCGTATCCCTTGCCGGCGAAGAGCGGCTTATCGCCCTTCCAGAAACTGAAATGCGTGTGCATTCCCGAGCCGTTGTCCTGAAATAAAGGCTTCGGCATGAAACAGGCCGTCTTGCCGTATTTACGGGCGACCATCTTGATGATGTACTTGTAAAGCGTGAGCTTGTCCGCCATTTGAACCAGCGGCGAGAATTTCATGTCGATCTCGCATTGTCCGCCCGTGGCGACTTCGTGATGCTGGGCTTCGATTTCGATGCCACATTCCTCCATCAGCAGCATGCATTCGGTGCGGATGTCCTGGAGCGAATCGCTCGGCGGGATCGGGAAATATCCCTCTTTGTAGCGGATTTTGTTACCGAGATTGGGGCCGCCGTTGTCACATTCGCGGCCGGCGTTCCAGATTCCCTCGACCGAGTCGACGTGATAATACCCCTCGTGCTGATTCTGGTCGTATCTGACTGAGTCAAAGATAAAAAACTCGGCTTCGGGTCCGAAATAGGCCATGTCGGCAAAACCAAGCCCCTCGAGATATTTCAGCGCCTTTCGGGCAATGTTCCTCGGATCGCGCGTGTAATCCTGCCTGGTCAGCGGATCCTGAATATTGCAGAGCATCACCAGCGTGGGTTCCTTGGCGAACGGATCGACAAATGCGGTTTCCGCAACGGGAATGACGAGCATGTCGGATTCGTTGATCGTCTGCCAGCCGCGGATGGACGAGCCGTCGAATCCGAGTCCGTCCGTGAAAGTGTCCTTCTCGATGCAGTGGACGGGCACGGTGAAATGCTGCTGCATTCCCGGGAAATCCATGAAGCGGAGATCGACCGCCTTTATTTTTTGGTCCTTGATAAGCTTTAGCACATCCGCCGGTGTTTTCGCCGCGTTCATAGGAAACCTCGTTTGTATTGAACGCGCAGATTGGTTCCCGGAAATTTACGCGGAAATGCCGCGTACAGTCAATTCAAAGCGACGCTGGAAACAGGGGGGCCGGGCGCTGGTTTTGACGCTGGCTGGGGTGGCCGCTAGCATACGCCGCTCGCCAATAAACCGACCGCATCCTCATGAGGAGATCCACGATGTCGCCTGCCGATGTGCTGAAGCTCTGCAAGGAAAAGAAAGTCGAGTTTTTCGATCTGCGTTTCATGGATTTTCCAGGTCTATGGCAACATACGACCTGTCCTATCAACGAGTTAACGCCGGAGAGCTTCGACCACGGATTCGGCTTTGACGGCAGCAGCATCCGCGGCTGGCAGGCGATCAATGAATCGGACATGTTGCTGGTGCCGGTGGCCGCGACCGCCAAGATCGACCCGTTCATGACCCATAGCACACTGTCCATGATTTGCGATGTCCGGGATCCAATCACCAAGAAGGAGTATTCGCGCGACCCCCGTTCCATTGCCAGGAAGGCCGCCGCCTATCTAAAGAAGACCAAGATTGCCGACACCGCGTATTTCGGTCCTGAGTTGGAGTTCTTTATTTTCGACCAGGTGTTTTACGATCAGGGAATCAACTTCGGAAAATATTATGTCGGCAGTCGCGAAGGAATCTGGGGGCGGGGCGATGAAGACCCCAGCAACCTGGGATACAAGGTCCGTCTTAAAGAAGGATATTTCCCCACGCCGCCGATGGACACCATGCAGAACATGCGCAGCGAAATGGTGGCGACGCTGATCGATCTGGGGATTCCGGTTGAGGCGCATCACCACGAGGTTGCCACCGGCGGCCAATGCGAAATCGACATGCGTTATCAGGACCTCGTGACGATGTCCGACAACGTCACGACCTACAAATACGTCTGCAAGAACGTGGCGGCACGGCACGGCAAGGTGGTGACCTTCATGCCCAAGCCGCTGTTCCAGGACAATGGATCAGGCATGCACGTTCATTTCAGCCTGTGGAAGGGAGACAAGCCGCTCTTCGCCGGGAATAAATATGCGGGCGTCAGCGACCTGGGATTGCACGCCATCGCCGGAATTCTCAAGCACGCCCCCGCGCTGTGCGCCCTGTGCAATCCGACCACCAACAGCTACAAAAGGCTCGTTCCGGGATACGAAGCTCCGGTCAATCTGGTCTACAGCAGCCGCAATCGCTCCGCGGCAATCCGGATACCGATGTACAGCGAGAACCCCAAAACCAAGCGGATCGAATTCCGCTGCCCGGACAGCTCGTGCAATCCGTACCTGGCGTTCAGCGCCATCATGATGGCCGCCATCGACGGCATCGAAAACAAGATGGACCCCGGCGATCCGCTGGATAAAAATATGTATCACCTCACGGCGGAGGAATACGAAAATATATCCTCGGCCCCCGACTCGCTGGAAGCAGCGCTCACCGCCCTGGAGGATGATCATGACTTTCTCCTCAAGGGCGATGTTTTCACCGCGGACGTGATCCATTACTGGGTGAAATACAAACGCGAAAACGAAGTGGACGCGATCCGGCAGCGGCCGCATCCGTATGAGTTCTGCATGTATTTTGATATTTAGCGATTCCCCTTTCCGTGACTCCACTTGGCTTGATCACATATCCGCAGATTGATCCGGTGATGCTCCGGATCGGCCCGGTGAAAATCCGCTGGTATGGAATGGCGTATCTGACCGCGTTCGTGCTGGCGTATTTCCTGCTGGGCCGGATGGTCAAAAAGAATGTGCTGCGGATTTCGCAGGATGCGCTGTCCGATCTGGTCGGCTGGCTGGCGCTGGGCGTCGTGGCCGGCGGACGCACGGGCTGGTGGATTTTCTACCATCGCGCCGATCCCGCCCAACCCGACCCGTGGTGGGAACCCGTTGCCATCTGGCATGGGGGAATGTCCTTTCACGGCGGACTGACGGGCGTGCTCATCGTGCTTTGGATCTGGTGCCGGTCACGCCGCGCTCCGGCGCTCAACGTCGCTGATTGTCTGGCCCTTGTAACCCCGATCGGCCTGTTTCTGGGGCGCATTGCCAATTTCATCAACGGGGAATTGGTCGGACGCGAGTCGAATGTGCCGTGGGCGATGATCTTCCCCGGTTATGCGACGCCGCGGCATCCTTCACAACTTTACGAGGCGATCCTCGAAGGCCCTTTCCTGATGGGCGTGGTGTGGGCGGCGAAGTCCTGGAAAAATCGCCGCGACGGACAGATCGCCGCGACGTTCGTGGTCGCTTATGCGATCTTCAGATTCCTCGTGGAATTCACGCGCGAGCCGGACAAGCAGATTGGATTCATCGCGTTCGACTGGCTGACGATGGGGCAGCTCCTGAGTCTTGCCATCGGCGTGGCCGGAGCCGCGTGGTGGTTATGGTTGCGTTTCAGGAGACCCCAGGACGCCGGTTTGGGTGTGATCGCACAGAAGAAATAGCCTATGGGGCGCTGGGAGTTGTGGTGCCCCCAT
>Ga0302325_10008493_pt1 | contig 22557 bp, 22 predicted proteins | sample Palsa_T0_2_FD_201948 | JGI IMG/M metagenome (GOLD analysis project Ga0302325, IMG submission 201948) | Peat permafrost microbial communities from Stordalen Mire near Abisko, Sweden - Palsa_T0_2 | ecosystem: Environmental > Terrestrial > Soil > Palsa > Peat permafrost | place: Sweden: Abisko...
GCGCGTCGAACTGGCTGACCGCGCCCAGTCAACTGTGGTCCGCGGGACCGGCGGCCGGCGTCTTGACCGTATTCGACGCCGGACGGCATCGGGCGCAATCTGCGCAGGCGAAAGCGGCCTACGATGAACAAGTGGCGGACTATAGGACCACGGTACTGACCGCCTATCGAGAGGTCGAAGACAATCTTGCGGCGCTTGGGCAATTGCAGCAGGAAAGTGTCAGCGAGGCGGCCGCCGTCAAAGCCACCGCCACGGCGCTCGAGCAGGCTCAATATCGCTACAAAGCGGGCCTGGTGACCTATCTGGAAGTTTCGACCGCGGAAAATTCCGCGCTACAGGCACAACTCGCGAACGTAACGATCCAACTCAGGCGCCTGAGCGCGAGCGTGCTTCTCGTCAAGGCACTGGGCGGAGGCTGGCGCAATGGCGAACTCTCCGCGGAGGCAACGGCGCCGTCGCGCTGACGGCGCCCACGCATTGTCAGCCGAGATTGTCGGCCGCAAATCCCCAGTTCGCGAGTTTGTCGATCAGCGCATTGACGTAGTCTACGCGCCGGTTTTGATAGTCCAAATAGTAGGCGTGTTCCCAGACATCGATCGTAAGCAGGGGCTTTGGTCCGTCCGTCAACGGAGTCTTTGCGTCGGAGGTTTTGAGAATCTTGAGCTTGTCGCCGTCTTGCACCAGCCACGCCCAGCCGCTGCCGAACTCTGCCACGGCCGCCTTGGACAACTCCTTTTTACACTGCTCGACGCCGCCGAACGAGGCCTCCATCAGGCGCTTAAGCGCGGCCGGCGGTTCTCCACCACCTTTGGGCTTCATGCTCTTCCAATAGAATGTGTGGTTCCACGCCTGTGCGGCATTGTTGAATATCGCGATCTGGTCCGCCTGGCCGGATGTGGCTCTGATTATTTTCTCCAGCGGCATATCGGCGAATTCCGTGCCCACAATCAATTTGTTGAGTGTCTCCACGTAGGTCTTGTGATGCTTGCCGTAGTGAAAGTTCAGCGTATTGGCCGAAATGACCGGCGCCAGTGAACCCTGATCGTAGGGAAGCGGCGGGAGAGGAATCGGTTGGGACATAACAGCTGCGGTGTTCATGGGCACTCCTTGGGCATTGCCGGCATCCGGGAAAAGAAGCCTTCACCCTATCGAACACTCGATTGCATGGATACCGGCAACTGCCAGCAGGCCGCGTAGGCTAAGACTGACCCCCGAAGTAAGACTAGCCGCCCGTCCGCATCCGCGCGATCTTGCTTATTTCCTCGTGCACAACCGCACTTCGCCGCTGTTGCTCGTGAGATGAACGCGTGCCGAGGTGTCGCCGGTCTTGAACGTCAGGCGCTTGCCCGGTCCGTGCCGCGGTTCGACCGGCTTTGGGCCGAAGCAATTCTCGATATCGCCGCTGAGGGTTTGGACGTCGAAATCCGCCGCGGGCTCGCCGGCGAAATCCAATCTGATGTCGCCGCTCACGGACTCACCGTCAATTTGCGCATCCGCGGCCGCTGCCAGCGTGGCGGAAAGGCCGCCGGATACGCTCTTGAATCGGGCGTGAGACACGGTCCCCAGGGTCAACCGTACATCGCCGCTGACGGTAGTGGCCTCGATATCGGTATTCCCGCCGGTCAGCACGATACTGCCGCTGATGGCCTTGACCTCGATCCTCTTTGCCGCCATCGCGGTGAAGCGAATATCGCCGCTGACATCATTGGCGCGCAGGTCCCCGCCGCCGTCGCCGCTGATATTGCCGCTGACCGTCCGCAACTCCAGAGCGCCGTGGACCGCCGAAATCTTCAGGTCAGAACTCACCATTGAGGCAGAGACCGAACTGTTCGTGGGCACATGAATCACCAAGTGCGCCTCGCCTTCGTTCATGTTCCAATGCATGCCCTTCGGCAGCAGTACGCGTATGGAGGTGCGGTTGCCGTCGCCCGTCACATCGACACGCTCCACGTCCTTGCCGATCGTACCGGTCACGGCAACCTCGGATTTATCCCATCCCTGCACATCGATCAAGCCGGCGACATTGTCAATCTCAACCGCGCCTTGGGGGTTGGCCGGCCGGTGCTCGTCAACGGAAGTCGCCGCGTATGCAAGCGGCCACGGCGAAGCCAGCAGCGCAAGCGCACAGAGACGGATGGGGTTCTTCATGGTCAAATCCTTGTCATGGTGGGTTGGGTGGCCTCAACGACGCGGTCGTAGAGGTCAAACTCATCGTGCCAGGTGCTCTCCCAAAGCTGTTCAAGCACCGGGCTCTGTGGATCGGCGGCCAGCGCCTTGCGGATGTCTTCGTGCGCCTGTTGAATGACCGCCAAACTGGCTTCAATTTTCGTGCGAGTCGCAGGTTCGAGCAGCGCAAGCCGTTCGCGAAATGTTTTTTCCAGCGCGTCGCGCGCCAGCACATATTTCGGATCGCGCGGCTCCTCAAATGAGTTTGTCGCAGCCACGGTTTGAATGACACGGGGTACCGTTCGGCTCTCGAGCACTGCCCAGGTAAAGAAGCTGGCGAGCCCGGCGGCGGCCATCGCAATGACCGCAGCGAGCGCCATTGGCGGCGCGCGCCGCGTTCTGCTTGAGAGCCGCGCCGCGATGCCTGGCCACAAATTGCCGGGCGGCACGACCTCTTTTGGCAAACTCGCGATCAGCCTGTCAAGAGACTCTTGTTGGCGATCGTTCATGATTTCTCCAGTCCCAGAGTTGAGCTCAGTAGCTGACGCGCACGGTGCAGCTGAGCCTTGCAAGTTCCTTCCGCGACGCCCAGCGCGCTCGCCGCTTCCGCATGGCTAAATCCGTAAATGCCGACCAGCACGAGCACATGGCGTGCGCCATCGGGCAACGCGGCGATGGCGCGCTCAACATCGAGGGGCGGCGCACCGCTGCTCAAGTCGGCTCGATCGGGCAAGCCCTGTAAGGGCTCGGCAACCTCGTATTCAGCGCGCAGCCCCTTGCGCCGCGAGAGGACGCAATTGACCGCAATCTTGTGCAGCCAGGTGGAAAAGCGGCTGCGGCGCTCAAAGCGGCCCAAGGCTCGCCAGGCCGCAACAAAGGATTCTTGCGTGCAATCCTCCGCGGCCTCTCTTTGTCCCGTGAGCCGCAGACACAAACCGTAAATGCGCGGCGAGAATTGACGGTACAGGCGCTCAAACGCCGCCATATCGCCGGCAGCGGCCGCCGCGATCGTATCCAACGGCTCACTGCTGGAATCCATGGTAAAAACTCGCTGCAGCGTATGAATCATGCCGAATTAGAGGAGCCCGGCGCCTTAAACGTTTAAAGGCGGACCCTTAATTTTCAGTGATGTCGATCATGTTGTCGTCGGAAATCCGGTCAATCAGCTTGTTGTAAGGATCAATACCGGCCCGGGTGGGCGGCTGATCGACCAGGATGGTGAAGGTTTGATGCTCGCGGGTGATTTTTTCCCGCTGCATGTAGAGCGGCTTTTCTTCGTCTTTTTTGCCGCTGAACACGCCAATATCGATGAAATCGGCCAAGGGCAGCGGCGTCTCGACGCCGTTTGCATCGGCCATCACCTTGCGCGCCTCGACATTAAGCGTCACTTGATATTTTCCGTCAGCAGTCTTTTTCGAGGTCGCGGACAGCGCCTTATTGTCATACAGCACGATGCGATTGAATCCATCGTCGATGAGATATTGAAGTTCCGGCGGAGTCTGCTCGCGCAGCGCCGCGATCAGGAGCCGCGTATCAGGGTATGGCTGATTTTCCGCTGCCGCGCCCGTTTCCTGCTGAACCGCGTCGGTCTGGTTGTGTGCATTCGCGTAGCGGTATTGCATCAGGAAATTATGCAGCGCGAGATTGATTTTATCCTCCCCGACATAGTCCGCGAGCGTGTACATGATTTGGCCGCCCTTCTCGTACCACACGTAGGATTCACGCTGCACCAAGGCCAACGGCCGCTCGCCGCGCACCTCACCCGCCCGGCCGCGAAGATATCGGTCCAGGTAATGACGCATGACACGATGCATGTAGTCTTTGCCATACCGGTGCTGCATCACCATATAGGCGGAATACTGCGCCAGGGTCTCGGCCAGCATGTTCGAGCCTTGCACCCTGCCCCCGATCAGCTGATGGCCCCACCATTGGTGCCCCAGTTCGTGCGCGGTCACAAACAGGGTCAGATCGACATCCGTCGGCTTGCGCACGCGGCTGATGAAACCGATCGATTCCGAGTAAGGCACGGTATTGGGGAAGGACTGGGCAAAGGTGCGGTAGCGTGGAAACTCCAGCACCCGGTATTGACTAAATTGATACGGGCTGAAATTTTTCTCGAAGTACTCGAGACCTGCGCGCGATCCGGCCAGCATTTCATCGATATTGAAGGTATGCGCCGGATCGTAGTAGACCTCCAGGCTGATCGGACCGCTCACGCCGGCATATTGCTCTTTGCGCACGGTGTAGCGCGCCGACATATACGCGAAGAAATCCAATATATGGGTCGAACCCATGCTGTACTCGTAGTAGCGGCGCCCGTCTTGTTGCCACGCGCGCAGCAAAAGCCCCGGCGCGATGGCAATTTGATCATCGGAGGTGCTCACCACCGTGTGGTAAGTGATCCAATCCGAATTCGCCGTGAATAGATTGACGCGCGACTCACGCGGATCGCCCCGCTCGGCCATGTCCTCGAGCGCACCCAAGTGTTCCTCGCGGCGCCGGCGCGGGTCATCGATTTCGATGGTCGGATCGTAGCCAACGGTGGGGAAAAAGGACTCTCCGAAGAAACTGCCGTTGTAGGCAAACTCCGCCAATTCGTTGCCATCACGAAAGCCTTTCGAGGTGTGCCCCAGCGCGAAGGTCAGCGTCACCACCTCGCCCAGCCCAAGTGGGCGATCGAGCGCATAGACGCTGTAGAGATTTCGCGGCGAGGCGCTGGCCAGGTGAAACGGCCGGTCGAATTGCACCTGGGTGACGCTCTCATGTTGATCGGTAAGGTGGATTTCAGAGATCGGATGGTCGCTCTTGTTCTGCAGGGTAAAACGGCCGGTGCCGCTGAACGATCTTTGCGCCGGAAAAATGTCGATCGCCGCGTCGACCGCGGTGACCTTGGGCTGATCCAGGTTCTCGTATTTCTTGAACTGCTTTTCATAGTCAGCCAGCTGATGACGGCGGTTCGCCGCCGTAACGTATTCGTTGAGCACGTGGGCGTTGTAGTAGTACCAAGCACCGGAACCGACTGCCAACAGCGCGCACGCCGCGAGAGCTGCGGAAAGCGCGGGCAGTCGTGCGCGCGCCAAGCGGCTGCGTGCGCGCAGCGAATCCTCGGCGCCGCGCCGGGCATAGGCCATGGAGATGACGCCCAAGAAAGCGAAGATCGCAAACCAATAGGAGGTCGCCCAGACGATGGACGGCACAAAATGTCCATAGCCATTCATATCGGAGTAGACGAATGGGGGCACATTGCCGGGGATCAGGAGCGTATTTTCCCAGCCCCAGGCGGATAGCACCACTTGCAGCACGAAGACGCCAATGACGATGCCGTGGCCGATGAATTTGTTCGACACCATGGTCTGCACGAACATCGCAAACATCGCGAAGCCGAGGATTTGAGGAAGGGTGATGAAGAACAATTCTTTGAGGTACTGCCAGACTTCGTAGTGATAGTAGCCGGCCAGCGTCTGCATCAAGATGCCGATCAAGATGGTGAGCCCTAGCAGGATGCATTCTACGAAGGCAATGGCGGTCAGTTTGGACAGCCAATCACTTGATTCGCCGATCGGCAAGGCATCGTGAATTCCGTCGAAATGCGTGTCTCGCTCGCGCCATATGAGCTCGGCGGCGTAGAGGGCGGCAACGATGAAGAAGAATAATGTCGCAGATCCCTCCACCGCCTGCACCATCAAGTAGGTTACCGGCCACACGTCGACGCCGCCGACTCGGCCCGCAAAGTTGCCATTATTGACGGCGAACACGATCAGCAAGCCCACGATCGCCCAGAACGGAACTTCCTTGACGATCAGGCGGATTCTCAAAGTCGTGAGGGCGAGATATTGTCGAAACGTGGTGCCCGGGCCGAATACTTGACGGATTCTGGGCAATTGTACGGCGACGAAGGAGCGCTTTCTCTCGAGGCCCGCTTCCTCGTCCTGGCGCGCGCGCGCCGCGCGCTTTCCCTGCGAGCGGGCGGTCAGCGCCTCGACCGACATCGGGAACAGCACCCAGGCGGCGAGCAGGGCCGCCGCGCCGACACACATCCACAGCAGCCGGTTGAATAAAAATACGCCCGGCGAATATCCGGAAAAATCCCACGGGAATAGCTGAGTATTCTTCTCGATGACGCTCCAATAGCGTGAAACGGCATTATTCAGCAACAAGCCAACCGGATCGAGAATACCGGACCAAAAGTGCTCCAATGAACGCGTTGCCGAAAACGCTGTAACGCCGATCAGGTAGACCATGAACAGCGCCACGCCTTGCAGGTAGACGATGAATATCTTGCGCGTCAGCGCTGCCACGGCGAAATAAAGCGAGCCGGTGAAAAATATTTGAATCACGATGATCGAAAGGAACGGCTGTAGATACCAACTCAAGTGGTTCGGGCCGATTCGAGCATGATCCGCCCAAGGCGCGAGGGTACCCAGGTACGTCCCGATCAGCAGCCCGCTGAAGACCAACACCGTTGTGACAAATGATCCGGCCCAGCGCCCGCCAAGGTAGGCGAATTTCGAGACCGGTTTGGTGAACAGAATCTGATAGGTATCGCGTTGAAAATCCCGCAGGATCGAGGTGCCGAAAATAGCGGCGATGACGATCAGGCCGAACAAGCACGCCACTTGAAAGTCCAGCGTGATCCCATAGGGGCCATTCAGCAGCACCTTGCCGTTGCCGTTGGCCACGGGTCCAAAGTTTTCAGATGCCACGCACAGGAACGAGAAGGCCAGCCACAGCAGGAAATAAATGTAGGTCGACGGACTCTTCGCCCGAAAGCGCAGCTCAAACGTGAAGAACTCCCAAAACATGCTCATATGACTGCCTATGCCACTCAGTGCTTTGAGTGGCGCGACAAATTCAAGAAGTAAACGTCTTCGAGGCCCGATTCCGCCGCACGGAATTCGGCGCCAGGAGAGCTCGCGGAAAACACGCGGATTTCATGCTGGCCGCCGACCAAATGCGTGCTGACTATGTTCAGCTGGGTTTCCAGCACCCGCAATTCTTCATCGGTCGCGACCACGCGTGACCAGATCTGACCGTCGAGCGCCGCCAGCGCCTCGGCGGGCGAGCCCTCCAGCAGGACTTGTCCCGAGGCGATAATGGCCATGCGCGAGCACAGCTCGCGCACATCATCGACAATATGCGTCGAGAGAATCACCGTGACTTCGCGTCCAATCGAGGCCAACAGGTTGAGAAAGCGATTGCGTTCGGCCGGATCGAGGCCGGCGGTGGGCTCGTCCACGATGATCAGTCTTGGGTTTGCGATCAGTGCCTGTGCAATCCCAAAGCGTTGCTTCATACCCCCGGAGTAGGTGGAGAGCGCCTTTTTGCGCGCATCCCATAGGTTGGTCTGGTGCAGCAGGGCTTCGACCATGTCCTTGCGCTCGCCGACCTTCAGCACACCCTTCAAGACCGCCAGATGCTGCAGCATGTCGGTCGCCGACATTTTCGGGTACACGCCAAATTCTTGCGGCAAGTAGCCGAGAATTTTCCGGACCTCGTTCTTTTGGGTGAGAACGTTGAGACCATCCAGGTCGATGCTGCCCGAGTCAGGATCCTGCAGCGTTGCGATGGTTCGCATGAGCGAGCTCTTGCCCGCTCCATTCGGCCCGAGCAGACCGAACATGTTGTTGCCCACTGAGAGCGAGAGATTTTTCAGCGCGCATACGCCGTTCGGATATGTTTTCGACAGTCCGCTGATGGTCAGCGCCATGGGATGGTTCCTATTTGTTAGCTTGTTGCTGAGGAGACGCAGGACCGCTGAACAGTCCGGCAATGGTATTGACGGCACGCTCCGCTTCGCTGCGATCCGGCAATGCGGTGTCATCGTTGAAGCCGTAGTAGTCATCCTCGCCGACCACTTGAAAGACCATGCCATCGCGCCGCGGCACGAACGAGACACCCTTGTAGAAGAGCCCATAGTTGACTTCGGGCTGCGGGATCACGCGGGCCAATTGTCCGCGCACCGGCGTGAGCGATTGATCGCCGAACAACGCGCGCGCGCCGTAACCGGTCGCGTTGATCAGGGTTTTTTCGCGCAGCTTGGCGAGATCATCGGGCGTGTGAAACTCAGCAATTTCGATTTTGCCGCCGTTGGCGATAAAGTCGCCGAGCAACAGTCGCTGATACGCGGCCAAATTGAACATCATCAGCGAGTTTCGCCGCAGATACCTCGCCCCGAGCGAGTGACTGCCGGGCGCGAAGTCTGCGCCCTGGGTCATCAGATCGGGTATCAGCTCGCGTTGCAGATCCGCGAATCGGGGCCGGCCATCCGTGACGCCGCGGCGCCGCGGCGAGGCGGCCTCGTCGGACACGAAGTATTGATCGATGAATTCGACCGGCGCGCCACTCAAGCCCAGAAAATTCTGGTAGGTCTGGAATGAGCTCCTCGCCATCTGTTCCCAAAGTTGCTTGAATGCCGGTGTCGCGTTTTCCTCGAGGCAGATGCGCGAATCGGGCGTCCATAGACCGCTGGCCAGCGAAGATCTGACGTTTGGCGGCAAGTCCTTGGCGTAAATTGTGACCCTGGCACCGGCCCGCTGCAGCAGCAATGCCGAGGTCAATCCCAGTGCGCCGCAGCCGATGACGGCGATGTCGCGTTCGCCGCTCGCCATGGCCTTCCGAACCGCGATGCCGCTCGAGCCCCAGGACAATGACCAGCCGCTGCCCCCGTGACCATAGTTATGCACCACAAGCTTTGAGCCGATCTGCTCCGTATCCAGACGCGGTCCCTGCGCCCGAAACGGCCGGGTGCAGACCGTGATGCGCGTTATCCGATCGGTGCTGGCACGAACCGGGACCAGCTGCAGCGCAGGCGCCTTGGCGGTCCGCTTATCGGCGAAGGCAGCGCAGCCCTCGAGCCCGCCGAGCAATAGTGCAGCGCCAGTTCCGGCCAACAGCCGGCGGCGCCCGATCGATGCCTGCATTCTAAATCCCCTAACTCTAAGATTGCTGCGGATTGTAAACAGGAATACACCGCTCAGCGCCAAAATTGCGAAGATGACGGTCCTGGTGCGTGTTAATTTGGCATCGAGGCAACACTTTCGGAGAAGGCCGTGAATTCAATAAGAGTCATAACGGGTGTCCTGTCCGCTGTCCTGATCGCGATGCTGCCGGGCGGTGCCGATGGCGCGTCCCCGCGCAACGAAAAGGTGTATCAGGCAGCGCAAGCCAACCGCGCCGGCGCGCTGGAATTGCTCAAAGAGATTGTCGATATCGATTCCGGAACCGGGGATGTCGAGGGCGGCACCAAGGTGGAGGCGGTGCTGCGGGCGCGATTGATTCAGTTGGGCGCCGAGGTGCATACCGAACCTGCCGAGGCGCCCGGATTGCCTGACAACTTGGTTGCCGTCTTTCATGGCACGGGCAAGGGCAAAATCCTCATCATCGCTCACGTTGACACGGTATTCGGCCCAGGCACTGCCGCAGCGAGGCCGTTTAGCATGGACCAGGAGCGCGCCCACGGCCCCGGCGTGGGCGATGAAAAGGCGGGCGTGGTGAATGCCTTTACGGCGCTTAAGATCCTGCACGATATGGGATTCAAGAATTTCGCAACCATCACTTTCATGCTGGACGACAGCGAAGAACGCGGCTCGCCCGGCTCGACCAAATTGATCAAGCGCCTGGCCCGCGAACACAACGTTGAGTTCAACATGGAACCGGGCGATCCGCCGGATGCGTTGACGGTCTGGCGCAAAGGCTCCGGCAGCATCCGGATTCAAGTCAAAGGCCGCGCGGCGCATGCGGGCATGGCACCGCAGGATGGCCGCAACGCGGCGGTCGAACTGATGCATCAGCTGAGCGCGCTGCAGGGGGTCTTCCCCACCTCCGGCACCGGCATCACGGTGAACCTCACCGTTTTGCGGGCCGGGGAACGCGCCAATATCATTCCGGACCAGGCCGAAGCGACGCTCAATGTTCGCTACCGCAAAACGGAAGAGTTCGACGCGATCCTTGCAAAAGTTGAGGCGGGAATACACAGCACCCAAGTTCCGGACACGACCGTGACCCTTGCGCACGACCCCGCCTTTCCGCCTCTGACCGAGAATGCGCAGATCGATGCGCTGGCGGCCCGCGCGCGCGCCATCTATGCTGAAATCGGTAAAACGGTGGAGTTGTCCGGCAACGGCGGCGCATCGGAATCCGCACTCGCCATGTCGGAGGGCACTGTGGCGCTCGACGGCCTAGGATACGTCGGCGGGGATTTCCATACCGATCATGAATGGATCGACCTTAACAGCATCGTCCCACGGCTGTATCTTCTCACTCGGCTGCTCATGGAGACCGGCGCTAAACCGCCTTGAAATAGGGCTTCAGCTTGTCTTACGCCAAAAGCCGGCAATGGGAGACTGTTGTCTCGAGCCAAGACGCGTAGCGTTCGCTTCCTGAAACCGGGGTAGTCCCGGCTTAGCGAGCGTCCGGACATGACAACCGAGGCTGCAGAGCGAACCGAAACCAGACCGCCGGGGGTGAGAAAATTCCCCATCGGACCGCGCCGAGTGGTCGCGCGCATCGCTCTGGTCCTGGGCTGCGTGGTGGTTTTAATCCTCGCGGCAGCGGTGTTCGCACCCGCGAGCTTTTGGCGCTGGCTCATCGTGCATGAAGTGTCGCGCACCACCGGCCGGCCGGTGAGCATCGCTGGAAACGTAGCGGTTCATCTTTTCAGCCTCAATCCCGAAATGACTGTCGAAGGTCTCACCATCGCCAACCCGGAGTGGGCCGATTCGCGCAACATGGTGAGCATAGGTAAGTTCGACGCGACCTTGAGTCTCAAGTCCGTGCTGAAATTTCATCTTATTTTTCCGCAGGTCACGATTGATGCACCCGCGATCGATTTTGAGAGGGACTCTTCCGGACATGCAAATTGGGACTTTCCACCCGCCGGCAACGGCAAGGCGAATAATTCTGCCGCGGCGCCCCTGCACATACCGGTAATACAGCAGCTAAGCCTCGCCAACGGCACGCTCACGGCGGTCGATCGCGTGCGCAAATTGACATTCAATGGACAAGTTTCGGTAACTGAAACCCAGAATTTGGCTGACAATCACGCCTTGAAGCTGCGCGGCTCCGGAAAGCTCAACGGCAAGCCGTTTCAGCTGAGCCTCGATGGCGAGCCGCTCATCGGTGTGCAGCCATCCAAGCCATACGGTTTTGAAGCCGCCGTCACGGCCGCGGACATCAAGCTCAGCGCTCATGCCACCATCCCGCATCCCTTCGACCTGGCGGCGCTGCAGGCGACGTTTCATGTGTCCGGAAGCGATCTGGCCGATGTGTATTATTTGACGGGGTTGGCGTTGCCCAATACACCTCCCTATGATGTTTCCGGCACACTGGTGCGCGACCAGCTGGTCTTCAAAGTGGATGACTTTCACGGTAAGCTCGGCAGCAGCGACGTATCGGGGAATTTATCGATCGACACCGGTCGTGCGCGGCCGAAACTCACCGCCACCCTGGTCTCTAAACAACTGAACCTCGCGGATCTGGCCGCGCCGTTGGGCACCGAGGCTACGCCTGCACGAAAATCGAACACGCTGGCAACACCGACCCCCGCGCCAGCGCCGCCGCCGGCGCTGCTGCTTCCGGATGCGGACTTGCAGGTGCAACGCGTGCGCGGCATGGACGCCGATGTGCAGTTCGATGCAGCGTCGGTCACCACCTCAAAAATGCCCATGAACAAAGTGCACTTTCACTTGAGTCTGGACAACGGCAAAATCTCGCTCGATCCGCTCGCCTTTGCGCTGCCGCAGGGCGAATTCTCGGGGACCGTCACGATCGATGCACAAGGCTCGACACCGCAAACCAGCATCGATATGAAACTTACGAATGTGGACCTGGCCCAGTTCAGGCCGAAGTCCGGCAAGGACGCGCCGCTCGAAGGGCAGTTGCTGGGACGCATTAAAATGCACGGCTCGGGGAGTTCAGTTCACAAGACTGCGGCAGATGCGGAGGGCGACATCACCTTGGTCATCCCCAAAGGCGAGATGCGCGAAGCCTTGGCCGAACTGACCGGTATCGACGTTTCGCGCGGACTTGGCCTCATCCTGACAAAAAATGAACAAAAAACCGAGGTCCGCTGCGGCGTTGCGAACTTCAAAGCAGACAACGGCGACTTGAAGGCCACCACCTTCGTCATCGACACCACGAATGTGCTGGTCACCGGTCAGGGTCAAATCGATCTCAACAAGGAAACGCTCGATTTGTCGCTGCGGGGCCAGCCGAAGAAGGTGCGCATTCTGCGCCTGCGCACCCCGATCCTGGTACGCGGCACCCTGTTGCAGCCGAAAATTGGCGTGCAACCCGGTAAGCTCGCGGCGCAGACCGGCGGCGCCGTGGCCTTGGCCACGCTGCTCACCCCCGTGGCTGCCGTGCTCGCCTTCGTCGACGGCGGCCTCGCCAAAGACGCAAATTGCGCGGCACTCATCGGACAGGCAGAGCAAACTAAAAATCTTCCCAAGGAGTAATGCATGGCCCAGCGATCCCTATGGCGCGGCGCTATTTCATTCGGCTTGATCTATGTCCCGATCGAAATGTATTCGGCCTCGAAAGAGCATGCGCTGAATTTACATTTCCTCGACAGCCGCGATTTTGCGCCGGTGGGATATGAACGCATCAACAAGAGCACGGGCAAGAGCGTCGATTGGCAGCACATCGTCAAGGGGTATGAATTCGAGAAAGGCCAGTACGTCGCCCTCTCCGATGCGGACTTCAAGCACGCTAACGTGAAGGCCTCCGAAACAATCGATATTTCAAGCTTTACCGAGGCCGCCGACATTTCACCGGTTTACTACCAAACCCCGTACTATTTAATGCCGGGGAAAGGCGGCGAGAAGGTCTATGCGCTGCTCGCCGAGGCGCTGCAAGCGAGCCGCAAAGTCGCGGTTGCCACCTTTGTCATGCGCGGCCGCCAGCACTTGTGCGTCGTCACGCCATCGGCGGGCTCCTTGATGCTGATAACGCTTCGGTTCGCGGACGAAATTCTGCCCGCCGTGAAGCCTGAGGCGATCGCCAAATCGGCCAAGCCGAAGGAGGCGGAAATCGCCATGGCGCGCAAACTGGTCGAGGAAATGAGCGCCGAATGGGATCCTCAGGCATTTCACGATACCTATCGCGAAGACCTGATGCGCCGGATACGCGAAAAAATCAAAAAGAAGGAGACTCACGTGCTGGGGCTCGAACCGAAGAAAGCGCCGCGTCCCAAGGCCGAGGTAATCGATCTGATGGACGCGTTGAAGAACAGTCTCAAGCTCCGCGGCAAACAGGATCTGCGCGCCGCGCCGAAAGCCGCCCGAGAGCGAAAGCGCGCCTGATAGCTCGAACAATTTCCAGTCGCCATAACCTGTCCGGCATATGCCTACGTCGGGATGCGCCTAACGCTGCTGTGATGCGGCTGGGCATCCCCGTTCTAATGCGTCGATTGAGCTCTTAGACGGAGGCTTCGCCATGGGATTCGATCTCGACCGCTCAGAAAGTGAATCAGGGCCGGCGCCGGCGGACAACACGGTTTTTAGCCGTGCTTTGTCGCGAAATCTCATGGCCGAAAGATTCGCCATCGATGCCTATCGCAAGATCGCTGAAGGTGGACAAAACTATGACAAAGCCACGCTCCGGCTGGTAAAAGTCGCCCTGGCAGTCGAGGAAGAACATGCGGAAATCCTATCCTCGATCATCGAAAATTTGCGCCATTTGAACGGCGCCTTCGCCGGCTAATGCGCGGTCGCTAAATAATCCAGGGCGCAAATTCGATAAGTAGCATCGGCGGATTCTGACAGGAGGCGTAGCCAGCTGGCGACATCGACCGCGAGTGAGGGTCGGCTACAGTGCCATATGGAATCCGGGGCTATCAATACCGCAGAACTTTTGCAAGTCGCATTGGAGTCGGCTGGCATGGGCAGTTGGGAGCTTTACCTCTCGACCGGCACGGTGCATCGCACCGCCAGGCACGACCAGATTTTCGGATATTCGGAAATCCAGCCGTTCTGGGATCTCGACACGACCCTCGAACACATCGTGGACGAGGATCGGGCTGTCGTGCGGCAGGCGTTTTCCCAGGCAAAGATCAGCGGAGATATCGACGTGGAGGCGCGAACTCGCCTGGGCGCCGGCGGCGACACGCGCTGGGTGCAGCTGCGCGGGCGAACATTTTATTCCCAGGGCATGCCGACGCGCATTGTGGGCGTGATTGCCGACGCCACCCATCGGCGCGCGGTGGAAGATCGTTTGCGCCAGGCGCAGAAAATCGAGGCGCTTGGTCAGCTCACGGGCGGGGTCGCGCACGATTTTAACAATCTGCTGCAGGTCGTTTCCGCGGGCTTGCAAGTGCTCGGCCGTCAGACCGACGCGGCGCGGCGCGAACATATTTTTACGGCCATGAGACACGCTGTCGATCGGGGCGCGAGTTTGTGCCGTCAACTCCTGGCGTTTTCCAGACGTCAGGCCCTGAAGCCGGAGGCCGTGAACCTCGAGCGATTGGCCGGCGACATGCGGGAATTGCTGAATCGAAGCCTGCGCGGCGACATACAAATTCAAACCTCCTTTGCTGAGCGCCTGTGGTGTGTAGAGGTCGATCCGGGCGAACTCGAGCTGGTCATTCTCAATCTGGCCTTGAACGCGCGCGATGCCATGCCAAGCGGCGGCACGATTAAAATCAACGCGAGAAACATGCCCGCGCTGACCGATCACGATCTCGTCGGCGATTTTGTGCGCCTCGATATCGCAGATTCAGGCATAGGCATGTCCCCGGATACCCTGGCCCACGCATTCGAACCATTCTTCACCACCAAAGAAGTCGGCAGCGGGTCGGGACTGGGACTCGCCCAGGCGCATGGATTTGCGAAGGCATCTGGCGGGGCGGTCAGGATCGAAAGCACGCCGGGTCGCGGCACCGCGGTGAGTTTATTCCTGCCGCGAACGCTGAAGGCCCCAGCGTATACTCCGGAGTTGATGCCGCAAGCCGCTGACGACCTTGCGGGCAGTACCGCGCAGGTCTTGGTGGTCGAGGACGATGACGAGGTGGCCGCGTTGACAGTAGAGATGATCCATCAGCTTGGGTACGACACCACTCGCGTCGCGAGTGCCGAGGCCGCGCTGGGCGCCCTCGCCGATCGCCGCTCAGTTGATATCGTTTTCTCTGACGTGATGATGCCGGGACGCATGAATGGCGTTGAGCTGGCGCAGGAAATTCGCCGACGGCGGCCCAATTTACCGGTCTTATTAACGAGCGGCTATGTTGATGCGGCTCGCCGCAAGGCAGGAGCCCAACAAATCAAAATCATTCCCAAACCCTACAGGATCGATGAATTACGCGACGCGTTGGCGGCCGTGAGGCAAGATACTCGGAAGTCCATCCGAGAACATTGAACGTGGTTATCGTTTGTCCGTCGTGTGACCTGGCACACCAGGTCGGTATGGCACCGGCATCCGTGGGCACGCTTTGCGCCCGCTGCCGGGCGCCCTTGCAACGTCCTGAGAACGGCAGCATCGACGCAGCGATCGCGCTCGCTATTTGTGCGCTGGTGCTGTTTTTATTGACCAACGCCTATCCCTTGGTGGAGATCCAGGTAAACGGGACCACGCGCACCACGACGCTGGTGGGAGCGGCCCTCGGACTCTACAGCCAAGACCACACTGGCCTCGCCGCGCTGGTGTTCTTGACCACCGTGGTTGGACCGCTTCTGCAGATTGCCAGTCTTCTGTATTTGCTCATTCCCCTGCGCCGCGATCGCGAGGCGCCGTTCCAGAACACAATTTTTCGTCTACTGGCACAAGTGCGCCCGTGGACCTTCGTCGAAGTATTCATGCTGGGCGTGTTGGTCGCTTTGGTGCGGCTCTCGGCATATGCACGCGTCATCCCCGGCGTCGCGCTATGGTCCTGCGGATTACTCATGTTCACGCTCGCGGCTTTGACCAGCCGCACGACTCCGGGACAGTTCTGGCATTGGGTTGACAGGAGCCGCGCGTGAACGCCGCGCCGACCGGCCGCAGCTTGGGGCTATTGGTTTGCCTGCAGTGCCGCGCTACGGTACGGGCGCTGCAAGTGCCGTATCCGCGCTGCCCGCGATGCTATGCGCATCTCCATCAGCGCAAGCCGCACAGTCTGGCCCTAACGGCGGCATTGCTCCTGTGCGCCTCTATTTTGTACATACCCGCCAACTTGCTGCCGGTGATGTATACCCGCACGATCTTCGATGTAGAGCAAGATACGATCATGAGCGGGGTTTTGGTGTTGTTGCACTCCGGATCCTGGCCCATCGCGGTTCTGGTATTCATTGCGAGCATCGTCGTACCGCTGCTGAAGATCCTTTCGCTCAGCGTGGTACTCTTTTCCGCCTGGCGCCGCTCGGCTCGCTTCCGAACGCAGCAAAGCGAATTGTTCCGCATGGTCGAATTCATAGGACGCTGGTCGATGCTCGATGTTTACGCCATCTCCCTGCTGGTCGCGCTGGTGCAAATCAGATCTCTTGCATTTGTCGAGGTCGGCTGGGGCGCGTTGGCATTCGGCGCCGTCGTGGTCCTAACGATGTTCGCGGCGCGCACATTCGATGAGCGATTGCTGTGGGAGGCGCCGGCGTGAGCGAAGGACCGCACGCAAATCTCGATGAATTGCCGGCAGCGGTGCCGGCGCGATCCGCCTGGGGCCGTTTGCCGCTGGTGTGGATCCTGCCGGCGGTCGTGGTTCTGGCCGGCGGCTTCGTCGTGGTTCGAGAAAAAATCCTGCAAGGCACGTCGATTGAAATACGCTTTGAAAACGCCGAGGGCTTGGAGTCGAACAAGACCAAAGTACGCTACAAGGATGTCGATATCGGGGAAGTTCGAGATATTCGCGTAGGCGACGATCGCAAGGAAGTGATCGTGACGGCGGATATTCATCGCAATGCCAAGCCCTACCTGGTGCAAGACACGCGCTTTTGGGTGGTGCGGCCCCGAGTATCGGGCGCCGGCGTGTCCGGGCTGGCCACGCTGGTATCCGGCGCCTACATCAGTGTGGATGTGGGCCGCTCGGCGGTAAAGCGCGACCACTTCATCGGTCTGGAAGTCCCGCCCATCGTCACAGCGGATCTGCCGGGACGCGAATTCATTCTGCACGCCGAAGACTTGGGATCTTTGGACATCGGTTCGTCGGTGTTCTATCGCCACATCACCGCCGGCCAGGTCGTGGGCTATAGCCTGGATCCAGGCGGCACCGGCGTGACCATCAAGGTGTTCATCAATGCGCCGTTCGACCTTTACGTAACCGGCGACACGCGATTTTGGCAGGCGAGCGGCATCGACATGTCCGTCAATGCCGACGGCGTCAAACTGCGCACCGAATCGATCACGTCGATTCTTGAAGGCGGCGTCGCCTATGGAACGCCTCCCGGCCTGCCGACCGCACGGGTCGCGGCCGACACTGCGTTCATGCTTTTCACTGACCAAGATCGTGCGCTGCGGCCATCCGAGCCGGAAATTCGTACCTTCGTCATGTATTTCGGCGGCACGCTGCGCGGCCTGTCCGTCGGCGCGCCGGTGGATCTGCAAGGTATTACCGTGGGCGAAGTGAAGAGCCTCGATGTGGAGTACGACGAACGTTCCAAACAACTGGCATTCCCGGTGGTGATGGAGTTGTATCCTCAAAGGCTGCGCGGCCGGGCACAGCGCGCCGCCCCATCGCAGCAGCCCGCCGGATACGACAGCCGCGCGCTGATTGACAGCCTCGTTGCGCACGGTTTGCGGGCGGAATTGAAGTCCGGCAACTTGCTCACCGGCCAGAAGTTCGTCTCCTTGGAGATGCATCACGATGTCCCCAAGGAGAAAGTCGTCTGGAAGGAGCAGCCTGCGATTTTTCCGACCATCTCCGGCGGTCTCGACGACATTCAAGATTCCGTTGGCGTAATTGCGAAAAAACTCAGCAAAGTGCCTTTCGATCAGCTGTCGGCACGCTTGATAAGCGCCATGAGTTCGCTCGATCAGACTCTCAAGAGCGCGGACAAGCTGTTGCACAACGTCGACAGCAACCTTGCGCCGCAGGTCCAAACTACATTGGCCGAAGCCCAGGCGGCGCTGAAAAACGCCAAGGATTTACTAGGCCAGGATGCGCCGTTGGAAAATGACCTGGGATCGACGTTGCTGCAGGTATCCCGCGCCGCCAAATCGATCAGTGCCTTGGTCGACTATCTCGAACGCCATCCCGAGTCCATGCTACGCGGCAAACCGGCAGGTCCACCTTGAAATCGCTTAAAGTTGTTCTGTTGGCATTTCTGCTCGCGGGTTGCGTCTCGCGGCAGCGGGATCACTTTTATGTCTTGGATCCCCTGCCCGCCGCAATTCCAGCATCTCATTCGCAGTTTGATCGGCAGGTGACATTGCGGGTCACGATACCTTCGTTGGTCGATCGCGGCGAAATGGTCCTCGAAGCCTCAGGCGGCGTGTCGGTCATGGATCACGAGCGCTGGGCGGCGCCGCTGCCGGATATGATCAGCCAGGCGCTCGGCCAAGACATCGAGCGACGCCGCAGCGACGTGGTCGTATTGCCACGCAGTGCCGACAAAGCGGGGATACCACTGGTCAGGATTGCGGTCGAAATAGATGAGGTGACCGCGCGCCTGGGCGATCACTTGAGCATCGAGACCCACTGGCGGTTCACCGATGCCCGTACCGGCAAAGAAACGCTCGGGCGCGATACCTTCGTCAGCCCGCAGCAGCCGCAAAGCTTTGCGGAAGTCGCCGCGGCGCTCAGCGCCTGCATCGCCCTATTGGCAGATCGATTAGCCGCGGAGATTCCGGCCGGATAGCGCCAAATAGCGCCGGGCTAGGGCCGCACGCACAAGAGCGGGCACTTCGATCTCGAAGTGCCCGCGAAGCGACTCAATGTTTTTACGGTTCGACCGCGATGTCGTTGTGAACCGATTGAACGCCTTCCGTGTTCTTGGCAATCATTGCTGCCAGGTCACTCGCGTCTTGAGTGGGCGCTCGGCCGCTCAACCACACCACACCATCGGCATCCGTATCCACCTTAATTCGGGTCAATGTCGACAAATGCTTCGCCGCCAATTTCGCCTTCACCTTGGTGGTGATTGCTGAATCCTTGACGAAATGATGCGATTGGCTGTCGGTCGCCTCATCGGCCATCGCCAACGGTGCACATGCCACGCCGAGCGCAATCATGCCGCATAAAATAACGTGCTTCTTCATCGTTCCTCCTGGTTTTATGTAGCCTGTCGGCCTGTTCTCGGACGCTATACTGAGCCGCGTGCCGCTGCATATCTGTAGGTGGTAAATGGGACCCACTGACGGTGATATCCCACACGCTATCTGCGACGCGATTCATGCATTGGAGGCTGGCCGCTCGCCTCGTGCGCTCGCGCGTTTCGCCACTTTCTCCGGTATGGACAGCAATCTCGCCGTATTGACCAGCGACATGTGCGTCAGCGCCTGAGGAAAGTTTCCGAGCATGCGCTTTGCGCGCGGGTCATATTCCTCGGCAAACAGACCGACGTCGTTGCCGAGCGCGAGCAGGCGCTCGAAAAGCACTTCCGCCTCGCTGCGGCGCCCCGTGAGCACATATGCATCCGCCAGCCAGAAAGAGCACGCCAAGAATGTCCCCTCGCCGGCCGGCAATGCGTCTACGAGGGTCGCGGTCGAGTAGCGCAGAACCAAGCCGTTGATCAGCAGATGCTTCTCGATCGCCGCGATCGTGCCGAGCACTCGCGGGTCATCTGCCGGAAGAAATCCGACTTGAGGTATCAATAGCAGGCTTGCGTCCAGAAATTTGGATCCGTACGACTGCACGAAGGTATTGTTAGCGCGATTGAACCCTTGCTTACAGACTTGCGCATGGATGCGATCGCGCACCCGGCGCCAGCGATTCACGGGGCCCTTGAGCTTCTCCTTTTCGGCATCCTTGATGGCCCGGTCGAATGCCACCCAGGCCATGATCTTGGAATGGGTAAAATGTCTGCGCTGGCCGCGCACTTCCCATATGCCATCGTCGGGATGTTGCCAATGAGATTCCAGGAACTCGAGTATCGCCAGCTGCACGCTCCAAGCCTCAGGATGAGGCTCGATGTCCGCGGCTCGCGCCAGATGCAGGGAATCCATGACTTCGCCATACACATCGAGCTGAAACTGTGTCGATGCCGCATTACCGATCCGCACCGGCTTCGAATTTTTGTGGCCCGGCAGCCAGGACAACTCCATCTCATCGAGCCGCCGCACGCCGGTTACACCGTAAACGATCTGCAAGTCGCTGGGCGAGCCTGCGATCGCGCGCAGCAGCCACTCGCGCCACTCCGCGGCTTCCTGGTGGTACCCGGCCAACAGCAAGGCATTCAACGTGAAAGTCGCGTCGCGCAGCCAACAATACCGATAGTCCCAATTTCGGACACCGCCCAACAGCTCCGGCAGTGACGTCGTCGGAGCCGCGACCATGCCGCCGGAGGGCTTATAGGTGAGTGCCTTTAAGGTAATCAGCGAACGCAATACTGCGGGACCCCAACGGCCGCGGTAGCGGCAGCGCGCCGACCAGCGATGCCACCGCGACAGCGTGTGCTTCAATGCCTTTGCAGGATCGATGCTCGGCCGCGTCGGAAGGTGAGAGGGCCGGTAGTTGAGCACGAAGGATTCCCTTTGGCCTTTGCGCACGGAGAATTCCGCCACGGTTTTCATATTCTCGCCTTCAAATTTGACCGAGGCGGCCAATTCGAGCGTGTCCGGTCCGGCGGTAATCAGCAAAAGATCGTTGACTCGGCGCACCCACGGCACGATGGAGCCGTAGTCGAAGCGCACGATCAATTCCATACGCATCGCCACCCTCCCGCTCACTCCCTCCACGATGCGCACCACATCCCAACGATCATCGTGAACCGGCATGAAATCGATCACACGAACCCGGCCGCGGGCGGTTTGGAACTCGGTCTCCATAACAAGCGAGTCGTCCAGGTATTGGCGCCGCACGCGCTTGATTTTCGCCGACGGCGCCAGCAGCCAGCGTCCATTTTCGGCTCCGCCCAACAGCGCCGCAAAGCATGCGGCAGAGTCAAATCGAGGGAAACACAGCCAATCCATGCTGCCGTTGCTGCCGAGCAAGGCAGCTGTATGGCAATCGCCAATCAATGCGTAATCCTCGATCGACAGTCTCTTCGGCGAGACGTTTTTGCGGCGTTTCTTCACCGCTTGATTTTTTTCAAGTGCCTCTCGCGGACTTCATTCGGATTGGTCGGATCATTCGGATCATTTTTGAAGCCGCCGGGTTTTGAGACCGGGTCCGCCTTGCTCTCCTCCTCGGCCTGGCGCTCATCCTTGGATTTGCCCGTGTCAACGCTCTTGTCCGGGCGCGGGCGCGGCGGCTCGGAGGCCCCGCTGGAGAGCAGCGTATTGAGCAAGCGAAGATCCTCATCGGAGTTCCCCGCACCATTCACGAAGGCGTGTGAAGCGTGCATATGATTATCCTTAAGTTATTCCGCCCGTCACAGCTTGCGCGGGGTTGGCCTCGAGGCATAGGCTTTCAAGCCGAATCGAATGCAGGACAATTCTGACCGCAGACCATGGCGCACCAGACTTGTTCCGCGTCTGGGGCACGCATAGCGTTTGGTCCATGGAAGACGCCTCACCCGACCACGACGAACGACTCGAGGATTTCTTCGCGCGTCACGGCGGTCGCGCATCTCGCGGTATGCGTAGGGGCCAGTCGGCGGGCGGGGTACAAGGATGGTCGGAAGCCTATGCCAGCGATGGCTATATCCTGCGTTGCGAATGGTCGACGTTTGGATCCCGCGACGAGATGAAGTATTCGGAGATAGCGCCTAAATTTTAAGGGGGACGCAATGATTCGCAAAATCAGCACCGGTGAATATCGCCTGTACTCGCGCAAGGTGAACCCGGCGACAAAGCGCCGACGCAACCTCGGCACCTTTAAAACACGCGCTGCCGCTCTCAAGCATGAACGCGAAGTCCAGTACTTCAAGAGGCATTAGTTACTGAGCCGCGGCCGCCGAAGCGCCATGCGCCGCTCGGTGAGTAGCGCATGGCTTTTCTGACCGGCGGCCTTACTTCGAATTCTTTTTCAAGTCGTTTTTGACGTCGCCGTACTTTGCTTGCGCCGCACCCGCCGCGCTATTGGCCGCGCCTTTGACCTGCTGCGTCGTGCTGCCAACCGTTTTGCCGGCGACTTCCTGAACTTTTCCCGCCGCTTCCTTGACTCGTCCGTCCACCTGATCTTTGTTGATGCCCATACTCAAGTCTCCTCCGGAACTCGCCGGCGAACGGCCGACACGTCTGCAAACCCTTAAGCTAGGAATCATACGAGGCGCAATTCGGCTGACAGTAGGACGCTTAGGTGACTCGCTGTCGGAATTTCGCCCGGAAATTGCAGTATCCTTACGAACCGCCGCACAACCCAAGGATGCTCATGCTATCTCGACGTGT
>Ga0302325_10008496_pt1 | contig 22557 bp, 25 predicted proteins | sample Palsa_T0_2_FD_201948 | JGI IMG/M metagenome (GOLD analysis project Ga0302325, IMG submission 201948) | Peat permafrost microbial communities from Stordalen Mire near Abisko, Sweden - Palsa_T0_2 | ecosystem: Environmental > Terrestrial > Soil > Palsa > Peat permafrost | place: Sweden: Abisko...
ATCAACCCGATGACCGGCAGGCCCGTCGTGTTCGATGACTGCCAGCACAGCACCGGGAACATGATCGAAGCGAAAGGCCCCACGTTCACGACCATCCTCATGAAGTCGCTGAAGGACCCTAAGAACGAGCCGTACTGGGGCGTTGTAAATGGTTTGTTAGACCAGAGCGAAAGGCAGGTCTTGGCAGCCGGGTCCCGCGAGGTGGTCTGGTATTTCGCCGATCGAGTCGCGGCGCACGCGGTTCGGAGCATCTTCGCGGAGGAAGATAAGGGGCGGGAAAACATCGAGATTCGGGTTCTACCATATCGAGAGGCGAAGTAATGGACACGATCACCTACGGCATAAACTCGGCTTGGCCTGGACTGTCAGAGACAACGGCGGAGATCGGGCGAAGGTTTGTCAAGACGCTGGACGACCTGAGCAGCCTCGATCCGTGGTTTCGCAGTTGGGGCGTGAGCGTGGCCGATGACGACTCGCCTACCGAGCCACTGGATCGTTACCGCTCGAACATCGCACAGTTCGTAGCCGGCAATGTCAAACCGGACGACTGGGGTGAGCCAGACCCCAGGGAAGGGTACTGGCTGTTCGCGGAGAATCACACGCCGCCCCCGCCCTCGCCTCATACGAGCGCTGTCTTCTTCGTCACAGCGGGTTCCGATTGGAGAGACAAGGGGCACTTCGAGATTGGATCGCCTCCCAAGCCGCCTGACCCGGGGGTGATCACCTACGCGATCTACAAAGGCGCGATATTGGCGATGGTCTCGAATTGGCCGGCGCCGTGGGCCTGCGCCAAATGCTCGATCAAGGGACGCAAGCCGCCCACGCTGCCCGGAGAGCCGCCGTTCCCGTATTCTGGATTTCAGATGCCGTGGATCGCCTATCTGAACGCCGAGCGCGCTGCCAACTTGGGGCCGTTGCAGGAGATCATCACCGAGCGCACGCCGGATGGAGGCCTGTTGATGACCGCCACGAAGGACCGGTTCGATCCCGCCAACGTGGCGCACATGCGGCCGTCCCGGCAGATCGCCGAGATCATGATCGAGCACGCCGGGGAGCCGGGATATTAGCGGCAGGCAGCCTGCCGCTCCGCGCCTGTCCCTACCGCACCGCCCCCAGCCGCCAGCCGACGTTTTCGGTCAGGCGCTGGAAGAAATCCGGCTCGTAGGCGTGGGCGGGGTCGGCGCGGACCATCTCGTCCATCCGGTGGGCGTCGTCGCCGACCAGGATGCGCCAGTCGCCGGCCTTCACCCCGTCGAGGATGATCCGGGCGGCCTGGGCGGCGGTGGTGGGGGCGTCGTCGCGGAAGCGGCGGCCCTGCTCGTCGACCATGGCCTGGATCTGGGCGTCGGTGATCTTGTCGGCCTCCATGCCCATGGCGGCGTAGCGCTGGCGGGCCATGGCGTAAGCCTCGGGGCTGAGGGCGTCGTCGTCGGAGCCCATCAGCACCTTGCGCGAGTTGATGGCGATGTCGGTGCCGATATGGCCGGGCATCACCACCGAGCACTTGATGTGCGGGGCGTTGAGCTTGAGGTCGTTGATCAGCGCCTCGGTGAAGCCCTTCACCGCGAACTTGGCGGCGCTGTAGGCGGTGTGCGAGGTCTGCGGGCCGAGCGAGGCCCAGAAGCCGTTGACGCTGGAGGTGTTGACGATGTGGCCCTCGTCCGCCTTCATCAGCAGCGGCAGGAAGGCGCGGCAGCCGTAGTAGACTCCGCCCCAGCAGACTCCGAAGGTCTTCTCCCACTCGGCGCGGGAGCCGGCGACGAAGCTGCCGCCCCCGCCGATGCCGGCGTTGTTGATCAGCAGGTGGATCTTGTCGGTCTCGAGCTGCGTCTTCACCTCGTCGCGGAACCGGTCGATCTGGTCCTCGATGGAGACGTCGGCGATGTGGGTGGTGACCCGGGTGCCCTGCGCGCCCTCCGCCGCGCACAGCCGCGCCGTCTCGGCCATGTTGGTCGCCGAGACGTCGCACATGGCGACATTGCAGCCTTCGGCCACCAGCTTGCGGGCCAACTCGCGGCCCATGCCGGTGCCGCCGCCGGTGATGACGGCGATCTTGCCGGTGAAGTCTTTCATGCCCTGTCCCCTACGCCGCCAGCGCCTGCCACATGGCCATGATCATCGAGAAGCCGCGGGCGTCGCCGACGGTGCCGCTGCCCATCTTATTCATGGCGTAGCCGAAGGTGGTGCGGGCGTCGAAGTCGATGATGATCAGCGAGCCGCCGTAGCCGCCCCAGAACATGGTGTTGGGGTTGGGCGCCGGGATGGTGCCGCCGGCGAGGCCGAAGCCCAGGCCGAACCGGGCCGGCATCTTCAGCACCAGGTCCTCGTTGTCGATCTGCAGCTCCAGCGCCTTGCGGCAGCCGGCCTCGGACATGAAGCGCTTGCCCTTGGCGACGCCGCCGTTGGCCAGGATGGCGTGGATCTCGGCGATCGAGCGGGCGTTGCCGGTGCCGCCGGCCGCCGGAATCTCTGCGCCGCGCCAGGCGCGGGTGCGGGTCTCGGAGACGTCCACCGGCGGGTTGTTGAAGGTGACTTTGCCGATCTCGTCTAGCTCCATGTCGCCGATCGCCCCGCCCGGCGGCGGCGGGATCAGGTCGGCGACCCGGTGGTCTTCGGAGGCCGGCAGGCCGATCCAGAAATCGGCGTCCAGGGGCCCGGCGATCTCGTCGCGGAAGAAGTTCCCCAGCGACTTGCCGCTGATCCGCCGCACCACCTCGCCCACCAGGTAGCCCTGGGTGATGGCGTGGTAGCCGCTGCGGGTGCCCGGCGGCCACAGCGGCGCCTGGGCGGCGAGCAGCGCCGTGACCTTGTCCCAGTCGTAGAGGTCTTCCTTGGTGATCTTCTCGCGCCAGCCGGAGAGGCCGGCCGAGTGGGCCATCAGGTAGCTGACCTTGATCGCCTCTTTGCCGTTGGCGGCGAACTCGGGCCAGTATTTGGCCACCGGCGCGTCGAAGTCGAGCTCGCCGCGGTCGGCCAGCAACAGGGCGCAGAGGAAGGTCATCGTCTTGGTGGTCGAATAGACGTTGACGATGGTGTCCTTTTCCCAGGGCCGGGTCTTGGCCGCGTCGGCCCAGCCGCCCCAGAGGTCGACCACCGTCTCCCCGTCCTTGGTGGCGCAGAACGAGGCGCCGAGGTCGGCGCCGCTGGCGAGGTTGGCGTCGAACGCCGCCCGCACCCCCGCGTACTTGTCGTGCACGAAGCCTTCGGCCGTATCGCGCGCCATCGTGTCGTTCCTCCCTTGCGCCTGCCTCACCGTTAAGCCGAACCCGGCCCGCGCGCCAGATTCACCCGACGGCGCCCTGGCCGGCTAGCTCGCGTACTCAGGGGCTCGCCGAGGTCCGCTTCCGAGCCTGACGCCAACGGGCGCTTCACCCAGAGCGGTCCGTGGCAGGCGTCTCGTCGGGACGGGCTATCCGCCCTGCCGCAGCAACGCCACCTGATCCCAGCTCAGCGCCCGGCCGGGATACGCGACGGTCTTGAACGGCCAGCGCGATCCGACCCAGCTCCGAAGCTCTTGGTAAAGCCGGGCGTCCAGCGCCTCGGCATGGCTGGTTCGGACCCAACAGTGGACCTCGGCCTCATAGCCGCGCAGCGTCGTCGGTTCGATATAGAGGCACCCCAGGCACAAGGCCTCGTCCAGGCTCATGACCGTGTAGGCGAACGATCGGCGCCTCTGGAATTCCTTGTGGTGCCAGCCGAGGTCGATCAGGTCCTGCTCGAAGGTGAGGCCCTTGGGCCACCGACCCGATGGACTGAACACTTTTTGAAGGCATTCGACGCTGGTCATCACGGCGTCGAAATCCTTCACCACGTCCGAAATTGCCAGCATGCGCACACGGAAGTCCGGCGTTTCGAAGCCGGCTGGAACGTCGAAATCCTTGGGCGCGAAAAGGGTCATCGCGTTCTTCCGAGGTTGGGCTGCCGCGTATGTCACGAGACCGTCGCCCGGGCACCCGTCTCACGGTCCTGACAGGTCCGCCTCGCGGCGCGACGTGACTGGCCGCATGCGAACCCGAGAAGACCTCACAGAGGGCGAGCGTCAGTGCGGAGCTTCCTAGTCGGTCCCCGGATCTCCCTCGCCGCATTTCGAGAGAATGTCGTCGACAACGCGGGCGATCGGCGCCGTGGCGTCAATGCTGATCGCATTCTTCGGAACATCTTGCTTGGTTGCATACAATCGCTCGATCAGGTCTCGTTCCTCCGGTCTGCCGCCGAAGTCGGTCGGGTCCAGCGCCACGCGCCGATCAATCCGCCGGTTCATGGTGCCCGGGTCGACCTCCAGGACAAACACGCCATCGAACAGGTCGATGAATTTGGCGAAATTCCTTGAGCCACCACAGAAGAAGGTGACCGCTACCTCCTGGTTGGCGACGAGGGCTCGTACTTTCCCCACATCCCAAATCCAGTGCTCGGACATCCAGGTAACCGTCGGCGCACCCGTTTCCGGCGCCATCGGCAGACCCGTTTCCGGATCGCCGCGATAGGCCAGCTCCCGGTCGCCATGGACGGCCTGGTAGCCGCGCTGCCGCAATTCTGTGGCGACCGCCGTCTTGCCTGCGCCGGAAACGCCTTCGATCAAATAGTTCCTGACGCCCATTCTCGCTCGAGTTTATCGGTCAACCGGCGGACCTTTCAACGACGCGAGCGATCGGAGCAGAAGGCGCGCTTTCCCCTGGGCGCGAAGGTCGGGTCTGATGACGGCTTCCCCCCTCGCGGAGCTTTGGAGCGTCCGCTTCAGGGCGCGGACGTTTCTGCGCCTGGCCGCATCTCGTCGTTCATGAGTCCGACCTAGGCGGCGGCGGCCGGGCGGGTGGGTTCGTAGTTGAGGATCGGGGCCAGCCAGCGCTCGGCCTCGGCCAGGGTCCAGCCCTTGCGACGGGCGTAGTCGGCGGCCTGGTCGCGCTCGATCTTGCCGACGCCGAAGTAGTGGGCGGCGGGATTGGCCAGGTAGAGGCCCGAGACCGAGGACGGCGGGTTCATGGCGAAGCTCTCGGTGAGCTCGATGCCGGCGGCCGCGGTGGCGCCCAGCAACTGGAACAGCGTCGCCTTCTCGGTGTGGTCCGGCTGGGACGGGTAGCCGGGCGCCGGGCGGATACCGCGGTACTTCTCCGCGATCAGGGCGTCGAGGTCGAAGCCCTCGTCCGGCGCATAGCCCCAGAGCTCGGTGCGCACCCGGTGGTGCAGCGCCTCGGCGAAGGCCTCGGCGAGGCGGTCGGCGAGCGACGCGGCGAGGATGGCGGAATAGTCGTCGCCGGCGGCCTTGAACCGCTCGGCGATCGCCGCCTCGCCGTGCCCGGCGGTGACGGCGAAGCCGCCGATGTAGTCGGCCGGGCCTCCGATCGGGGCAATGAAGTCGGCCAGGGCCAGGTTGGCGCGGCCCTCGGCGCGGGACATCTGCTGGCGCAGGGTGAACAGCCGGGCCCGCTCGGCCTTGCGCGTCTCGTCCGTCCACAGAACGATGTCGTCGCCGTCGGCGTTGGCGGGCCAGAAGCCGACCACGCCGCGCGCCTCGTACCAGCGCTCGGCGACGATCTTGGCCAGCATCTCCTGCGCGTCGGCGAACAGCGCGCGCGCCGCCTCGCCGACCACGTCGTCCTGCAGGATCGCCGGGTAGGGGCCGACCAGCTCCCAGGTGGCGAAGAACGGCGTCCAGTCGATGTAGCGCGCCAGCTTGGCCAGGTCGTAGGGGCCGAACGTCCGTGCGCCGATGAAGCTGGGCTTTGGCGGCTGGTAGAGCTGCCAGTCGATGTGGAACCGCTTGGCCCGCGCGGCGGCCAGCGGGGTGCGCACCTTGGCCTCCTGGCTGCGGGTGAACTGCTCGCGGATGCGGACGTACTCGGCCCGGGTCTCGGCCTCGGCCTTGGGCCGCTCGGTGGGCGACAGCAGGCCCGAGACCACGCCCACGGCGCGGCTGGCGTCGGTGACGTAGGTGGTGGAGCCGCGGGCGTAGGCCGGCTCGATCTTCACCGCCGTGTGGGTGCGGCTGGTGGTGGCGCCGCCGATCAGAAGCGGGATGGAGAAGCCGCGCCGCTCCATCTCGCCGGCCACGAACACCATCTCGTCCAGCGAGGGCGTGATCAGGCCCGAGAGGCCGACGATGTCGACCTTGTGTTTCACCGCCTCGTCGAGGATGCGGTCGGCCGGGACCATCACCCCGAGGTCGATGACCTCGTAATTGTTGCACTGCAGGACCACGCCGACGATGTTCTTGCCGATGTCGTGGACGTCGCCCTTGACCGTGGCCATCAGCACCTTGCCGGCCGCCTGACGTTCCTGGCCGGCGCTCTCGGCCTCCATGAACGGCAGCAGGTAGGCCACCGCCTGCTTCATCACCCGGGCCGACTTGACCACCTGCGGCAGGAACATCTTGCCCGCGCCGAACAGGTCGCCGACCACGTTCATGCCGTCCATCAGCGGGCCTTCGATCACGTGCAGCGGGCGCTGGGCGGCGAGGCGCGCCTCCTCGGTGTCGATCTCGATGAACTCATTGATGCCGTGCACCAGGGCGTGGGTCAGCCGCGCGTTCACCGCCGCCGAGCGCCAGGCGGCGCCCTCGACCTTCTCATCGGACTTGCCGCCCTTGTACTTGGGCGCCAGGTCCACCAGCCGCTCGGTGGCGTCCGGGCGGCGGTTGAGGATCACGTCCTCGACCGCCTCGCGCAGCTCCGGGGCCACGTCGTCGTAGAGCGGCAGCTCGCCGGCGTTCACGATGCCCATGTCCATGCCCGCGGCGATCGCGTGGTAGAGGAACACCGAGTGCATCGCCTGGCGCACCGGCTCGTTGCCGCGAAAGCCGAACGAGATGTTGGAGACCCCGCCGGAGATGCGGGCATAGGGCAGCGTCTGCTTGATCGCCCGCGTCGCCTCGATGAAGTCCACCGCGTAATTGTTGTGCTCCTCGAGCCCCGTCGCGACGGCGAAGATGTTGGGGTCGAAGATGATGTCTTCGGGCGGAAAGCCGAGCGTGCCGGTGAGGAGCTTGTAGGCCCGCTCGCAGATCTCGACCTTGCGCGCCTTGGTGTCCGCCTGGCCCTGCTCGTCGAAGGCCATCACGACCACCGCCGCGCCGTAGCGCAGGCATTTGGTCGCCTGGTCCAGGAACTTGGCCTCGCCCTCCTTCATCGAGATCGAGTTGACGATCGCCTTGCCCTGCACGCACTTCAGCCCGGCCTCGATCACCTCCCACTTGGAGCTATCGATCATGATCGGCACGCGGGCGATGTCGGGCTCGGCGGCGATCAGGTTGAGGAAGGTGGTCATGGCGCGCGGGCTGTCGAGCAGCCCCTCGTCCATGTTGACGTCCAGCACCTGCGCGCCGGCCTCCACCTGCTGGCGCGCCACGGCCAGCGCGGCCGGATAGTCGCCAGCCGCCACCAGCTTGCGGAAGCGCGCAGAGCCGGTGACGTTGGTGCGCTCGCCGATGTTGACGAAGAGCGGTCGGGTCATGGGATGGCCAGCAACTGGCGGACGCGGGCGCTCGGTCCTTGGAGGCCGAATGGATTGACCACCTCGAGGCCGCCGAACACGAGGCCGTCGGCCATGTCCTCGCTCAGCATCACCTTGACGCCGGCGGCGTCGGCCGCGGCGAGCAGCAACGCGTCCCGGTAGCCGAGGCGCCCGGCGATCGCCTCGCCGAGGGCGATCTCGACGGCTCTTTCGTCATAGGCGAAGGTCGGGAAGCGTCCGAGGAGATGACGCGCGGCCTCGCAGGCCGCTGGCGCCGGCAGGCGCAGGCGACGACGCAGCGCGTTCTGCAGCTCTCCAATGACCTGTAGCGCGACGACGCCGTCCGCGCCGCCGAGAGCCTCGACGACGGCGTCGGCGATGCCGCGGCGCAGCTGATCGCGCCCGTCGCTGGTATAGACGAAGACGTTGGTGTCGGCGCTGATCAATCGCGGTCGTACAGTTCGTCGCGCGGACCATAGGGCCCGTCGGATCGGAGCCCGCTTTCGCGAGCCAAGGTGAGGAACGCCTCCAGCGCCGCTTTGCGCTCCGCTTCGGTCTTGCCCAGCGGCGGGAACAGCAGCCGCGCGCGCCGCTCGGCCTCCGACGCCTCGGAGACGCCGCTGTCCGGCTCGATCACCCGGACCGTGACCACCTCGCCCCGCCGGCGCTTGAACAGGTAGCGCCACACCTCCTGCGCCGCGCCGATCGGCCGGATGCCCGGCGTGGGACGGCCATCGCTGCCGTCGTCCATCTTGCGCCACGTCCCGCGCACCCCGTCCACCTCGAGCTGGATCGTCTGGCCGGCCCACATGTCGTGGATGCGCGCCTGCAGTTCCACGTCGTCGTGGATGTGCTTGGCCCAGATGACGTAGTCCGAGACGGTCGTGGTAGCCATGACTGCAGCGTGCGGCGGAAGCCACAACCCTAGCGGCCACCGCCGAACTCGTCAACAACCCCCGAGTACCCCCGGAACCAATACAGAACCGGCTAGGCAAGTTCGAACGCTTCCAGCCCCGCGAGCCGCATCGCTGGGGCCCGCTCCGGCAGCTGGCGCGGCTGCAGACCGCGCACCGCGTCGGCGACGTGGCGGATGTGGTCGGGGGTGGTGCCGCAGCAGCCGCCGAGGATGTTGACGATGCCGCTTTTGGCCCATTCCTCCAGCATGCAGGCGGTCTCGTCCGGTCCTTCGTCGTACTCGCCCATGGCGTTGGGCAGGCCGGCGTTGGGGTAGGCGGCGACCAGGGTGTCGGCGATGCGGGCCAGCTCGGCGATGTGCGGGCGCATCAGCTCGGCGCCCAGGGCGCAGTTGAGGCCGACGGCGAAGGGCCTCGCATGCCGCACCGAGTTCCAGAACGCCTCCACCGTCTGGCCCGAGAGGGTGCGGCCGGAGCGGTCGGTGATGGTGCCGGAAATCCAGATCGGCAGCGGCTCGTAGCCCTCGTCCTGCAGGTCGAGGATGGCCTTGATCGCGGCCTTGCAGTTCAGGGTGTCGGTGATGGTCTCGATCAGGAACAGGTCGACCCCGCCCTGGTGCAGGGCCAGCACCTGTTCGCGATAGGCGTCATAGACCTGGTCGAAGGTCACCAGCCGCGCGCCCGGATCGTTGACGTCGGAGGACATCGACAGCATCCGGTTCAGCGGCCCGATCGAGCCGGCGACGAAGCGCGGTTTTTGCGGCGTCTTGGCGCTCCACCGGTCGGCCGCCGCGCGGGCAAGGCGCGCCCCTTCGAGGTTGATGTCGCGCACCGCGCCCTGCAGGGCGTAGTCGGCCTGGGCGATCGAGGTGGCCGAGAAGGTGTTGGTCTCGCTGATGTCGGCGCCGGCGGCGAAATACTGGTCGTGCAGGTCGGCGATGATGTCGGGGCGGGTGAGGCAGAGGATGTCGTTGTCGCCCTTCAGCTGCACCTTCGAGTCGGCGAAACGCTCGCCGCGGAAGTCGGCTTCCGCCAGGCCCCGGCGCTGGATCATCACGCCCCAGGAGCCGTCGAGGATCAGGATGCGCTCCCTGGCGGCGGCCTTCAGCGCGGCGATGCGGTCCTGGCCGGTGGTCATGAGGCAGCGTCCGTCTTGATGCCGAGCACGCGGCAGACGCCCACGGTCAGCTCGGCATGGTTGGAGGTGTAGAAGTGGAAGTGGGCGAAGCCCTCCTCCTCGAGCCTGGCGCACATCTCGGCCGCCACCGAGGCGGCGACCAGGCGGCGGGTGGCGGGGTCGTCGTCGAGGCCCTGGAACAGGTTGCCGAGCCACGCCGGCACCGGTATGCCGCTGGAGACGGACATCCGCTCCAGCCCGGCGAAGTTGCGCACCGGCATGATGCCTGGCACCAGCGGGATCGCGATCCCGGCCGCGTCCACCGCGTCGCGGAAGCGCAGGAAGTCGTCGACGTCGAAGAAGAACTGGGTGATCGCCCGGCAGGCGCCGGCGTCGACCTTGGCCTTCAGCACGTCGAGGTCGCGGGCCAGCGAGGCGGCCTCGGGATGGATTTGCGGATAGGCGCCCACCGACACCTCGAACGGCGCGATGGCGCGAATGCCGGCGGTGAGCTCGGTGGCGTTGGCGTACCCGTCGGGGCGGGGCGCGTAGACGCCGCCGATCTGCCCGGGCGGGTCGCCGCGCAGCGCCACGATGTGGCGCACGCCGGCGTCCCAGTAGCCGCGGATCACCTCATCGACCTCGGCGCGGGAGGCGTTGACGCAGGTGAGGTGCGCGGCCGGCGTCAGCGCGGTCTCGTTCAGCACCCGCACCACCGTGCGGTGGGTGCGATCGCGGGTCGAGCCGCCGGCGCCGTAGGTGACCGAGATGAAGTCGGGCCGCAGCGGCTCCAGCCGGCGGATCGCCTTCCAGAGCAGGTCCTCGGCCTCTGGCGTCTTCGGCGGCGAGAACTCGAACGAGATGCTGAGCTTGCTGCGCTCGCGGCCGCCGGCGCGGGCCACGGGGCCAAGGGCGGAGGTGACAGGGGCGTTCATGCGACCCTCCGGATGCGTTCGCTGGCGTGCTCGGCGACCCAGACCTTCACCGTCAGGCCACCTGGCCCGGACGGCGGCAGGGTGATGGCCTCGACCTTGCCGAGGCCGCCGGCCGCCGCCCAGCGCTCGATCTCGTTGTCGAAGAACCCCAGCCGGCGGTGCCGGTGCTCGGCGCGCAGGAATTCGAGGTCGTGCGGGGCGAAGTCCACCAGCAGCAGCCGTCCGCCCGGCGCCACCAGCCGCGCCGCCGCCGCCACCGCCGCGGCCGGCTCACCCAGGTAGTGCAGCACCTGGTGGGCGACTACCAGGTCGGCCTCGCCGTCGGCCAGGCCCACCTCGAGGATGTCGCCGTGGCGCAGCTCGCAGGCCAGCAGCCCGGCGTCGGCGACGTTGGAGCGGGCGATGTTGAGCATCTGGCGCGACAGGTCGAGGCCGACGGCGCTCTTGGCCCGCGGCCCCAGCAGGGTGAGCATGCGGCCGGTGCCGGTGCCGAGGTCGACCAGCCGCCGGTAGGGGCCCTCGCCGGCCGCCCGCAGGATCGCCGCCTCCACCGCGGCCTCGGAGACATAGAGGGAGCGGATCTCGTCCCACTGGCCGGCGTTGTCGGCGAAGTAGGCCGCGGCCTGGCTGGCGCGCTCGGCGGCGACGCCCTCCAGCCGCTCTGCGTCGCGCAGCAGCGCGGCGTCGGCCGGGAAGATCAGCGACAGCGCCGTGTCGAGCAGGTCGCGGGTGGGGCCGGCCCCGGCCAGGCGATAGAACACCCAGGCCCCGTCCGGGAACCGCTCCACCAGCCCGGCCTCGGCCAGCACCTTCAGGTGGCGCGAGACCCGCGGCTGGCTCTGGCCGAGGATGCGGGTCAGCTCCAGCACCGCCAGCTCCTCGCGGGCCAGCAGCGCCAGGATGCGCAGCCGCGTCGCCTCGCCGGCCGCGCGCAGCACCTCCACCGTCTGATCCGAGGTGATCGACATTTGATATAAAGATATCTTTATGTCCCGGATGTCAAGGCGCACGCCGCGTCCGGGCGGGGCTCGGTCGGCTGACGCGGCGAGAGATGCGAGGCGATCCAGGCGCATTCGCTCAAGAACATATGGCGTTGAAATAGTTAAGTTCAAGAATTGGCTAGCCGACGACCGGGGCGTATACCCCCGCTGCCCACAACCCTCATTTCACCGACCCAGCCGTCCTCCTCCGGAAGGCGGCGCTGTGCGTGGGCGCGTTCCCGTCAACAATTTCAAGGACCTTCATGAACCCCATCCGCGGATGCGACCTCGACTCCCGAATTCCGGGACCCGTCCCTCAAATCGACATGGCGCCGGTCAAGAGCGCCCAAGACACCGCCCCGACGCGAGAACCGTTCCGCCTGCGCCGGCGTCACGCCCAGATGATCGAGACCCTGGTCACGGTCGGCTGGACGATGACGCCGCTGGCGGCCGCCACCCTCGCCCTCGCCCTCGACACCATCGTCTAGGCCAAGACGGCGCGCCGGCGTGGAGTCCCCACGCCGGCGCGTTGGCCGGGCTCCATGGCCTCGGCGCCAAAAATCGCCGCCTGGAGCGAGGTTTTTCCGCAGGCCTTTGCCGCCGGGGTTTCGGTGGCCGCGAAGCCCGAACGGCCGCCCACGCGCGGCCCAGGCGCTTGGCGGGCCATCCTGGCGGCGGACCGGCGCTATTCCACCACCGGATTGACCAGCGGCTCGCCGGCAAAGAAGCGGCGCAGGTTCTCGCGGGTCAGGGCCAGCATCTTCGGCAGCGCGCCGGAGGTGGCGCCGCCGGTGTGGGGCGAGAGCACCACGTTGGGCACGTCCTGCCAGCGGCCCGCCGGCGTGGGCTCGCTCTGGAAGACGTCCAGCGCCGCCATGCCGAGCTTGCCGGCGTTCAGCGCCGCGATCAGCGCGTCCTCGTCCACCAGCTGGCCGCGCGATACGTTGACGATCAGCCCGTGCGGCCCCACCGCCTCGATCACCGTCCGGTCGATCAGGCCGCGATTGGCCTCGGCGGCCCGCGCCGCCACGATCAGGATGTCGCTCTCGTTGGCCAGCGAGACCAGACTGCCGGCCCGCGGCCAGGCGGCGTCGGGCTTCTCGTTCGGGCCCCACCAGGCGACCTCCAGCCCAAACGCCGCGGCGCGGCGGGCCACCGCCCCGCCGATCGCACCCAGGCCGACGATCCCCACCTTGCGCCCCGCCAGCGAGGTGGTGATCCGCTTCTCGGTCGGCCGCCAGCGGCCTTCGCGGACGATGGCGTCGCCTTCCACCAGCCCCCGCCAGGCGGCGAGCATCAGCCCCAGCGCCAGGTCGGCCACGTCCTCGTGGTTGACTCCGGGCGAGTGGCTGACCTTCAGCCCCCGCTCGTTGGCCCAGGCCAGGTCGACGCCGTCGTAGCCAGCGGTGAAGCAGGCGATCAGGCCGAGGTTGGGCAGGCTCTCCACCAGCCCCCGGTCGACCGGGAACTCGCCGGCCACCACGATCGCCCCGATGCTGTGGCTGGCCTCCAGCGGCGGCCCCAGCCAGAGCCGCCAGACGGTGAAGTCGGCCTCCAGCATGGCCGCGATCGCCGCCAGGTGCGGCTGCACGACCAGGATGGCGGGCTTGTCGGACATAGCCAGGACCTACGAGCGCTGCGCCGATGGCATAGACCCAGGCGCGGCCGTTTGACGAGTCTCACGGATAGGGGGCGCCGCAACGAACGGGGGCTTTCGCCCGTTGAGCGACGTGGGCTTCTTGCCCCGGAGACCAGGACCATGAACCTCAAATTGCTCGTCGCGGGAGCGGGGGTCGTCGCCCTCGCCGCCGGCGCCGCCCAGGCGGCCACCCACCACGCCAGCACCGCCGGCGGCCCCTACGCGGCCCCGTCCCAACCGGTGGCCTATTCAAAGCTCGACGCCTACCTGCGAGCCTCGCCGTCGCAGCGCACCCGGAGCGACTGGGCGCTGAGCCCCGGTAGCGCCAGCGCCCAGACCGGCGCCGCCGCCAACGCGTCGGCCACCGCGCCGGCGACACCGGCCCCGGACGCCACCGCCGCCCAGCCGGCGACGCCCGCGACGCCGGACATGTCGCAAACCCCGCCGACGCCGCCGACGCCGCCCGCACCACCGGCCGACTCCTCGACGCCGCAGACTCCGCCGACCCCGCAATAGCGGCCCGACAGAATCAGGCCCGCGCCGCAGATTTTCTCTGTGGCGCGGGCCGGGTCCGCGGCTACACCGGCGGGCAAAGCCAAGCTGGAGCCGCCCCTTGTCCGCCGACGCCCTCTTCGAGCCCTTCGCCTTCAAGGGCCTGAACCTGCCCAACCGCGTGGTCATGGCCCCGATGACCCGGTCGAGATCGCCCGGCGGCGTGCCCACCGAGGAGGTCGCGGCCTACTACGCTCGCCGCGCCGCCGCCGAAGTGGGGCTGATCGTCTCCGAGGGCACCGGCGTCGCCCGGCCAGCGTCGCTCAACGATCCCGACATTCCGCGCTTCCACGGCGAAGCGGAGCTGGCGGCCTGGAAGCGGGTGATCGACGGCGTCCACGGCGAGGGCGGGCTGATGGCGCCGCAGCTGTGGCACGTCGGCGCCATGCGCACCCGCCGCCAGGACTGGGCCCCGCCGGGCCCCTACGACAGCCCCTCGGGCATCTCGCGGCCCGGCCATCGTTTCGGGGAGCCGATGAGCGACGCCGATATCGCGGACGCCATCGTCGCCTTCGCCAGCGCCGCCGCCGACGCCAAGGCGATCGGCTTCGACGCGGTGGAACTGCACGGCGCCCACGGCTACCTGATCGACCAGTTCTTCTGGGAAGGCACCAACGAGCGGGGCGACCTGTTCGGCGGACCGTCGGTGAAGGAGCGGGCGAACTTCGCCGCCGAGATCCTGAAGGCGGTGCGCGCCGCCGTCGGCCCGGGCTTCCCTCTGATCATCCGCCTGTCGCAGTGGAAGCAGCAGGACTTCGCCGCCAAGGTCGCGCCGACGCCGGCCGACATGGACGCCTGGCTGACCCCGCTGGCCGAGGCCGGCGCCGACGCCTTCCACTGCTCGCAGAGGCGCTTCTGGGAGCCGGAGTTCGACGGCTCGGACCTCAACTTCGCCGGCTGGGCCAAGAAGCTCACCGGCAAGGTGGCGATCACCGTGGGCTCGGTGGGCCTCTCGGGCGAGTTCGTGGCCTCCTACGGCGGCGAGACCTCCAAGCCGGCCTCGCTGGACGAGCTGCTGCGGCGCCTGGAACGCGGCGACTTCGACCTGGTCGCCGTCGGTCGCGCCCTGTTGCAGGACCCGCTCTGGGCCCACAAGGTGCACGAGGGCCGCTCGCACGAGCTGATGGACTACGCGCCGGCGGCGATGGCGACGCTCTACTAGCGAACAGGACAGGCCGCGGCGCCGCGAGCGAGGAGGTGATCGGTGAAGTATTGGATCGACACCGAGTTCATCGAACGTCCGTACACGATCGATCTGATCAGCATCGGGCTGGTGGCCGAGGATGGCCGCGAGCTCTACGCCGAAAGCAGCGAGGTCGACTGGTCGAAGGCCAGCCAATGGACGCTGCAGACCGTGCGCCCGCAGCTCGACGGCAAGGCCATGGCGCGTGAGGAGATCGGCTATGCGGTGCGCCGGTTCACCGACAGCGACGAACATCCGGTCTTCTGGGGATATTTCCCGGCCTACGACTGGATCGCGTTCAGCTGGCTGTTCGGTAGCATGACCGAGCTGCCATTCCATTACCCGCAGCTGTGTCTCGACATCAAGCAATGGGCGATCGAGCTGGGCGACCCGGAACTGCCGCACCAGGTCGGCGCCCGGCACCACGCCCTGGCCGACGCCCGGTGGACGAAGACCGCGTGGGCGTTTCTCGCCGGCCTTGACCCCAAGGCGGGCGAGCGATGCGTGACGGGGCGCAAGAACGCCGAACAGTTCGGCTGAAATAGCCCTCCGCGTCGGTCGACGCGGCGCCGCCGACAAGGCTTGAGGATCACGGCGGTCCGGCGCCTCTTATATGTGGAAGGCCGCGCCGACGCCTGGCTGGCGCGCGCCGCAAGCAGGAGGCCCCATCGTCCGCAAACCCACCGACGCCGGCCCCGCCAGCCAAACGCCCGGGCAACGGCCAAGGGCGCCGCCGCCGATGCTGGCGGGCCGCAAGCTCAAGCCGTCCACGCTGATGATGGGGCACGGCTACGACCCGCACCTGTCCGAAGGGGCGCTGAAGCCGCCGATCTTCCTCACCTCGACCTTCGTGTTCCAGAACGCCGCGGCCGGGAAGCGCTTCTTCGAGGGCGTCACCGGCCGGCGGCCGGGCGGCGCGGAGGGCCTGGTCTATTCGCGCTTCAACGGTCCCGATCAGGAGATCCTCGAGGACCGTCTCAGCGTCTGGGAGGACGCCGAGGAAGCCCTGAGCTTCTCCAGCGGCATGGCGGCGATCGCCACGGTGCTGCTGGCCATGGTCCAGCCGGGCGATGTGATCGTCCATTCCTCGCCGCTCTACGCCGCCACCGAGACCCTGATCGGCAAGGTGCTCGGCCGCTTCGGCGTCCGCTTCCTGGACTTCCCGGCCGGCGCCACGCGGGGCGAGATCGACCAGGTGCTGCACCAGGCCGCCGGCGAGGGCCGCGTCGCGATGATCTATCTGGAAAGCCCGGCCAACCCGACCAACGCCCTCGTCGACGTCGAGGCGGTGAAGGCGGCGCGCGACGCCTTGCAGGGCGACTGGCGCCCGCCGATCGTCATCGACAACACCTTCCTCGGGCCCCTGTGGGCCAAGCCGCTGCAGCAGGGCGCCGATCTCGTCGTCTACTCCCTGACCAAATACGCGGGCGGCCATAGCGACCTGGTCGCCGGCGGCGCCGTGGGCCCCAAGGCGCTGATCGATCCGATCCGCACCTTGCGCAACACCATCGGCACCATCCTCGACCCGCACTCGGCCTGGATGCTGCTGCGCAGCCTGGAGACGCTGGAGCTGCGCATGAGCCGCGCCGGCGAGAACGCCGCCACGGTCTGCGCCTTCCTTCGCGAGCACCCCAAGGTCGAGAAGGTGGGCTACCTCGGTTTCCTGGACGAGGACGGCCGCCAGGCCGACATCTACCGGCGCCACTGCACCGGCGCCGGCTCGACCTTCTCGCTCTACCTGAAGGGCGGCGAGGCCGAAGCCTTCGCCTTCCTCGACGCCCTGCAGATCGCCAAGCTGGCGGTGAGCCTCGGCGGCACCGAGACCCTGGCCTCGCATCCGGCGAGCATGACCCACCTCTCGGTCTCGGACGAGCGCAAGGCGGCGCTCGGCATCGGCGACAACCTGGTGCGCATCTCCATCGGCGTGGAGGACGCCGACGACCTCATCGCCGACCTCGACAACGCCCTGAGCCGCGTCTGAACCAGCCGGCTCGCTCAGCCGCTGGCCTCGACGCCAGCTTTGCGGATCGCCGCCAGCGGGTAAGATCGACCCGGTCCACGAGGTTCAACTGAGGGTCGGCGGATGCGAGCTCTGATGGTGGCGCTGGCCATGGCCAGCGTGGGCGGCGCGGCCGGCGCCGCCGGGGTGGGGACGGGGACGATGGGTCCGGACATACCCCAGTCCATCACGCCCACCGTCCCCGCCAATGCCCGCAAGCAGGCGGAAGACGCGCTCCGGCGCGACCTCCCCGCCCCGGACAGCGTCACGTTCCGCGCCGTGAAGGCCCTCGAGGTGGCGTCGATAAGGCACGGCGCGTTCGCGGCCTCGATCGACGGACCGATCTCGATCGTGTGTGGGCAGTACGGCTCGCAAGGCCAGCCGGGCCCCTATTCCTGGTTTTTCGTCGCCCTCAAGCGGGGCCAGGTCCTGTGGATCGCCGACGATACCTCCGGCGCGCCCGACGAGGCCCACGACAGCTGCAAGGGCGCCGGTCTGGCCGACTAAGCTCGAAGGCGGCAAGGCAGTGCGCATGCCCCCAAGCGCAGGTCGGCCGGCCTTGCACGGCGCCTAAGGTGGCTGATCGACCGTCCGGGAGGGACCGGTGGCGGCCGGCTAGAGCCATCCGCCCTGGAAGCCGGCGCCCGTCAGACCTAGGCGGAGATAGGGGCAGGTCCGCATCAGCCGCCAGATCAGCCCCGAGCGGAAGTTCTCGATCATCAGCACGACGATCCCTTGGTCGAGACCGAAGTAGCCGTCCGAGATCCAGCCTTCCGGGCCAGCCCGCGTCAGGGTCGGATTGAAACCGCTTGGGAACCTGGCCCCCGCCACCACCCCTGGATAGCGGGCGCAAAGGCGCCGCAGCGCCGAGAGCGCGAATTCCGGCGCGAAGGGCAGCGCCGCCAGGGGCGCCCAGGGCGCCAGCGTCCCGTCATCCGGACCCAAAGGAACGCCGCGCGCGGCGTAGCCCAGAATCCTGAGCTTGCGCCGATCGATCTGCACGGTCCTGGGGCCGGGACCGTCACCGGCCGTCAGGCCCCATCCGTCCTCGTCATACCCCGAAAAGCCGCACGGGTTGCGACGACCGTATTCGCGCTGGACCCAGACGGCCTGGCGGCTGTTCTCGAAGTAGTCGCTATCCTTTTCGCGCATGAAGCGGTCGCGCAGCCCGGCGAGGTCGATCCAGGCGTGGGAGAACAGGTGAATGAACAGCGGGCCGGCGTAGAGCAACTCGCGTCCGTAGATGTTCTCCCACCGATAGGTCCGGGTCCAGGCGGCGTAACTGTCGTCGGATAGCGGGTGCGTCGGCGAGGCTAACCCGAGCGCGTAGAGCACCATCGCCTCGTTGTAGCCTTCCCAGTCGTAGGGCAGAAACCCGCGCTTCGGCTTCCAGCCCTGCCTTATGGTGGCGTGGCCGCCCTGAGCCCAACGCCAATCGACGCGTCGGTAGATGGCGTCGGCTAGGTGGCGAATTTCGACCTCGGCGGGCGTATCGTCGGTGAAGTGGGCCGCGGCGGTCAGCATGCCGGCGATGAGCAGCGCCGTGTCCATGGGCGACAACTCGCACCGCCAGGCGCGCGCGCCGGTCGTCATATCGAGAAAATGGTAGAAGAAGCCCCTGTGGCCGGTGGCGCCGTCGGCCCCATGCTGGCGGGCGCTCCAAAAGAAGCGCAGCGCGGTGAGGGTGCGCGAGGCGGCCTCGGCGCGGGTGATCCAGCCTCGCTCGACGCCGACCGGATAGGCCGACAGGGCGAAGCCGACCACGGCGATGCTGGCCGGCGCGCCTGGCCGCGTGCTGTCGGCGATGAGGCCGTTGGCGGGGTTGAAGGTCTCGAGAAAATAGCCGAATGCCGCGCTTTGGAACCGGTCCAGCAATGCGTCGTCCGGTTCCGCGGTCGGGTCGGCCGCGCTCGGGTGGATTGGCGGCGGCAATTCGCCTCTCCGAATCTATTTGAGACGATCGCCCGACGCGATGCTGAACGCCGCGACCGTTCGCGCAATTACGTCCGGGGCGCGGGGACTGTCCAGACGTCCGGCGACCGCTCTTGGAGACCCTCTCGGAGTGGCGGCGGTCCCGCCCCCTCGTGTAGAGGGAGCGGATGGCCGAACCCATCCATGGCGCCCTGGTGCTGTTCTCCGGCGGGCAGGATTCCAGCGTCTGCCTCGCCTGGGCGCTGGAACGGTATTCGCGCGTCGAGACGGTGGGCTTCGACTACGGCCAGCGCCACGCGGTGGAGCTGCAGGCGCGGCCGGTGGTGCGCGCGGCGATGGCGCGGCGGTTTCCGCAGTGGGCGGTGCGGCTGGGCGCCGACCACCTCCTCGACATCCGCGGCTTCGGGTCCATCGGCGAGACCGCGCTAACCACCGAGCGGGCCATCGAGATCACCGAGCGCGGCCTGCCTTCCACCTACGTGCCCGGCCGCAACCTGGTGTTCCTCACCTACGCCGCCGCGCTGGCCGACCGCCGGGCGCTCAAGGCGCTGGTGGGCGGCATGTGCGAGACCGACTTCTCCGGCTACCCCGACTGTCGCCGGCGCACCCTGGATTCGGTCGAGACCACGCTCGAGCTCGGCATGGAGCGCGCGTTCCCGATCAAGACCCCGCTGATGAAGCTCAGCAAGGCCGACACGTGGGCGCTGGCCAAGGGCCTGGGCGGCGAGGACCTGGTGGAGCTGATCCGGGCGCAGAGCCACACCTGCTACCTCGGCCGGCGCGACGTCGAGCACGACTGGGGCTTCGGCTGCGGCGCCTGCCCGGCCTGCGAGCTGCGCGCCAACGGCTGGCACGACTGGGTGGGCGCGGGCCGGCCGGCCCTGGCGCCATGACCTATTCGGTGAAGGAGATCTTCCTCACCCTGCAGGGCGAGGGCGGGCAGGCGGGCCTGGCGGCGGTGTTCTGCCGCTTCGCCGGCTGCAACCTGTGGACCGGCCGCGAGCAGGATCGCGCCGCGGCGGTCTGCCGCTTCTGCGACACCGATTTCGTCGGCGTCGACGGGCCGGGCGGCGGCAAGTTCGCCAGCGCCGAGGCGCTCGCGGCCGCGGTCGCCGCCGCCTGGCGCGGGCCGCCGGCGCACCGGCTGGTGGTGCTGACCGGCGGCGAGCCGCTGTTGCAGCTGGACGCACCATTGATCGACGCCCTGCACAGCGCCGGCTTCTCGATCGCCCTGGAGACCAACGGCACGCTTCCCGCGCCGCCCGGCGTCGACTGGATCTGCGTCAGTCCCAAGGCCGACGCGGCCCTCGCCCAGACCCACGGACAGGAGCTGAAGCTGGTCTACCCGCAGGAGGGCGTCGATCCGGCTTGCTTCGAGGGCCTCGCATTCGAGCGCTTCTCGCTGCAGCCGATGGACGGGCTGGACCGCGACGCCGCCACCCGCGCCGCCATCGCCTATTGCCTTGCGCACCCCCGCTGGCGTTTAAGCCTGCAGACGCACAAATACCTCGGCATCCCCTGACCGGGACCGCCGCTTTTCAAAAGCCCCTCACCGATGTCCGACCCCGTCTTCGAGATCACGAAGGCCGCCGCCTTCGACGCCGCCCACCGCCTGCCCGCCGGCCCGGCAGGCGGCCCCTATACGCGGCTGCACGGCCATTCCTTCCGGGTGGAAGCCACGGTGCGCGGCCCGGCGCAGCCGCCGGTGGGCTGGGTCGACGACCTCGGCGCCCTCGACGCGGCGCTGCGCGAGATCGCCGGCGGCCTCGACCACGGCCTGCTCAACGACGTCGCCGGCCTGGAAAGCCCGACCCTGGAAGCCCTCTGCGTCTATTTCGCCGGCCGCCTGAAAGACCGCTTCCCCGGCCTCGCCCGCATCGCCGTCTCCCGCCCCAGCGTCGGCGAGAGCTGCGCGATGGAGGTGAGCTGAGCCGGTCGCTTCAGGCGTCAATCCCGGCATTCTCAACGCAGGGTCAGCGTTTCGTATGGCCGCCCGGCCCCCATGAACGATAAGCTCTACTGACCTAGGGATCGCAAGCGGGGGGAGAATTCCGATGGTCGAGAAAGGCAAAGTCGACTGGACACAACTTTCAACTATTATCATAGCGCTTGGCGCGCTGTGGTTGTCAGTTTTTCAGTTCTACACCCGTTCCATCCAGGAAATTCACCAATTTTCCTGGGTCTTCTTCGGAAACGGAATTTATATAGTAAATTCTGGAAATAGAACGGAAGTTGTGACGGAGGCCGGATATAGCTATACGGACGGACACATCTACCTGAACGCAGATCCCGCACGGACTGTAATTGTGAAGCCGGGAGATGCGCAGTTCGTAGTGCTGCCGTCATTTGATCAAAACAGGATTAATACCTCCTTTCCAAATGGCTATTCAACTTTGGTTGACGTGAATATCTTGGACACCCGCAGTGGGCCATCGCAGAACCGAGAGATTATAAGAGGAGGAGCCAAAATCTCTCAAACTACCATCCAGGCTGGCATACCCCACAACGCGCTCTCCGTAGTCGTCTACCACGACGCCTATTCGACCAGCGTTCCGGGGGTGCTGGCCCCTTGACCCTACCGGCGCCGCCCAATCTGGCGACGCAACGACCGTCAGCGCAGCATCACGCCGAGTGTCCGCAGGATCAGCGCCACCAGTTCCGACTGCCGTCTGGTCGAGGTCTTGTCGTAGATGCGCACCAGATGGGCGCGCACCGTCGATGGCTTCGGCCCGCTGCCGACGCCGGCCGTCGGCGACCAGACCTGGGTCGAGTATCGCGCCCGCGTCGGCCACAGCCTCACCGCCCGCTCCAGCCTCAGCCTGTTCGTCGCCGGCGTCGCGGGCTCGTCGACCGTGGGCGACGCCGTCCACGTCGGGGTCGACTACAAGGTCGTCTTCTAGCTCAGGGGCGAGGCGGCGATTGGCGTGATCCGGTAGGCGCAGCGGCCGGCGCCGGCGAGCAGATGGGCGGTCCGTTCCACCTTGACGTCGTCGCCGAGCACCGCGCCGAACAGCGCCAGCTCCTCGCGGCAGAGGCCGGTGCAGATCTGCGCCGCCGCGCAGACCGGGCAGTGGTGCTCGAGCAGCAGGAAGCCGGCCTCGTCCTCGCGCAGCTCGGCCATATAGCCCTCGCGCTCGCGGATCGCCGCCAGCGCCTGCAGCCGCTCACGCAGCGGCGCGCGGACGTCGACCTCGGCGCCGTAGAGGGCAATCTGCTCGGCGGTGCGCAAGCCCAGCAGCCGGTCGAGCCCGGCCTCGCCGAACGCCTGCCGCATCTGCCGGATCAGGTCGACGGTGAGGCCGGCGTGGGCGTCGGCGAAGCGGCGGTCCCCGGCCGCCGTCGTGCGCCAGAGCCGGGCCGGGCGTCCCCGCGCCGCTTTGCGCTCGGCCTCGGCCTGCTCCACCAGACCCTCCTCAGCCAGCCCCTGCAGGTGCTGACGCACGGCCATGGTGGTGAGGCCGAGGCGGGCCGCCAGCGCGTCGGCCGCCGCCGGTCCCTCGCGCTTCACCAGCGAGAGCACGGCGGCGCGGCCAGTCTGGGCGATTTCGGTCATCCGAATTTCCTAAAGTCTGAGCTTGCCTAATTCAAGCGCCGGGTATTTCCTCAAGCTGTTCCTTTGTGAAAGGAGGTCGCCGTGTTCGAGGCCGTCGGGGTCGGTCGCCAGGCGCTGGAGCAGCGCGGGCGCAAGGTGGTGCGCAAAGGCGGCAAGCAGATCCTGCTGATCGCCGCGGAGGGGCGGGTCTGGGCCATCGCCAATCGCTGCCCGCACGAGGGCTACCCCCTGAGCGAAGGCACGCTGGGGCCGGGCTGCGTGCTCACCTGCGACTGGCACAACTGGAAATTCGACCTCGCCACCGGCG
>Ga0302325_10008497_pt1 | contig 22555 bp, 21 predicted proteins | sample Palsa_T0_2_FD_201948 | JGI IMG/M metagenome (GOLD analysis project Ga0302325, IMG submission 201948) | Peat permafrost microbial communities from Stordalen Mire near Abisko, Sweden - Palsa_T0_2 | ecosystem: Environmental > Terrestrial > Soil > Palsa > Peat permafrost | place: Sweden: Abisko...
TCTTGCGCGGCCCATAGACAGGAGGCGCATCGACCCAGCGTCCGCCCGATCTGAGCACATGGACGATCCCGCTGATGACGCGCCTGTCGTCAACGCGCGCCTTGCCCCGGGTATCGTCAGGCAAGAGCGGCCGCAGTCGCGCAAACTGGTCCTCGCTGAGCCAAAAGCAATCTCGAATCATCAATGGCCTCCCGTCGGAGACCGTGAATCATAAATTTGCGCCCAAGGGAATCTTTATGGGTCCGGACCCTAATCCGTCGCCCGCGACGAGCGAAGCGCTTCGGTCTTCGCGCCCGAACGCTGAATCAATTCTCCGTCAACTTAAGCTTCTTATACCAAAGGCTCTAATATCTGACTCACGGGGATTCCGCATTTGGCAATGTGATGATTCAATGGCGCGAGGGGGATTCGCGCTATGCCCGCACCTGTGACACTACGGATGGATTTTTCGACCCGTGAGCTTCGGCGTCTTGCCAAAGGCTCGAAGGACGCCAATCAAAGTCGGCGGCTTTTGTCGCTTGCGGCGATTGTGGACGGGATGAACCGCGCCGATGCGGCCCGGATCGGAGGCATGGATCGCCAGACGCTGCGCGACTGGGTTCATCGGTTCAACAAGGCCGGCCCGGAAGGACTGCGTGACGCCTGGGCGAGCGGACCAGCTCCGCGCCTGTCGCTGAGCCAGAGAACCGAACTGGCCGCCATCGTCGAAGCGGGCCCAGACCGGGAGGCCGACCGCGTCGTGCGATGGCGACGCATCGATCTCAAGCGCGTCATCCATGAGCGTTTCGGCGTCGACTATCACGAGCGCTATGTCGGAACGCTGCTCAAGCAACTGGGCTTTTCCCATATGAGCGCGCGCCCTCGCCATCCCCGTCAGGACGCCGAAATCATCGAGGCTTTTAAAAAAACTTCTCGCGCACGCTGAGCACCCATCTGGACGGTCTGCCAACCGATACTCGGATTGAAATCTGGTTCCAAGACGAGGCGCGCATCGGCCAGAAGAACGGTCTCGTCCGGCAATGGGCCCGCCGCGGTTCGCGGCCGCGTCAGCCGGCCGACCAGCGCTATGAAAGCGCCTACCTCTTCGGCGCCATCTGTCCGGCTTACGCAAAAGGCGCGGCGCTCGCTCTGCCTCTGGCCGACACCTACGCCATGCAGCTCCATCTCGACGAGATCAGCCGCCACGTCGCCCCCGGGGCGCACGCGGTGCTGCTCATGGACCGCACGGGGTGGCACACCACAACCAATCTCGACGTGCCCGACAATGTCACGCCGATCTTCCTGCCTTCGCGCGCGCCAGAGCTGAACCCGGTCGAGAACATCTGGCAATATCTGCGCACCAACTGGCTCTCCAATCGCGTCTTCGAAACCTATGACGACATTGTCGATGCAGCTTGCCAAGCCTGGCGAAACCTAATCGCCCAGCCCCAAACCATCACATCAATCGGAATGCGACAATGGGCTCATGTCGGTCAATCCTTGTAGCCTTTGGTATTAGTCCAATAGGCATGATGGTCCCGGATCGAGGTCGCCCCTGACGAAGTAAATATAACTTCGTTGACGAACTCGCTATAGCAGGCCTCCGCAGAAAAGTGGCGTGCAACCACCTCCAGCCCTCGCGCCGCCAACTCTGATCGGGCTGCGACGTTACCCAGCAGAGTCGCAACAGCGACCGCGAATCCCTCCGCTGTGTTCTCGATTCGCACGCTGCTAGCGAGGAGGTTCTGGACGCCCTGCAGGGTCTTGGAGGTTCCTACCAACGCCTTTCCCTGGCCTAGCGCTTCGATCAGCTTGATTTTCAATCCCGAACCGACGCGCAAAGGAGAGATTACCACGCCGGCCTCCGTGTAGAGCGCCCCAAGATCTTCGATGAAACCGAGAAACATCACTCCGTTGGGCGCAGGCCCCAATGCTCCACAGACGCTTCCAACCACCTTCAAGACCGCATCAGGGCGCCGCTCACGAATCATTGGCCAACAAGCCTCAAGGAACCAAGTGATGCCATCGACATTCGGTGCGGCAGAACTGCCAACAAAAAGCACGATATCGTCTCGGCCCGTTTGCGGGGATTTGACGGGATAGGCAGCCATCGGTGCGATGATGACGTTGCGGTCGGGCACCCTTTGCCGAACCCAATCCCCTTCTTCGGCTTGGATCGCGATTATGGAATCAGCCATTGCCAGGCGCCTGCACTCCTCGCCTTCACTGAGAGAAGCGACAGAGTCCGACCCGCCCACCGCCCCGAACTGATCGGTTCTGCCCGAGAATCGGTCATGCATGACGACTGCGGTTCTCGCGTCAGGCCGCAGCACATAAGGAAAGCATTCAGTGAGAAAGCAGTAATCGGCGATTAGAAAGTCGCCTATTGCCGGCGCATGCTGTGCGATAAAGAGCTGATCGGTTCGCGTAAGGGGTTCAGCGATTGCATAAGGCGCGCGCTTAAAATGGCGGCGCTTCGTGAGGCCTGCCCTCATGAGGATCCGGTCGACGACGCCTAGCGCCCCGAGAAAAAATCGACGCGGATCCATCGAAACAAGAAGACGGCCCCAACGCCAAGTACCGCGGACGCGAAAGGACCGAAAAATAGAAAGATCTTCGAGCAGCCTGAGATATGGCCAACGTCCTAACGTCGAGGGGGACGGGGCAATGAAATGAACATCTACCTCTCTGGTTCCGATCGCCTGGACAAGATCCAGCAGATAGGTGGAGCTTCCGTTGGTTCGCCCGACAACTCGCTGGCGCGACAGGACGCATACTTGTGGTCGCGTAGGTTTCTGAACACGCGGGGTCGGTCCTGACCAGATGCGGCGCAGGCGGACAGCAATGGGTAGCCTAAGCAAAATCAACGCCTGCGGCCTCATGTACGCGATTGCAACAGCTTTGACCCATGCGCGACCTCGCATCGCGCCAAGCAGCCTCTCGTACTGCAAGGCTGTCTCAATCGATCCGGCTCTGACGTTCGCGGTGGCCATGAGCTTGAGGTCCGCCTGGTCGAATCTGCTCCAAAATTTCTGGTCGGCCTCCTTAAGTGCGAGAAGGACTTCTTCGTTCAACCGATGCGAGGTCGAGGCACGATGCCCGCGGTAGAAATACAGCAAATGCGGATAGACCCGCATTTTCGCTCCCGAGCTCAGCATCTCCAGTACGAGATGATAGTCTTCTGCCATCCGCAAAGCCTCATCGTAGCGAATGGAGAATTTCTCAATAAAAGAAGAGCGAAAGAGCGGCTTCAGGTAGCCGAGGACTGGCCCGCCTCCATAGAAGCAGTTGAGCCGCACATACACGGGGAGGTCTACCCAGAAGGGCCTTCGCCCCCAGCGTCCGAAAAGAAGTGTGGAAGGGGGGAGCGAATCATCGGCTGCAAACCGGAGGAGGTCGTCAGCAACGATATCCGCCCCATCTCGCTCCGCCGATTCCACAAGCTTCACCAACCGGTCAGGATGCATAAGGTCGTCGCTGTCCATCACCGCGATCCATCGACCGCGGGCGACCGCAAGCGCCCTATTGCGAGCGGCGCTCGGGCCGCCGTTAGCCGCGCTTTGAATGAGGCGAATGCGTGAATCGACGGCAATAGCCGCCTCAGCAATCGCGACGCTGGCATCCGTCGACGCGTCATCCGAAACGATCAGCTCAATCGCGGACAGGCTCTGCTTGCGCGCTGACGTGATGGCGTCGGCCAAATAAGCGGCGCCGTTATAATTGGCCATGATAATGCTGACCACCGGCGCCTCAGGCGGCGCTCGATAATCGTCAACGCGCATCACGGTGCGCTTTGGTCCGGGTTGCGCAAGGCAGCATGACGTCGGGCAGCGCGCTCAAGCGCGGCGATTCCGACACGCGCTGGAGTGGCTGCGAGCTCCATAAGGAATCCGAACGACCAGCCGGCCTGTGTCGCCATCGCCGCAACGCCGGACGCGGCTGCGCATCTGTCGCGTAAACGTAAGCCGAGTAAGAGCCCGTAGCCGACGCAAAGGACGCTCCAGGCGAAGGCAGGAAACGCAAAGATCGGAGCAAGCGGCGCCAGCAGAAGGAGACATATTGCTGGCGCCACCACCACCAGAACAAGGTGACGAACCCTCGTGCTGCTGCGGTGCTTGAGAAAATTGCGAGCACGGCCACGGCCAATATTGAAATATTGGCGAAACAGCGCCGCGGCGGTGCGTCGCGGATAATAGACGATGGGGGCTTCGCCGGTCAGAAATATTCGATATCCTGCCTCCCTGAACCTGACATCGAACTCGGCGTCCTCATTGTGGGAAAAGGTCTCATCGTAGCCTCCGACTGCTCTAAAGGCCGCGAGCCTCATCAGCGCGTGATGTCCGTGGTCCACCCAACGGCCGCGCGTCGTGTTGCGATGTGAAGAGCCACCGTTGCCAAGGATCGAGTTCTGCGCAGCCGCTGCGGCGCGCTGAAAGCAGCTGTCGCCGCTCGTGCGCATCGTAACGACAACCGAATCCGCACCCGTTGCCGCCTGTACCGCGATCAGGCGCGCGCAGTAGCGCTCCGGGTATTCAGCGTGTGCGTCGACCCGAACCAGGAATTGTGCATTTTCGCCATGCGTTCTTGCGGCCTCATTGACGGCGGCGCTCTGAATCCTTTTAGGGTTGTCGCAACAAACGATGCGACTATCGCGATCCGCCAGGCGACCAGCGATAGTGCGCGTGCCATCGGTGCTACCGCCATCCGCGATAACGATCTTCAGGCTGACGTCGTCCGCCCCACTTAAGAGACTTTCGATGATCTGTTCGATGTGGTCTTCCTCATTGAGGCAGGGGATAACCACCAGCACGTCAACAGCCGCGTCCGGCGGGACGTTTGCAGCAAGTTCTGTTGTGCGCTGTTGGCTCGAGCTCACTTGTCGCATAAAGCCTCCACAAGTGCGCGGCAATCGGAGCGATCGATAGTCAAGTCATGGCGTGGCACCGCTCGAACCGCGTTGGCAAGCTTCGTATAACCATCCTCGTCGAGCTGGCGGAAGAAATCAATGAGCTTCCGCTCCAGCGGCTCTTCCAACACCGTGCCGGCGCCTCTTTGCGAAAGCCAACGGCCTGTCTCGACCCCCAGCAATCCGATCGGCACCGCGCCGTAAAGAATCCCCTCATAGAGGCGATTTGGCAACAGCCACGCCGAATTCTGACCTTGCTCGAAATAATCGATCGCCCAGGCAAAATGCGCCTCTCCATAGAGCGCGGGCAAGTCCTCGCCGCGATAGGGACCATCGAACCGAACGTGCGGCAGTCGCCCGATTGTTTCTTCGAAATTGTCGAAGACGGCGTCCGAAGGCCGCCCCCTTATGATCACTTCTATGGCCCCTTCCGCTTTTCGGGCAACCGCCGCCAAAATCTCAAGACTCTTTCGGCACCGGATCATTCCAAACCAGGCTATGCGCCATGGCGGCCGGTGCGGCCGCGTATGAAGGGTATCGGGCAAATGGTCGTCGGACATCAGGACTTTGTTCTCGACAAGCCTCATCGAGAAGGGGAAATTCCGAGGCGAAAAATAATTCTCAATGAAGGCGGGCGAACTCGTCAGCAGCAGGTCGACATCGCGCCAGAGCCTCGACTCGAGCGTCCGCAACAGCCTGCCACCGAGCCGTTTCGACAGGAGCATGCGATGGATGTCGAGGCATTCGTAGATAAGTCTAGCCCGCAGTGCGTATCGCCTTCGCGCGCGAGCGGCGACAACCAGCATTTCAAGATTGCGGGCAAGAATTGCATCGGCGCCGCGCAGCTCGTCAGCAAAGCGGCCTAGCTTCGCCATTGCTTCGACAACCGATAGTGCGCGTCTTGCGAGCCTGCCATCGCCAGTCTGGCCGAGATCAATCGTGGCGATCCCCTCGACGACGCCGATCGGCGTTGTGCTGCGGCGGAATCCGATTGGCGTGACTGCGGCGCCTCCGGCGGCCAACATCCGCACTCGCCGATGCACAGCGGCATCCGATAGGTCATGGACAAAATAGGCGATCTTCTTCAATGGTCGGCCATATGGTCGGAAAATGGCAGCGCCGTCAAACAACGCTCGCGGATCGCAGGCTCAAGGTCTGACGTTTCGCCAATCATTGGCGGTCTCCTGCTCCGAACGTCATTTGCAATGCAGCGGTTCGCAATGAACTCTTCAATCACGTTGGCTGGTCCTCACTTTTCATTGTCCGCCCAATCAGTGGCATACGTTGCTGCAATATTCGTGTGGCGATTTCCTGATCGCGTTGGCAAAGTTCCGCAACCTGCGCTAACTAGCTGCTTAGGGACGATTTGAGTAAATGGGACCGATGGCTGGCAAGAAAGCAATCGTTTTTGGAGGCGCCGGCTTCATCGGCTGCCATTTTCTGAAGCGGCTGGCGGCAGATCGCCTCTATGACAGCCTGTACAGCGTCGACATCGCCGAGCCTCGCTTTTTTGTGGAGCGCGCTCAACTCCTCAAATTCGATATTCGCGAACCAATTCCGCCCAAGCTATGCGGGGAAGGACCTTTCGACATATACAATTTCGCCGCCGTGCACACCACGCCTGGACACGAGGACTGGGAGTATTTCTGGACTAATGTTCATGGCGCAACAAACGTCTGCCGCTTTGCCAACGAAGCAGGAGCTGAGCGCATCCTCTTCACCAGCACCATGATGGTGTATGGGCCAACCGAGGCCCCGAAGGATGAAGACGCAGTCCTTGAGCCCATCAATGCCTATGGGCGCTCTAAAATCCTCGCGGAACGCATCCACCGGCTCTGGCAATCCGAGCGGCCTGAATCCAGGCGCCTGACTATCGTGAGGCCAGGGGTCGTCTACGGTCTCGAGGAGCGCGGCAATTTCACGCGGCTGTCTCAAGCCTTAAAAGGCCGGCGCTTCTTTTTTCCTGGCCGGACAGACACGATCAAGGCCTGCGGCTACGTGAGCGACCTCGCTTCGTCAATGCTTTTCATGCAGGAGCGCGATGAAGCCGTCACCCTCTATAATTTCTGCCACCCGGAGCGCTATACCATCGCCGATATTTGCTCTGCCTTTGTCGAGGTCGGCGACTATTCGCAGCCTCGGCTGGTCGTGCCTTTTTGGCTGTTAGGGCTGGTCGCCTTTGGGTTCGAAGTACTTTCGGCTCTTGGCCTCAGGACGGACATTAATCGCGCTCGAGTACGCAAGCTAAATGAATCGACCAACATGGTGCCGAAGCGGCTGCCGGAGGCTGGATTCGTCTATCGTTATGACCTCAAAGCCGGCTTGACAGATTGGAAGCGAACATCGCGAGTTTTGGATTTCGATTAGACCGATGTGCACGGCGCAATTTGCGGCCGACATTTTCTTCTATGGCGTCCTATCCCCAGGAGTAGTGTAGCTCGGCGGTAGCGACGCCGCGCGCCCTCAATAGCTGTAGCGGGCGGCCGGCGTCGCGGCACAAGGGCAGCTACTTCCGAAACGCTCCTTCTTCAACAGCGCCCGGGTCCACAGTCCACTTCATGCGCAATGCGATCGCCCATGCCGGCAAAAGAGGACGACGCGTGGTGTCGGCCTTTATCGCCACCGCCTTCGCTCAGGACGACGCCGAGGCAGCCAAAGACCAGTGGCGCAAGGTCGTCGACCAGCTGCGCCCGAACTTGGGCAAACTCTCCGCCTTCATGGACGAAGCCGAAACCGACGTCCTCGCTTATATGAGCTTTCCCGCCGCCCACCGCGCCAAATTGCACGGCACCAAATCGCCACTGGAGCGGCTCAATGGCGAGGTCAAACGACGCGCCGAAGTCGTCGGCACCTTCCCCCAAATGTGGCGATCATTCACCTCGTAGGCGCAATCCTCCTCAAACAGAATGACGAATGGGCCGTCCAGCGCGCCCGCTACATGACGCTGGAAAACATCGCGCCGATGTGCGATGATGCATACGTCGGATTGCCCGCCGTGGCGGCCTGACCGACCCCGCCGAAGTCTGGGATCGCGGTGGCTGCTCCAGCTACACCACGATGTGGGCAGGACCTTCTAAAGGGCCCGAGCATGCTTTATTCGAGATTTGATCGCGCCGTGCGCAGGCTTGTTCCGTCCGTCGGAAAAATGAGCTACAATCCGTTGGTGAAAATAGTGGGCAATGCCGTCGCTGTTGCATTTTCTTTGCCTTTTCCGGAACTCAGAGAGCTGCCGCCCAATCATTTGAGGATTCGAATCGGAGTAGGCAATCGCGTTCTCACTAACCATGTTCACTTCATGGAAATGGGGAACTCGTTTTGGCTGGACTTTATTTCGAAACAATATTGCACGTCGACCTCGGAGGTCGTGGAATTGGGGTGCGGATGCGGCCGCATCGCAAGGCCTCTAAAAGGCGACTGGTTCCAAGGGACCTACGTCGGCGTCGATCTCGACCGCGAAATGATTGACTATTGCTGCGGTCATTTTCCTAAAAAGAAATTCAGCTTCGTGCTGTCCCCGCACAAAAGCAAAACATACTCCGGTAGAACTGCGGCGGCTTCCGGCGCGGGTGACAAACTTGCGATTGCAGAACCGATCAGTAAGGATTTCATATTTTCTATTTCATTATATTCGCATTTGCTAGAGCCTGAGTTCAAAGAGTACCTGCAGGAGTCTGCAAGAATTTTGCGACCTGGTGGGCTGATGCACATGACTTTCTTTTGCATCGAGCACGTTGAATTGGGCGAGAGGTGGACTTTTAAACATCGGATGGGCGATTCGTACGTGGAGAACAAGCAGCTTCCTGAGGCTGCCGTTGCGTATGAAGAAGAACATGTCAGGAAATTGGTTCAAGACTGTGGATTCGCGGATGTTACCGTCCTGCCGAAGAAGTTGCAGAGCGTCTTGCTCGCGCGAAAACCATACCATAGCGAAAGTGTGCAGGCCTAAGCCGTGTTGCCGCCGATCGCCGCGGCCTTCGTTGTCCCAGTGACGTCTTCGATGTGCTCGCGGCTGCCGAAGGATCTGTCGCCGAAGAGCACTGAGCATTTCTATTTCATGCTGGGGGTTGGAGCGGGGCCCTGGAGCGCATCCACGAGGCGCTCTTTTATTTCGAACCTCCCGGCAACAAAAATGAGGTCGGAATTCTTGAGTTAGTTTGAGTTTGGGAGCCATTCCAAGATTTGGCTCCGGCGCTAAATCGGGAAAAGAGAACTGCAAGTGTGACCGGAAGGCCAAACGCCCTGGCAGAGAATCGAATGAGACCTTGACCGAATTTCAAGTCACCCGAAGCTATCGCCAGCCGAACGCGCCAGCGTAGCTGCGACGCAAACGCCATTCGTACCATGATAGGCCATTTTTCCGCCCTTAGCCAACTCGCCACGCTTGCGCTGGCGAGCGCATTTGCGCCGAGGTCTTCGATGCCATGACAGCAACCGAGCAAGCCCCAGGCTATCTTTCGCTCTATGTCGGACGCCGCTCGATTTCTCAGCTCGCGGCGGTAGTCGCTGAGCGCCTTTCGTGCGCCATCATAAACCTTGCGATGAAAAAGGATGACTCCCTTCTGCAGCGAGGGCGAAGCGTCAAATTCGTTGGATGAAGTGGGATTCAAAAAGGGGCGGAAGTCGGACAGGGTCCATTTCTGGTCAATCCCTTCGAATACAATTGCGTCGTATTTCAGCCAGGCTTCGATCGAGTGCACCGTCAGCACCCGATCGAGTGTTGGACCGCGAAAGGCCTTGTGCTGTCTTTGGAAGAGCACGACGTCGTCGACGAACGCCCCCTCGTTTTGGCGCGCGAGGCGCAAGATCATGTCGTAATCCTGGCTTCGCTTGAGCCGCTCATCATAGGCGCCTGCCCGCATCTGCGCCTCCTTCCGAACCGCCCAAGCAGGATTGGGGATGAAACATCTTTCCATCAACTTGATAACCAGTCGGCGAGGATCGTTCGTTGGGACATATTCTTCGTCCCGGAGGTCAGAGGCCGCAGGCCATTTCTGCCCTGTGAAGCGGACATAGCGTCCAAAGGAAAAGTCCGCGGTCGGATTTCTCGCCAGGGCCTCCGCATGCTTTGCAAGTGTCCATTGAGGGTAGAGATCGTCGTCATCCAGAATAGCGATCACCTCGCCCTCGGCGGCGGCGATACCGCGATTGAGCGCAGCCGCCTTGCCCTGGTTCTCTTGCCTAAGATATCGGATCCCCGGTCCATACTTCGAGGCGACCGAGCGGGTATCATCCGATGATCCGTCATCCACAACCAGGATCTCGCGATTGGTGTAGGTTTGCGCCAATGCCGACTGAATCGCCTGATCGAGCAATTCCGCCCGATTAAAGGTAGGGATGATGATGGTGAAGCGCATAAGTACTAATGCTTTATCCGTGTGATGCGACAAGCTCTATTGTATAAGTTGCGGAGGCGCAGACGGGCCGGCAACCTCAGATGATACAGCGATCCTATTCGATGACCCGACAAATGTCCCTGATTTTGGACATCGTTCGCTTTGGCGCCGCTTGCCTTGTGCTCTTGCACCACGCGGCATTCGAAAAATTTGGCACTTATATTCCCTGGCGGTTCACCCAGACTGGCACCGAACCAGTGATCGCATTCTTTGTGCTGTCTGGATTCGTCATCGCTTTCACGGCCGAAAAAAATGACGCGACAGCCTACCAATATTCTGTGAACCGCGCCGCGAGATTGCTCTCGGTTACAATTCCAGCCATCATTCTAACGGTTATGCTCGACTATTTGGGGACCGCGATATTCCAAAATCTATATTCCGATCATTGGACCGATGCCGCCACCATCGCTAATCTGCATAGATCGCTCTCGACACAGGTTCTTGCGACCGCCTCATTCACGAACGAAATCTGGACTTTGGACGTCTGGCCAGGAACGAATAGCCCTTTTTGGTCGCTGGGATATGAAGCCGTCTACTACGTCATATTCGGCATCGCCGTCTATGAGAAGAGAGCAGGGCCGCGCGTTGTCGGCGTCGCCTTTGTTTCACTATTCGTTGGCCCAAAGGTGCTGTTGCTGCTGCCTGTCTGGTTAATGGGGGCGGGTGCCTGGCGCGTATACAAGCAAGTAACGATCACTCCGGTCGCTGGTTGTGCGATATTTGGGATATCTTTGCTCGCCTACGTCGCGTTCATAGCGGGCGGCGCGGGTTCGGCGCTGGATCATGGGACTCAATATCTTACCGCTGGCCTGCCCCAGGGGTTTTTGGGGCCTTCCGCTAATTTCTTACCAAACTATGTATCCGGTCTGCTCTTTACCGGAATGCTTATCGGCCTCAAAGCCTTCGAAACCATGCCGGTTCAAGGTACGATCTTGGCATTTGAAAAGCCGATTCGGGCCGCAGCGCATTGCACCTTTAGTATGTATCTCTATCACTACCCATTGATCTATTTTTTTCGCGCCGCTGCGTCGATCGTAGACGGGCGGCAGGATATGAACGTTCGATCGTGGATGAACACAGCGATCGTCGTTGGCGGCACAGTGCTTTCAATCTATTTTCTTGCGCGTCTTACAGAGCAAAGAAAGGATTACGTTCGAGGAGCGATTGTTTCCTTGCTGGGTGTCTTTCATTCCAAATTGCCTTCTTAGAGTCCTCTCTGATTGGGGTGCTTGACGTGATAATCTCCTGCTCACCGGATCGCCTGATCGACTCCCTCATTTGCACCGGTCATGCGGCGCGCTTTCACCGTTGCGCGCAATTTTGCAAGATAAATCTCGCGATCAATTCCCCTCAGAAGCAATAGATTCTTGAGAATAGAAAGCAGTCCGATAACCGTCAAAGGGGACCGCGGCCGATCTCCTTTCCACTTGTAGGCAAGTAGCGCATTCGAAACGCTCGTCCCCTCAACTATTCTTAGAAGGTAGCTTTTTTCTACGCGCTCTCGCGGTATCAGGTGGGTCAGTTTCAGCTCAGGAAAAATGCCTAATCCTAGGCCGAGACGGCACGCGACATATGACAATTCAACGTCATCCCCGCTCAGCAATACGGAGCCCTTGCGACCCGAGATCACCATGCGCGATTCGAGAGAAAGCTTGCAATATGCCTCAGCCACTGCTCTGCGCAGACAGAGACCCGCGCCCCAGGGCGTTGCCTCAATCGAGGGAAAATTGCTCCACCGCGCTTGGTCAACTTGTCTCAAGGCGAGATATGGGACAATATTTGTGACGTATTTTGAAGGCTGCACCTCAAACTCCGGGACCGTGACGGCGCTTCCCCAGGTTCCAAGCTTGGGCCATTCGCGGCCAATTCTAACGGCCGCAGAAAGATAATCCGCATCCAACACATTGTCGTCGTCCACGAAAATTAGCAGATCTGAGCTTGCTTCCCGTATTCCGCGCAACCGCGCCGTGGAGAGGCCGAGCTCCGGTTCCGAGACATGGCGCGCGTTAGGATGCCACGAAATATCCCACTCAATCGATACCGGCTGGCGAGACGCATTGTCGACAAGAAAGAACTCCCATTTTTCTTTAGGAAACGTCTGTTCGCGTAATGCCGCGAGTACCCGCCTGAGGTAGGGCGGTCGGGGATTGTGCGTGCAGATGATGACACTGAGCTGCATTTTCGTCATGGACCGGTTTTTATTTATGCTGCCATGGCAATTGATGCCGCGTTCGTCAATCCTGCGCGCGACAAGAGATGCGAAAGCAATGCGATCCGGTTACAGATCGAAGAACGAAGAGGAACCGCGAATGGAAGAACCGCTTCTCGCCATTCCTTTGACCGTTCGCAGGTAGCCGGATGATGCGCGATTTCCTGAACGAAGCGCATGGTCTCCCTTTCGGGAGATTAGACTCGTCGATCAGGATATCGCACAAGATACGGCGATCGGGCTTGATCACAAGGTCCGCTGCCGCTCGTCGTGTTTGCCCAGAAGCGCGGCTCTCTTTCGCCGTATCGTCTTCATCGCCATCATCCCAATTTCTATTGTAGTGTGATACGCCGCCGCGAATGTTTTTCGATCACGATCCCTGAAGCAGACCCTTAGCATCAGCCAGTACAGCCTGATCCATTGTCGGCGATCTCGCAGACCCGGCCAAGCATGCATCGACTTTTCATACGATATGACAGGCTCAAGCCCGCTTTCAGAGAGCTTTGCATTGAGATATGTCTCCAGCGCGTGTTTATATTCAGGGGGCTTGGGCCGACCGTCTCCATACCAATTGTTGTGGCCATGCACCCGGTAACTACCGAGAGTTTCCTGGAGTGAATGGAGTTCGCCGACTAGTGAGGCTCCCAACACGACGAAGTCATCGGCCGAAACCCGCACGCCTTTCTCCGGAATCGGAAACAGCCGATTGGCCAACGCCCGATTGATCGAAAGGGTGGTGGTCGGGCCCGCCTCATAGTACAAGCACCGATGTCGCTTTGCGAAATCATACAGATTCATTGGCGATGTATGAGTCCTGCCGGCGTATAATTCTCTGATCTCTTTGCCCGTTTCGTTCTTTACCGCCAGAAGGTGATGTACCATCAGTGATCTTGAGTTTAGTCCCTGCTCAAGGAAAGCCTTAACAACACGCCCAACTTTTTCAGGATTGAAGAGGTCGTCGGCATCAAGAAAACACAGGATTTCGCCCTGGCTCGCCGCAAAGCCAGCGTTGAAAGCAGACGCCTGCCCTCCATTTTCCTTGATGACCGAAATGATGCGTCCAGCGTAGCGGTCGATAATATCCCGCGAGTTGTCGGTGGAGCCGTCATCGACGACCACGATCTCGATAGACGGGTAGTCCTGGCTAAGCGCGCTCTCAATGGCGGCGCCAAGGAAGCGTCCGTAGTTGTAATTGTTAATGAGAATGCTGACCAGGGGCGTAAACATCAAATCGCCCGCATCAGGTGGCGTGATTCTGGAGGTTGCGCAATGCGTCGTGTCTCAGCGCCCCAAAGTTCCACTGGCGGCAATCGACCGACGCTTACTTGATGGGATAGCATTCAGAAGAGTCCTTGTCGGCAACGATTGCATCAATATGAGCACGCTTATATCAGGTCCGCGAAGCTCCTCTCCGTTATCCTGAAACGACGGTCACGAAATCACCGCAAGAGGTCGTAACGCATAGGTTAACCGCCAGACCCGATAGAACTCCAATCTGCCCGACCAGAGGCGCCAGCAACCCATCGATGACCTCGGCCAACGGATTGAGGTGATATAGCAGGCGCCACTCCTGTGCAACGCCCGAGGGCACATGTTGAATTAGCGTGGGACGAGGATTGTGAGAGCAAAAAGCTACCGTCAGTTCCGTAATCTCGCCTTCGCCCTGGAACAATCGGACATATTTCATTGCCTGTCGGCCAGCATCTGTGTGGTTCCATCCGCTCGAGGTTCAAGTTGTATCACGGAAGCACGCGAGGTCGGTACAACAAACCCATGGTCAGGAGTGTATGGATAGGTCCTTTGAAAATTGGGATTTTCGACGATTTCAATAGCAACAACCTGCCGAACGTGGTCGATGGTCTGGGTATTATGCGAGCCAAGCCAAAAATTGAGCCGATACACGCCAGGGACGAGCGGCGGCAAATCGATCAGCAGATCGACGCGATATCGACCTGGCGCGCCGCCGATGAACGGCTCGGATCGTGGCTCCGCCTGCATGATGGTGGCCATTGTGGGATCGATGAAATCGACGGAAATGAACGAAGGATTTCCGGATTTCTGTGAAATCACGTCACAGCTGCATTCAAGTTGCAGCCTTGGCTGAGCTCCTCTGAGCTGCACACAAATTGTCTCAAACCAGGTCGCTTTCCTTGCGAGTGTTAGCGGGCGATGCCAACTCGAGCCCAAGGAGGCCTGGCGCTCCGACGAATATCGCTCTAACGCCAAAGCGACATTTTCCTTCGGAGTCGCGACGCCGGACCGGAGCATAATTGCGTGGCTGCATAGGTTGCGAATTGCTGCGTGGTTATGGCTGACAAATAGTACCGTCCGCCCTTCTAGAGAGGCGACATCATGCATTTTTCCGAGGCACTTTTTTTGAAACTCTGCATCCCCCACTGCCAGCACCTCGTCGACCACGAGGATTTCCGGTTCGAGATGGGCCGCCACGGCGAAGGCAAGGCGCACATACATGCCCGAGGAGTACCGTTTCACCGGCGTGTCGAGGAACTTCTCAACCTCGGCGAAGGCAACGATCTCATCGAACTTCCCGCGAATCTCGCGCTGCCTCATGCCGAGGATGGCGCCATTGAGGAAAATGTTCTCGCGCCCCGTTAGCTCAGGATGAAAGCCGGTTCCTACCTCGAGCAGGCTTGCGACTCTCCCGCGCAGCAACACGCGGCCCTCGGTCGGCTCGGTGATGCGGCTTAATATCTTAAGCAATGTGCTTTTGCCCGCGCCGTTGCGGCCGATGATGCCCAGCACCTCGCCTTGCTTGACCTCGAAACTGACGTCTTTGAGCGCCCAGAATTCCTCGACTTCGTCTCCCTGGACGATCTGCTGCCCGCGCAACATGTCGGCGGCCTGGCGCGCGAAATTGTTGAACCCACGCGCAACGACATCACGCAGCGTCGTGTAATTGCGACGCCCTGTGACTGAAAGATGCCCGACGCGATAGCTCTTCGATAGATTCTCGACCCTGATGACTGTATCATTCATGAGGTATGGCGATCGCTCAAATCAGATCTGCAAAACTCTTGTTCCGTCAGCCGGAAGCGATGAAGCACAAAGCACAGGAAGAAGGCCCACAGAGGCTAACCGCCAAACCCGACACATACGGAACCCGTCGATCACCCCGACCATCGGATTGAGGAAATATATCAGACGCCACTCCTACGCAACGCTCGAGGAGAAACCGAGGGGCGAGAAATAGAGGCCAGGACCTAGCTCAGATTTGAAAACGTGGTGCGGTTGTCTCAGGATGCCATGTGAGGGGGGTGTTGCTCTCATTCCTCGGAACATCCTGGAACACGGCTAAACAAAGTTCGCCCGCTTGAACATATTGGAGAGGGGGCAAGTCTCTCAGCTGCCCGTTGACGAAGTCCGGTGGGTTCATTCTGTGAAACCGCGCCGTCGCCCGCGGTGCCGCGACACATGCCGGCGGACAAGTTCAGGCTGACTATCTCAAGATCATCGGATCATAGGCGCGGAGACACTCAAGCGCGCCGACGCCGGAACGAAGGGCTTCAAGACAGTTTTGGCTGTTACTCTTCAAGTTTAGATTGGAGACCGTATTGAGATGGGTCAGCGCCGCGCTAGCGAGCTCCGGGAAAGCAGTTGAACCGTGGAAACTTACATGGAAGGCGACCGCTTTCAAGGCCTCTTCGGGGTCACGCTTGATCACTGCGTCGAATGCCGGAAGCCAGAACCAAGCGGGTGCTCTGCACATAGCGCTAAGGCGAAAGACCTCCAGCATTTCTTCGATGGACACGCCCTTATCGATCAGGGCCTGACGGATGCGATCAGCCCCCTGTTGAGGCGGCCAAGTGAAAGCGCCGAAGAGGATCAGCCCACGCTCCGAACTCGTTCCCGAACGCGCGATCTCTTCCGAAAGCGGAAGCCAAGCCCGTCCCGCCGGCTCCGCGTCTAGCCGAATCAGTCGATTCTCGGCCGCTCGAGCAATGTCAGCTCGAAGGAAGGGATATCTCATCCACCAATCCTCTGCGGCCGACGCGAGCACGCGTTCTTCCTCGGCAGACGTTCCGCAAGGACTGATTATGAAGCTGCCCCCTAGCTGTTGGGCGGCGTGCTTTGCTAAGTCGGACGCCGCCTCCAGTCGCCCGCTCGGGATCGGCCGCAAGATGTGGCCGACGCCCGCGAGACCCGCAGCGATGGCCTTCGCAAGAACGTCCCACGCTGCTTCGGCCTCAGGCTCCATCCGCCGCAAGGTTGCCGCCGCTTCGAAGGCGAGCTTCGGATCGGGGTCTGCGAGGAGTGGCCTCAATGCGGCGGCGGCTTCCAACCGGCGTTGGGGGTCAAGGTCGGGCAGACTGGGTCTCAATCCATTTACGAGCACATCCAGAGGTTCCGGCCCAGCAAGTCGTGTGATCGCCCATGAGCTCACATGGTTCGGTATTTCCTTTGTGAGAAAACGCCAGAACTTGAACGGCGCGCCGGCCGCCATCAGTCCGTCCAAAAGCGCGGGGGTTTCCGCCATGCACGCGAGTGAAAGGATGCCCATGGCGACGTCGGCGACGGTCGCCTCAGTGGTAGTCTCACGCCCCACTGGCCACCCCGTGAGCCTGCGTCCATCCTTGATATGTCGCAGCAGCACGGAGCGGATGCTAGCGAGGTTGTCGTGCTGCAGCCGCGCAAGTTCGGCGGCGGGTTTTCGGAGATCGACGCGATTGGGCGCGAAGTGTTGCAGGTAAGGTCGCGGCCACCCCTCGCCCCGCATCCGGGTCGATAGGCCGAGGAGCAACTCTGCTCGCTTGCTTCCTGCTATCGGCATCCTGGCGATCAAACTGGCGCTAAGGTCCAAGCAGAGGTCTTCGGAGGCCCCAATGGTTGCGACACAGAGGCGCTTGATCTCGGCAGCTAGCGCCCGGGGCAGCGCCTGCAGAAGGCGGCGCGGAATCTGCCTCCTTGACCGCCGATATTCGGGCTTCACAGGATGATACAGCAAGCTTGGCTGTTCGAATGTGTCTGAACGTTCGTGGAAATAGGCCGTACGAGCGGGCCGATAGATGAAAGTACCGGGGCCGAGATTGCGGTCGAGGGGATTGTTCGTGTAATAGCCCCCGCTGTTGGCGATATCCTTAACAATCATTCTTCGGTGCGTCGCGATGGTCGGAATGGTGAATTCGCTGTGGCCGCGCCAATCAGGAGATTGCGTCTCATCGACGTAGGCGCGCATGAAGCGTTGGGACAACCGCATGATGGGGTGGAAACAGCGGCGCCAAGCAGTGGTCTCGACTCTTGCCGGCGCGGCTGCGGACGGCCGATGCGCCCAATCGGATGGCACATCGGCCCAGTTCTGTAGAGTTGTGGTCAATACATCTGCGTCATTGTGCATGAATCGACCGAAGAACTCGCTCCAATCTCCGGCGTAATCAACGTCGAATTCGATCATCCAGACATAGGGACTCTGCGCGGCGAGCCCGAGTGGTAACCAGAGTAAATCAACATAGCCTGGGATCAGGCCGTCGTTAGCGCACATCGCAGCCCAACGCGTCGGCATTAATCGTTCGGCATCGGCGCCGACAATTGACCAAACAGGCTTTGGTATATCTGAGGGATTGACCACCAAATGCACATCGAGTAGTTCGCGCACCTGCGCGCGAAGGCGCTCAAAATGCGCCGCGATCCGCGAGTTCATTGTGGTGCTTAGGAACAAGGCGCTGTGCTTGCTCCCGATGTCCATTTGGAAACGCATTGGAACCGCGGTCTGATAGCCTCACCGAAGACTAAAAGTGCGGCATTTGAAGTATTTTAGCAATGCCAGCTCGTCGACATTGGGCCCGGCCGCAGGAGGTTCCGAGCGTTGTGAACAAGGCGATCCAGGATCGCGTCGCCGATGATCGTGCCAGCGATTCATGGGGAGCTGGGAAGTGATCACCGCGGAGCGATGGCCATGGCGCTCTTCGAGGATCTCCAGGAGACCATGCCGGGCGTCGGCGTCGAGAGGCTCCAGAGTCCGAAGATCGAGCTCAGGTTCCAAAACGTGGCGGCCCTTGGCATGTCATGAAAAGGTCTAATTCGCCCGCAATGGCTGATGGTTGTGGGTGAAGAAGATGACACTGAGCAGCTTTTGCTGTGAACTAATCAGGATAAATCTTATACTTTATTGGCCAAGACATTGATCGAGGTGTATAGTGCCAAGAATACCTAACATTCTATTCTATTGTTTCGGCTTCGATGCGAATTTTGGTGGGAAACCATGGAGTTTAGTTCACTATGTGTGCGTACGAAGCGCCATCGATCGCCTCAGACCGCAGGCTGCTTTTGTATACTATGATCATGAGCCGAAAGGCATCTGGTGGGAAGAAACGCTAAAGCTCGTTCAAGCCATTAAAGTTCGGGCCCCCCGAGAGATATTCGGTAACCCCTTAGCACATGCAGCTCATCGTGCCGACGTGGTTCGGCTGGAATTACTCCTGCGTCATGGAGGAATCTACCTCGACGCCGACGTACTGGTGCATCGAAGTTTCGATGAATTGCTCGATCACTCCGTTGTACTTGGCGAAGAGGGAGTTGATGGCGAGATCGGCATCGCGAACGCAGTAATTTTAGCCGAACCCGGAGCTCCTTTCCTTCAAAGGTGGTACGAGGAGTATAGGTGGTTTCGTTCTGTGGGAAGAGACCAACACTGGAACGAGCACTCCGTGCGTGTGCCAAGAATCCTTGCGCAGTCCAATCCGAGGGAGGTGACGGTACTGCCATACAACGCCTTCTATTGGCCCCTTTGGACAGCTGGACAATTGGAAATGATTTTTGCCGCAAGGGCACCGGTTTGCGAAGGCAGCACTTTCGCGAATCACCTATGGGAGTCTCGAGCGTGGGAGGATTATCTCGAACACTTGACTCCTGGCGTTGTGCGTCGAGTCGATAGCAACTTCCATCGCTGGGCGAGGCCATATGTCTCCAATTTTTCGGACTCTTATGGTGCGCCTAACATTCGCGACCGTGCCCGGAAAGTCGCTCGGATCAAATTTCGAAAGATCAAAACAATGTTGAGGTCCGTTAGATCGAATCTTCGGCTGCCCATGCTGTCGTTAGGATACCGATTTGCGCCGTCGTTCGTAAGAAACTGGCACCGTCGACGGGTTTTTCGAGACATTTACAAACATGGATTGTGGGGATCAAGTAAGGACTCCCCATATTATTCCGGCATCGGGTCCAGAGGCGTCGCGGCGAGCAGTTACAGTGAGAATATCGCGTTTCGTCTCAATAGTCTTGCCGCCGAGCTAGATAGGCCGATCACTGTGGTCGACTTGGGATGTGGTGATTTTGAGGTTGGACGAGAACTTTTGACCCGCGTTCCTGCGCTGAACTATGTTGGTTGCGACATCGTCCCTGAACTGATCTCTCACCTTTCAGAGAGGAATACTAACCACTGCGTACAGTTCAAGATATTAGATATTGTATCTGAAGAATTGCCGGCGGGCGACGTATGCCTGATCCGGCAAGTATTACAACACCTGTCCAATGCGGACATAAAGTGCGTGCTTTCGAAACTTGGAAAATACAAGAAAACCTTTATCACTGAAGGATATCCAGTGGTCCCTGAAGGACTTGTGAACCCGGACAAGCCTGTCGGATTTGACGTTCGTTTTGATTGGCGCACTGGCCGGGGGCGGGGCGTGGAACTTGACAAGGAGCCCTTTGACGTCCCCACGCGCGAAATATGTAGGGTCTTTGCAAGCCCGCAAGAGGTCATCGTTACGTTTGAATCACTGCTCTCTAGCACTACTGTGGCACTTTAGGCTCGGCGATATCTGCGAGGAGAATGTCACAGTGGGGGCATCGCCCGGGTGGAGGTCGTGCGAAGAGGTCGAGGATCGCTTGCCTGATGGCCGGCATGCTTGGTTGTGGTAGTGGTCCCGAAATTCTTTTTTTCCGTCCCGCTGCTTTGAGGCGGCGGGATTGGAGGAAGGCGTAGGCGATCGTCGTCATCAACGCATGTCGACCTTCGAAGTGGTCGAGCCCAAGCTCCTCCTTGAGCTGCTGGTCGGCCTGTTCACAGACCCACTTCGCCTTGATCGTAGCAGCGAGCGTCTTGACGGTGGCATCGGCCGGCAGGTTCGACACATAGTATTTTTGCTCCCCGGTCGACCGCCGCTCGCCGACGAGCCAGCCCTCGACGGCGTTCAACCAGGGAGCGGATGTCGGCGTGAAATGGAACGTCCATCGCGGATGACGTGCGAGCTCGACGATGGCGTGGACCATCGGACCATCTTTCCCACGGGAATCTGTTTTTCGTCGTCCGTGAAGCCGAGCGTGGCCGCATCGAATCACCCTCCATCGCTCCATCGCGCCGATGAAGGAAGTGAATCACGCCCCAAGGGCGTCGTTCAATTGTTCAATTTGCAAGAAATCAAGCTGATCGGCCGACATTCTTGCAAAAGCAAATACTTGCCTCGCCTCGTAAACGCCAATGAAACAAGGGAGTTCAGGGTAAGACCGTATGTCCGTCTTCGACGCTGAGGCGACTCGCCCTACGCTGCGGATGCGAGGGTTGCTCGGAATGGCCGAGCCGATCCTCACGCAGGAGGGCGAGCCATGGAACAGCATACAGAAGTCTTTGTCGGAATCGATGTGGCGAAGGCGAGGAACGCAATCGCCATTGCTGATGGCGAACGAGGCGGCGAAGTTCGGTTCCTTGGCGAAGTCGACGCCTCGAAGGAGAACATGCGGCGCGTCATTCAAAGAATCGCGGCCAAGCATGGGCGGGCGCATTTTTGCTACGAAGCAGGCCCAACCGGTTATGGCCTGCACCGGCTGATCACGTCGATGGGTCATGATTGTGTGGTCGTCGCGCCGTCCATGATCCCTCGAAAGTCTGGCGATCGGGTCAAGACGAATCGGCGCGACGCGGTGGCGCTGGCGAAACTGCATCGCGCCGGCGAACTGACTCCGGTCTGGGTCCCTGATGACGGCCACGAAGCCATGCGCGATCTGGTGAGGGCGCGAGCCGCGGCGGTGGAGAGCGTTCGGGTGCATAAGCAACAGGTGAGCGCCTTCATGCTCAAACACAGTCGCGTTTTCCCGCGCAAGACGACATGGGGCGCTCGCTATATGCGCTGGCTCCAGGAGCAGCATTTCGATTATCCAGCGCATCAGATCGTGTTGCAGGAAGCTGTTGAAGCGGTGCGGCTGGCCAGGGAGCGCGTCGAACGGCTCGAGCAGATCATCGAGGAGTTGGTGCCGCGTTGGTCGCTGGCGCCGGTCGTCGAGGCGCTTCAGGTGTTGCGGGGCGTCAACTTGGTCGTCGCGGTCACCTTTGTCGCGGAGATCGGCGATCTTCGGCGTTTCGAAAATCCGCGCCAGCTCATGGGCTATCTCGGCCTTGTGCCAAGCGAGCGGTCGACGGGCGACACCATTCGACGTGGGTCAATCACCAAGGCTGGCAATGGCCGCGTCCGACATCTTCTTGTCGAAAGCGCGTGGACATACCGACACGCTCCGCGGATCGGCAAGGCCAAGCTTTACAAAATGGAGCGCGTGCCGCCAAAGATTCGTGAGATTGCTTGGAAGGCACAGACCCGTCTGACGGCCCGATATCGCGCGATGATCGCCCGTGGCAAGAAGACGACGATCGTCTGTACGGCGATCGCTCGCGAGCTCGTCGGCTTCATGTGGTCAGTAGCGAAAGAGGCTCAGACCACCTGAATGCAGGTGATTGTCCCCTCGCGCACGGGCGGGGGCGGGACTATGGCAGGGGAACACCCGTCAGACGCTTTGTGGCCGGCCTCCACGCCGACGCCCGCCGTAAGATAGGGATAGCCCCGGACGCACTCTCGGGAATGCGGTAACCAATCCGCGCATCAGAGCCTGATCACCGACGTCCTTCACGTCCCGCCTCCACCCGTGCGCGATCATTCTTAGCGGCGCTCGTCGAGCGAACGACGAACCTCGCCGTCGAGGTTGACAACGGACATCAGAGCGGTGTTGTCAGGCCACGTTCCTGAGCGGCTCGTCCGGGGTGGCGTAGGCCCATGGCAGGAGATCGTCGATTTGGCTGTTGAGATGGCCGTTGACGATTTTGGTGAGCGCGTCGGCGAGATAGGC
>Ga0302325_10008498_pt1 | contig 22554 bp, 25 predicted proteins | sample Palsa_T0_2_FD_201948 | JGI IMG/M metagenome (GOLD analysis project Ga0302325, IMG submission 201948) | Peat permafrost microbial communities from Stordalen Mire near Abisko, Sweden - Palsa_T0_2 | ecosystem: Environmental > Terrestrial > Soil > Palsa > Peat permafrost | place: Sweden: Abisko...
GATCAGTGAGTACTCACAGTATTTGTTGCGGCGGAAAGGATTTAACTGCTTTTCATAGCCATTGCCCATGGGTCAATAATTGTATCGGGATTAACAATCACCGCCACTTCTTCCTCTACCTCATTACCTTGGAAGCTGGTATTCTGGTTCTAGTGAGATTAACGCTTGGATGTAAGTTTCCTGTTCTCTTGGTTGCAAACATCTGCTGATTGCGAACAGATTTCGAGGCCATACAAGAGACAGGCGATCCACATTGCAACATTTTAGGAGAAGGCTTGTGTCGTGTTGTGACTTCAGATCCGTACACTCTGGTGCTCGTGATCTGGGCGACATTGCAGTTGACTTGGGTGACTATGCTGATGTTCGTGCAATTTGTGCAGATTTCAAGGGCTTTAACAACTTATGAAAACATGCGCGGTTCTCATCATTCACATGGCAAGGCTTCAGAGGCCATCGCCTCTGCTCTTACCACCGGTGCAGCCTCGTGGTCAGGAGCTCAAGTTGGAAGTACTGGTATGGGTCCTGATCCGGCTCTACCCCCTACGCATGCGCCTGGCCATCACCACCACCACAAAGCAGGGTGCTTCGCACAGTGGAAAAAGGTGCTGGGCATCGACACCTTTACCGAGACCGCATTAGAAGGGTTCGGAGGCAACAAATCCAGGCCACGCCAAGCGCGAAACCCTTTCTCGCATGGCTGCCTCGGCAATTGCAAGGACTTCTGGTGTGATCCGGCACCGATATTTGGGAAGAGAGAAAATGGCTCGGCACTGCTGGGAGGGCAGGCGGTGGATTACACGAGCATGTATGAAAGCCCGCGGCTTGCTACGAGGAGACGAGGTGATGGTGACGTGTATGAGGCGGTGGCTTCCGAGGAAACTGGATGAAACGAATTAGGAATATGATATAGCAGTAGCGTTGTTAATAATATGAGCATATCTAAGTTTAGCCCACGGGCGTTGGCTGTGGTGCGGTGGCACATGTACAGAAGCATTGGATTATTTGTTGATTGTTGCGCGTAGATGGGTGGGAGTAGGGGAAGCATCAAAATAGACGAGGTAGGTAGAAGGTACGGAAGTACTGTAGCTCGGTTGCTCGGGTGAGTCTAAGGTTCTTCGAAAATCACGAGTTCACGGTAGGTAAGGTAGGTAAGGTAGGTAAGGTAGGTAGGTAGGTAGTACGAGGACAAGGCTGAGGCTGCAGAGGAGCCTCGGAAGTCGGGACACCTTGAACTGGACAGATCTCGGTTCATCTCGGGAGTCGGCATGATGACTTTGTTGGCTGGGCACTTGGGAATTTTTGGACGTTTCTGATTTCCTGAGGCTCTCTTCCCTGCCTTATGTAAGGTAGCCTATCTACTGTAAATAATCTAAGACAGGGGGCTGCGGTTCGGACCACTTTTTTTCCGCTACCCGGACCCGGCACTTAGCGAACAACCCCTGAAGCCACGATCTTGCATTTACTAGTAGCTAGGAACAGGGGGGGCCCCTGAGAGAAAAAAAAATATTGAAGCTGGGACTGGGACGGAGAGCTTCAAAAAACAATCAACAACGGCCTTTGTGCAGGGAACGGGAAGGAGCTCAATAGGTGTCGCGCAAGGCTTCCTATAGCTTGTCTCGAGTGGAGTACATGAAGAATTGCGATTCATATGAATGGCATCAATCCAGTAAGAAAGCTTACCTAGGGCTACTTTCAATTCCTCTCCAAGGAGAGCTCTGGTCGGGAGCTTTCGGGATCGGACTTTTATCGGAAGAGGCTAGCGTGCTCTTGTTTCCACAAAACGTGGGAAGTTCGGAAGGTCAAGCGTCATTCCCGTCAAGCAGAAGCAGAAGCAGGCGCTTGCGGCTGCAATGCTGGATCCTTATTTTCACTTCAGTCAATCAGCAGCGACACCGACTGTCCGACGTGCATTATTACTCGCGTCGATGAGACATGACATTTGGGAGGTGGCGTCAGATCCATGCTTCTGCTCCCATGGATCATTGCGCTCATCAGCGATTCAGCGATCACTCAGACGGTACACTACAGTAAGAAGCCAACGAAAGTTCGAACGTGTCTTCTTGCATCTTGACCCCCACTCTAACGGTCTAACCCCCACTCGACCCAGCCTCGTGTTCACACCGGTGGCCGTTGACTCGTCTGGAAGCCCTGGGAAGAAGCAAATGAGACAGAACACACGTTCAATATTTTGTCCTTCAAGACCGAGATGCAAATGTCCGCGTTTTCCCGCAGCTGCCTCCTTTCCCAGCACCTTCTCTGCCACTGGGACTGGGGTGGATGCCCGTGTTCCACGCTCTGAGTTTTTCCCGGGATGTACCCATTCAGGAATGCACGACTAGTCTGATGGCCCCGTTTAATGGGTCCACCCAAAAGGAATTTGAGCCGCAACGGGAAAAGCAAGTCGCTGGTCTAGCTTGTCTAACTTGTCTCAACCCAAAAGAAGTTACGCCTCTGGTCACCCAGTACCACTCTCACTCCCAGATCACCTCGTGTGAAGTGCCCTCTGCCCTCTGCCCTCTGCCCTCTGATGACAACAGGCCGAAGTCTAAACGAGAGACGGACCTCCTCTGGGGCCCTGGGCTCGCTGTCCCGCCCTTCTCCGTCTCGAGATTTTTTTCTTCCTTCTCCTTCTCCAGCTTCCATCTTTCCTTTATGCCCTCTTTGAAATTTTAAGGTTCCAGCACTGCTTCACCTCCATTCTTCCCCATCTCTCCAGACTTTGCTCTCTTCCACTCACCTCCACTCTCCTCATACCCTCTACTACAATGGCTGCTACTCGCATGTTCGCCCCTAAGGTGGCCTCCCTCATGGGCTCAACCTCTGCAAAGGTTGCCCGCCCTATCCTCCGCAGCAGCGTGAAGGCCAATGGCTCTCAACGTGCTTTCTCTGGTACGTAGCAACTATTTGAGTATCTTGTCTCGCTGTGGACAGGACCACGACCCAGGTTTCAATGTTAAGTGATGGTTGAATATCTCAAATATTTTCTTCTTCGATTGATCCCTCGTGTGGGTGTACATTCGTAATCTTCGAAGACTCCAAAGGGTTTGGTACAATCGAAAAGCTTCTCGTCTTATTGCCACTTCAATTCGGCACATTGAAGTTTGGTGTCGGTTCTCTTGTCTATCGCGAGCTTGCATTACGTCAACAATTTACTTACACATCTCAATCACAGGCGTTTCATCTGGCATCCGCTCCAACGCCCCTTTCCAAACCCTGAAGCGTCAACAAGCATCTCAAATCCTCAATGCCACCACTCGCAACATAATGGGCCGTCAAACCGTCCGCCCTTTCTCTTCTGAGATCGCCACTGCCATGGTCCAAGTCTCGCAGAACTTGGGTATGGGATCTGCCGCAATTGGTAAGTGATATCTTTAAAAACTACGCTCTTACGAACTACTTCCTAACTCTTCCTAGGTCTTGGCGGCGCTGGTATTGGTATTGGCATGGTTTTTGCTGCTCTCCGTAAGTGACATTAAATGGAGTACCGGTCTCACGATCCACTCACTAACTCTCAAAAGTGACTGCCGTAGCGAGAAACCCTAGCATGAGGGGCCAGCTTTTCTCCTATGCTATCCTAGGGTTTGCTTTCGTCGAGGCCATTGGTTTGTTCGATCTCATGGTTGCCATGATGTGCAAGTACGTGTAGATTCATAGAAGGGGCTGCATGGGAATGGTATTAGAAGGGTAGAAAATAGACATAGAATATAGACGGGCGGGCATACATAGACTGTACAGTACTGTTCCTAGAAAGCATTAGATTCATTGAATGCATATTGGCGGTTGTTGTACATATGGGAATAGACATCCTCCACTAGTTTACTTTCTCTAGATTTTGATACATCATGTGACAATTCCGAGTGAGTGAAAATGGGTCCACCCTTTAAGGTAGAAGTGACCTTTGAGAAAGGTCACGTGTCAAGGTCACGTGGTAGTTCTAGTTCGGGCACCGCAGGAAGTCGATGTACGTATGATCGTGTGATTCAGACTAAGGCATACATAAATGCTGGTATATTCACAGACGAATCCGCTGTCCAGGGAAATCACAATCTCGCTGTAGCAGCATCATCATACCCGCTTCTCTTCTTCACTACTCCGTAAGCTCCGCCCCCCTTCCCAAACATAGCCCGCAGGTCTCTAGCAAGTAAATCGGGTTTCTCGGTAGCATAGAAATGTCCGCCAGACTCGTTTTCAGCCTCGTATACAATCGGGCCCAGGGTCCGACACCATGTCTTTGGGAAAACCGAGAGCTCTTTCGGATTGTAAGCTACAACAAAGTCAGCAACTGTCTCACATAGATTTGAGGTATCAGAGCATACCCATTCCCAGCTTTACATGCGGAATATATCCTTCCAAGTTGGCTCTAGTGAGACTTCTAGGTCCTGACTTCGTATGCATCACCTCGTAGTAGATTCTGTAGTGGTAGCCAAGTCAGCGGACGTCCAACGAGGTTTTATCGGAAGACCAGGAAGCATCAATAATACTAAGAAATGGCTTTCCCTTCGTCTACTTACCTGTGTGCAGCTCCCGGACCCATTCGCGAGAACTGATAAATACTTACCCACGTCAGGATCTCCTCTTCACTCCAAGGATATCCATTAGTCCAATCGTGCAGTTTCTCATATATCCAAGCTAACAAGGCAACCGGGCTGTCGTTTAGAGCGTAGGCTAATGTCTGAGGTTTCGTGGATTGGAGGAAGTTGTAGCCAAAGCCTTCCTTTGAAAACCAATTTGAGCGTTCGAAGCCAGCTTTATCTTTCTCGGAATAGGGCATGATGGTATGTTGAAGGGCCAATATTGGGTTCTTTGACCAGGTAGGAGGATGAGATCGAAGCACTTGGTGATCTCGGAGTTAGTATACCGATGAAGGAAGAGTGAGTTGTTCAGGTGTTCCATAGCTTCTCCACTGAAAACATGTCTGAAGAGTAGGGTCATGCCATAGAATAGTGGAAGGAAGTACTTACTGTTAATATGGCTCGCCTTGCAGTGTTCTGGGTATAGAAGACCAATTGCTCGGGTAATGTAGAACCCCCAATCTCCTCCCTGGGTAACATATTCGTTGTACCCGAGAGATAGCATCAGTTTGTGGCATGTTTCAGCGTACTGAGCGGCTGCGAAACCTCTCTTCTTTGGGCCTTCGGAGAAGCCGTAGTTTGGCAGTGATGGGGCGACGATGTGGAACGCCGGGCCACCGGATTTGGCGAGAAGGGGAAGAATGGGCAGAACCTCCATGAAACTTCCAGGCCCTATTAAATATCAGTGACGGTTTTGAGAGAAGAAAATTTCGGCATCTTGAATGCAGATACTGAAGATTGCAAGGTTGACTTACAACCATGCACAAACAATAGGGGAATGGCATTCTTTGACTCGCTCTTCTGCCAGACGAAATGAATATCTAACTCATCGAAGCCATCGACTTTGATGCTGGTATGATACTGAGGGACTCTGTTAAGTCTCTCTTCCGCTTGTCGCCAATCCCAGTTCTCCCAGGCTTTGGTAAGGCGTTTCATGTCAGCGAGTGGGACCCCAAGGTCCCATGCTGAAGAGTCCAATTCATCTGGGAAGCTCGCAAGGCTAAGCTTCGTCTTCAAGGAATCAACTTTGTCCTGCGGAACGGAAATTTTGTAGGGTTGGGGAGCCATCATTGGTGGTTGACTATCAATGAAAGCAGAAAGATATGAGGAATACGACGGATCTGGATGAGATAGGATACTCCTCTTGCTTGAGGCATGGAGTGAGTTCTTATAGGTTTTAGAGGAGACTGAATATACGGGGTAACAAAGAAAGTAATCAGCGATATTAGACGATTTATAACGAGAAAGCTTACATTAGAAACTTACTCTTGCTGTGATCATCGAAGTGAGCTAGAGAGCTCTAGGATGTACGACGACCAGTAACCGAGGTCGTGCCCCGCTATTTGTACCCCGCGATTAACACCTCTCCCCCTGAAGCTTTGGCTGACAAATCTTCACTATGGTCTTTCTTACATAATCATTCCATTGATGGTTAAACCCTTGTATTCAATCTCTCCTCATACATTACTTAATCTTCTAGTTGGAAATCAAATACTGGCTCGTGTGTGGCGTCCAGACTATTCGAAAAGGGTGAGGATGATGTTCTTAGTCCCATTATATGGAGAAGGTAATGAATACCCTCCTCCAGCAACGCTTGAACTTCATACGCATCAATCATCAAAAGTCATTTATCTCAATGACCTTGGATCAGCTTCTCCATCTCATCAACGTCCTTAACCGCCGTCGTCAGATTCTCATAACCATCTTTGGTAATTAGAATATTATCTTCAATCCGCACTCCTCCGACCTCCCAGTACCGATTTAGAACATCAAAGTTGATGTATGCGGCATGCACAGGGTCTGTGAGATACGGCTCGATGATGAATCGGCAGAAGTAAATCTAAGGACTCTTAGCTAAATACTTTGAAGATGTAACGACGAGAAGACTTACACCAGGTTCAACCGTAATGATGGAACCTGCCGGTAATGGACCTCTAACCCTAAGATACCTAAACATGGGGTCTTTGTCTTCGTAGTTAGGGTGTCCACCAGTGTCGTGCTACCCAGGAAATTAGTAAAGTAATTCCATAATATCGAGAATCCTTAAAAGATCAGACGTATCAAGAGTTGCCGAAGCTCCCAGTCCATCAACTCAAGAGACGAAAGGAATCAAGGCGGGACGAGAATGAACTTTACCGTGTCCATTCCCAGATAATGGCCTAATCCGTGCGGAAAGAATGCCACACTGGTTCTAGTCTTCAAAATATCTTCCTTATCACCTTGGAGTATGCCAAGTTTCAGAAGGCCTTCGATAGCTGCGTAGCAGATTAGCAAATCCTTTTACAGGCGCAAGAGCCTCGAAGCAAGCTGGAGCCGAAATCGAAGTTAGGAATCCGAGTCGCCGTTTCTTGACAGCTTGCTGGCTCCTATGGGTCCTATGGAAAAAGGAGAGTGAGGCCTTACCAATTTCATGAGCGGTCAAATGAACTTTGTCCCAAATAACTCCCTCCTTCAGCATATCGGTGCAGACACTCTGCATTCGCAGAACAATATCATATATTGCTCGGCTCTCTGGACTAAACTTTCCATTGATGGGGAATGTTCGTGTCTACATCCTGTTAGTAGGTAACATGGGGCTGTTCGAGGAGCTTACAATATCAGAAGCATAGCAGTTGTACTCAGCACCAGCATCAAGCAAAAGATTCAACTTTCCTTGCAAAGGTTCGGAATTTTTCTGGTAGTGCAATGTGGCCGCAGCAGTTCCACTCGCAACAATAGAGTGATAAGCTTGCTCTCTTGCCCCCTGCGAGATCGACTGAGCAATAAACAGGCCTTCCAACTCTCTTTCATTCTTTGCATGCTTAACCGCCTTCAATACTGCCGTGTGTGCAATTGTGCTAATATGATTGGCGTGTCTCGTCAAAGCTATTTCATACTCATCCTTTATGGCTCGGCATTCCTCGATAGCAAGCTTGAGGAGTGAGAAGTCTTTCTCGTTGAATTCGAGGAAGGTGATGTGATCGCTAACTTGATTTGATATTGCCCAGACGGTCGACGAGGAGCGGGGACGCGCGAGCTGCGATGCTACTTGATCTGTAGTGAGGACATGGTCGACGTCGTACAGAGCGAGAGCTTCGTCTTCCGAGAGGGGGAGACCGCTCCAGATCACGGATTCGGGCTCAATTGGCGGGATAAAGAGTGTAGACTTGTCATTGTCAATATCGTATGTAAAATATGCATCTGGCAGCGAGCAGCCGGTAAGGTAGTAGAAGAATCGACGTTGTCTGAAGTGGTGTTTATTAGCAACGCGGGGCCAAGACAAGTGGGGGAAGAGCAAGACCTGAAGAGTTGGGTCTCATCATTGTCCTCGATCATTCGGGTCTTCTGTCCTTCCAGGTAGAGGACTCCGCTGACACCTGGTTTCTTCTTTCTCATCCATTCTACGACCCCCCTGGCGTGGGCTTTCGCGGGGTATTTGGTTGCTAAGATAGCTTTAACGTCCGCCATCTTGCGGGGACCTAACTCCGGGCTTTGTTGAGCTGTTACTTTTGAAGAAAATCTTCTGCTTAAGGGCGACTTGATTTCTGTATTTTCGTTGGCAGATTATTCTGGCCCAGGATTGTGGTGTTCGTGCTGGAAGCGACGCTGTATTGCTTTGTTTGTTCAGCAGCCGAAACCGTTCTGCTTACCTACTACTTTGCAATATCGTGGAAACTTTAACAATGGAAATGCTCTTCTGGAGGTTTGCAACATGAAACAAAATACACCGTAGAGTAATATCATATAGCAATTAATCATGGAATCATTGATGAGGTTGGCCCTTGCACCGAAGTGGCAGGTCAATACTAGTGTCGTACCACGTGACGAATGGTCTGCAAGAAAGCAAGCATTCCACGAACTATTATTGGTATTTTGCTAAGTATTATTCGCAAGACGCTCAAAATGACCAGCAGGCTATGTCCATTCTGACCTGCCTCGAAAACTCCAAGCATTTGGGAACAACGGTACCCAATGCAATGCCTAAGAAAAGCGCCACCCAAGCCTTTCCAAACGCCCAAAATGCTCTTCACGCTACATAACTTTGCAGATATCCATCTTCGCTCGTTTCATGCAGACACAGTCTAGGTTGCAGCCTATGCTACTCCTTTGTCCTTAAATCGATTTTTCCTTGAAAACATTGGCATCCCGCAACGACTACCGTGTACCACACTTAAATCCCCGTTCCGCCCAAAAGCGGGAGCTCGTCCTCGAGCCAGTCTAGCATGCATCTGCCGTAACCTCGAATACTGTTTCCTGAACAGCTACGTTCGATCTTATCTTGGCCTTCAACGGTAGCCTTGGAATGAAATTCATCGCTCCTTGTAGTGAGGATATCTCCCTCAAAGCAATGGCGTGGTCAAGGAGCGTCTCCTTACTAGTCTTAAATTCGAAATTGGTCAGGAAGCAAAAGCTGATCTCTAGTCTGGCCAGCTCGCTCTCGCTGACTCCACCAACCTTCGCAAAACGTGAATGTGGATAGCTCAGGTCTTCAAGCGCCTTCATAGCCACTCGAAGACCAGCCAATAGGAGTCGGTGGCAGTTACGTCGTGTAACTGGAATGGCCCGTTCATCGACTGCCAGTTTGTGGATGTAGTAACTTGTCGCAAGGTAAACAGCCGTGGACATGGGACAGAATTTGTGGATGCGCATCAGGTAATCTTCTAGAGAGATAGGAGGAGGGTGTTTCGAGTAGAATTTGCGAGTGATGGCACTATGCTGGACATTCAGAGGTTCTGCGTTGTCCCCTATGATGATGTAGGGTTCGATAGAGACCCGATTCGAATTCCCTACCGCAGCCTTCTTGAAACTCACACCGTCTATGTCTTCCGAACCACCGCTAGAGCTTGACGGTGTCCTCGGCCGCTGGTTGAGATCGGCGAGATTCTTCCATGAGTTGCTCCGAATTATATTCTCCTTCTCTGCCTGCATTCCTCGCATATTCGGAGGAGTTGAATTTCTGGAAGGTGGTGTGGGTGGGATATCTCCCGTCACTCTCACAAGTGCCTCGATACCGGCACACAGGAGCTTCAGTGCCGTAACAGGTCCGATTGTGAATACGTCAAGGCTATTTGGGGACGAAGGTGTGTCGGACTCATCGCCAGGAACCTTGACGGAGAGGCCTGCATCTGCAGAGGGATTTGGACGAGGTGGGAGGATGTATGTGAACGTGTCTGCGGAATCATGGATGTAAGGTTTGACTTCTGGCGGAGACGAGGCTGCCACGCAAACACCATTCACAGACCGAGCGGGAGACATTGCGTACTCGGAACTGGTGTTAAGGAGGCGGCGTAGAGTATTCGACAGAGGATTATATTATTCGATACGTAGTCGAGGTTCTCAGAGCCTTTTTGACCCAAGCCTCGGCCACGGCCGTTGAAGCTTTTTGAACTGCCTCCAGAGGCGCATATTCTCGGTGGGGTGAAGTGGGGAATTCAGTCAGGTGTCGAACAAAGGCTGTGAGCTATACAGTAGGATGGCAGGCGGAAAGTCGTGTATTATGTGGAGTTGTTGCGTGGTCTTAGTCCTTGGAAATTACAGGAGCTGGTTCCGGCGGTACCTCGAAGCAATTGTACGGGCAGTACTCCGGACTGCAGCTGCGAGGGAGAGATTCGCCGTGGTCCCGAGGTAGGCAGTGCCTGGGGGGGGTCACCAGCAGGTTTAGGCTGTGTCTGAAGGGAAGTACCGGAGCTTTGGAAGGCGCCGGTGGCTGGACCCTGCGGCGCTGAGTGGACAGTAATAAAACGAAGAGACGCCGAAGCAGTTGCACGTGGATGTCCCTGCTACCAACGGACATGCAGTGAATCTGCCACTGGAAGATGGGCGGTGGTTCTGGCTGGTGCGGATCTGACTCGCGTCCGGATTTTGGTACAGTGCGGCAGCATGGCAGGGCGTGTGCGTGTACGTGGAGGTTGTGGTGTTGAGATGAGGGGAAGGCCTGGCTGGAGCTGCGTGTAGGGTCAGCGCGTTGCAGGTAGAGATACAGAGGTCTGGGCCAAAAAATACTTCCGTCCAGCACCGTTGGGGATTTGGCAGTCGAAGCTGGCATGGAAATTGTGAGTGAGGGTTGTGAGAATAACGGGCCTCCTTGTGCTCCCCCTCGTAAGGTAACCTTAATCTCTTATCGACCCTCGGCATCGATAGTGCGAAGATACGTACCGCTGAACAGAACAGAAATCTAGATCTCACTCACCTCGAGCCTTGCGTGCTTGCCCTGCCTGCTTCGCCTTGACTAGGAAAATTTGGCCAGGCTTCGTGTTGTCCAACTTGTCGCCTCTTGTTCTGGACTCTGCTTGTGCTCCCTCGCCTTTATGTCGAATACTCCGCACCACACTTGGACCGCTCTGAAATGCTGTGTTACGAAGTACAAAGCTACCCCACGTCCTACGCCCAGGCGCAATGCGGTTGCTTCCCTTTGCTCTGGATCCCTGATTGCCTGGGAGATGCGAGATGCGAGATCCTGGCGGTTGCAGGATGTGCTAAAGTAAGGTAATGTATGGAGGGTTCACTGCACAGGCGGCGAGACCCTTGAATTGAGGAGCGGAGCCTTCGCCGGAGCGCCGTCCGCCGCCGTAAGTAGGGAGGTAGGTAGGTAGGTAGGTATGCAACCTTCGAAGCGCGTGATCAGAGAAATTCTGCTCGGAGGCAATATTGGTCAGATCTGATCGAGGCCAGGCCAGCAGCTGCCGTACATCGACGTGCACTGCTGGGCATGGAGAAGAGGGGAGGGCAAAAAGCGTGGTGAGATGAGGGGAGGAGGCAAAATGATATACAGAAATCAGCCACGCTACCAGCGGAGACACCGACTATTGGCTGTTCAAAAGTACAACACGTAAGGCATCAATAGTCGATCATACAAATTGGACATGGCCTGCTATAGAAGCGACTTCCAACGTGGCCGGCCCAGCAGACATGAAATGCAGTACTATATTTCTGCTTGATGCTCCCTTGTGCTGCTCGGCGCTAGGTCCTTCCTCTTCCTCTCGCTCGAATTCCTGATTACCCCAGTCATTGGATGGCTCAGATCTAAAGCCATCTATCTCACATCACGCTGCTCGAACCTTTGCTACTACCTACAGTTTTTCCTTCTCATCTGCCCCTCAAGTGTACTAGATGCTAGGACTTACCAGCGGGGAAGTTCCCGACTGGTCCACTCCACATGACGCAGCTGTCACCATGATTTTTTTGGGCATATGTACCTATGCAGACAGCCGCTCGTCTCGGCCATTCAGTTATTTGCGAGCGCACATTTATTCCCAGCCACACTTTCTTTCCGGGAATTTCATGTGGGGGGCACATCCCGCAAGTGATTTGAGTTACTCATTCGAACTCACCGCTTCCAATCAGGGCTCTTGTGCTGTGGATCAAGTCATGGGTATTGAACTCCAGGTATTGCCCGAACGAGGAAGCCACTTCACCATCTGTTTTGCGTGTCATCTGTCAGCCCAAAGAGGGAACTCCTTACCCGGGGAGCCTCTGTCCGTTTAACTGCTCGAATCTGATGTGTTGTTCTTCAAGTGAAGCTTCCTGATTTTCTCCGGCAGTGAGTGGCGCTTGTGAGCAGCTAAGCTGGCTTTGTGTAACTTCCATCTTATTGGGCCAACGCAGAGATGACAACAAGTCTTCCAGCTGCCAGACTGCCATCCGTTGTTCGAGGATGTACCAGTACATTGCATAGAGGCAATTATCTGAGCAGATACAGGTGAAGATATTCTGTGACCAAGCAAGTTGTTTGTTGCACATCATAAATGCATAGAAAACTATTATACATGCACCAGGATTTTGGGCATTGCTGCATATATTTTCTCGTGGGGAAAGCGAGTGCTACAGAAATCCAATCACGATGTTTGGTCTTCAGTACCAAGAACTTCACTCACGTTCTCTTAAATCTAACAACCGGAAACAACCTGGGCGTCAACTACGGCCGTTGTCCCATTCTTTACCGATTCCACTGCTCTCCTCAGCACATCTTCCAAATCCGATGTCTTCGAAACCTTCTCGGCAAACAGGTCACCGCCTGCCGCAGCTTTTGCGATGCCAGCATAATCGGGGGAAGGTGCAAAACTGATGTTGAGTTCTTCATTGGTAGCCTTCGACCCCAAACCGTCTGGGTGCACCAAGAGTAATGATTTTCTTGGCGCGTTCCATCCTGTTATTACGTTAGCTCAACCATTCATGTGGCCGGATGCTTTCCAACACACCTTTATTGTTTAGAACAATGGTCAAGACAGGAATTTTGTAGCGTTTCGATATCCAGTAGACACTTCCCGGTACACTAAAGAGGAAAGTCCCATCACCCACAATCTGGACAACGAACTTCCCCTTTCCAGGACCATTCTCATACTCAGTTGCTAGTTTAATTCCGAGAGTTCCACCGCCAGACCATCCTAGTCCTCCACCTCCACAGTTGATCCAGGAGCCAGGGAACGTGGCTTGAATATTATCGGCAACGAACGCTGTGTTCGTCACTGCCTCGATAGCCCAAATGGTATCAACTGGCACAAGCTTGCGAAGAGTACGACAGAGGTAACCCGTGCCAAAAGTGTTGTCTGATTTAGGCTCACTGGCAGCTGTAATGGCGGCTAGACGCTTGCTGTGTGATTCTCCTAGCAAATCCCACTTCTTGGTGAATTCTTGTGAAGATAGTTGTTCAGACAGTGGGGATGAAGAGATATAGTTAGTCAGCTGAGTTATCGCTTCGTAACTGTCGGCGAAGTATCGCGCCACTGCGTTCAAGTAGAACACTGGCATCTGTTTCTTAAGGGGGTCAACATCGATATGGAAAATCCTGGCATATTTCGCAGGTTTGCATTGAGTGTTGATCCAGGGGACATCTAGTCATACGTCAGTGTGCGAATAGCATCAAGCTTGACTTTACCGACCGCAGTCAATGACAACAATCACATCAGCAGTTTTGATCGATTCTTCTATTCCGTATCTGAGACCCTATATAAAAGTAGAGTTATTTCGAGAATCAAGCGGAGTTGGGGGCATATATTAAGGATGCTTACCAGCCAAGCTCTATGATCGGCGGGGAAGCACATATCACTTCCGCCAGTATCTAAAACGCGAATTCCCTTGACTGTATCAGCCAGTTTCACCAGAGCTGGCACAGTGTCATGGTTTCGTCCGCTGTATCCAGTAACTATCAAAGGTTCCTTGGCTTCAACCAAAGCTTCAGATATACGCTTAACTGCAGTTTGAGACAGACCAGCTGGCTCCACTGGGTTCCAGTATCCTTGGTCGAGTTTGTAAGGTTCGATGTCCTCTTCCATCACCTCTCTAGCCCCACACAGATAAACCGGGCCAGCTGGGTCGCTACGGGCGAATTGCAAGGCTCTGTTAACCATTTGTTTGACATTTTTCCCGGTCTTGATTTCTCCAGAGTATCTGCAATATTGTGCCACAATTTGTTTCTGGTCCGGCACATCTTGGATCCAATGGATGTATTCGGTTCGAGAACCTCGCATTTCCCCCTCAATGGTATATGGGGAGAGACCAGCGAAGATGAGAACGGGTGCTCGCCCGCAGGAAGCATTATGTACCGCGGCTCCAAGCCCTTGGGTTCCGACATCAACATGAACAATGACGCATTGTGGTTTGCGGGTAAGTCGAGCATATCCGTCAGCCATCGAAAGAGCCACCATCTAAAATGCTTAATTGGGGGTTTAAAAATTAGAAGGGTATATTACCTCGTTGGGGCAGGTAATGATCTGTGGGAAATTTCCTTTCTTTTCATTTTGGCCTTTAACTATCGCTTCTATTATTGAGGGATGGTCGGAACCCAAGTTGACAAAAATCTAGTCTCGAAGTCAGTCTCGATGAATGAGGAGGTAACAAACTACTGGGATTCTTCGATGGGGCAGAACAATATATGGCCCGATAGTAGAAAGATTTTGCAATAGGACAGATCTTCATGTTCCACAAATTCAGGACGATTGGAGAGGGGAAAAGAGAAGAATGTATACATGGGTGATTCCCGCCTATGAAAGGTCAGTCTTTTTCTTCGTCCACCTGGAAGTGAAGAACTAACCTCCCAAAGGCTTTCAAAAAAAGCAAAACTAGCTGTATAAACCATCTCGAAGATTGTTGGATTCTTGTAATAGTGGAATGTTATCAAGTGAAGCTCTTCTGTTTGCCACAGATATCCTCTGGCGTGATTCTCGAATTAAATTGCGGCAAGCGTACTGTAAGCTTATGCCAATCACCGAGATAATGAAATAAAGTCTTAACCTCAATTGTAAGCAGTGTGCAGAGGTCTGGCAATAACGAAGCAATTGGGGATCTCTCGGATTGTGTATGGATATTTGAAGCTGCGATTACGGATGCAACCCCTCCTCTTTCTCCCCGGGATCACACTTCGGCAACATTCCGCTCGACATTCCGCGGGAACGGGGTCAAGCCACCCCGCAACAACCCCGCGTTTTCATCTGTGGCTGAGAGGCGAACTTCGCCTCGCAACAAAGCCAGCGCTGAACCACCAGTGGGTGTCTGAATTCGTGACGCAGTACTGGTTTTCAATGTACTATAGCTCGAGGGACATTTAAAGCTCAGCTGCCATTTTACTTTTATAAATGTTCCCTGATCTGAGGAACAATCTAAAAAGTAGTGGCTCGTGGCTTTACGAATGTTCCATAAGTTATAGTACATTGAAAACTAGTATTGCGTCACGAATTCAGACACCCACTGGTGCTACTACATGTTTCATGCCAGTGTAATACTAATCCAAGACTCTGTGATTTCAGCTCACTTGGAGCTGCAGAATATTGTATCGAAGAGAGCATTAAATATGCAAGAACGCGGAAGCCTTTCGGAAAGGAGCTATCTACAAATCAAGCTGTTCAGTTTCCAATAGTTGAACTTGCTACTGTAAGCGACGTCTTCTTTCTGTCCATGTTTTGCTAATCTGTATAGCAAGCAGAAATGTTAAAGCTTTTGATTCTGAAAACCGCCACCGAAATGGACGGTATGACGCAGAAAGAGATCGAACAAAATCTCGGTGATAAGGTCTCAATGTGTAATGTGAGTATACTGGCTTGGTCACCACCATGCTAACTTGGGCTAGTATTGGGGTAACAGGTTATGCACAGAGGCTGCTGATCGAGCAATGCAAATTCATGGCAAGTATCCAGGTCGAAAACAAGTAAGAGAAGTGTTTCGGGTGCATGAGCTAATGGAGCCACAGGCGGGATTGGATACTCAAGACACAAAGCGTGAGTGATTCAACTTTCATTTTCCGAACAGAGTCTGACAATCGTTGGAGATTTGAGCATATATATCGGCATCATCGTGAGTCGCCACTGCAACACCAAGCCTAGGCCCAAGACTAATTCGGGGCAGGCCGTTACCGAATCACGGAAGGCAGCGAGGAGATTCAAATGCGCAAAATTGCGGCATACTTATTTGGATATGTTGGTCCCAGGAAACTTGAGCTATCGAGGTTGTAAATTGGGTAGTTATATCTAAGGATAGACGCTTTTAAAAACTTATTGTCGTTTTTTTAATAATAATAGCATTAAACTAATAAAATATATATATATATATTTTTAGATATAAACTCTATTAAATATTTTATTATAAAAAAAAGTTATAGTAATAATAAAATAAAATAGATATATATGTCGGTATAACTGCTTGCTACGTATAACTACTTGCTACGTATAACTGCTTGCTACGTATAACTGCTTGCTACGTATAACTGCTTGCCACGTATAACTGCTTGCTGTAAAGCGGTTTGACGCTTTACAGGCTCACGTGCACACGTGAGCAAGCGCGAGCAAGCCACTGTGGCTAGTCCCGATTAGGCATAGTTAGCGAGCAGGAGACGGGTATATCAACCTACCGGTTGACTACCCCTCCTCCTCTTAATAATCAACCACCTACATACGCACTTAGCATTCCCACGAAAACGTGACGACTGCTACGCGTTATAGGTGAACCGACAATATATAACGAGTATAGTATTTACTATTTAGAAAGCGTAGTGAAGCACTAGTGGTTGTCAGAATTCGCGGCGCAAAGCTGCGTTTCAATGTACTCTACCTTATAGAATATTTGTAAAGTGAGGGGCCACTACTTTTTATATTGTTCCTTGGATCAGGGAACATTTAAAAAAGTAAAATAGCAGTTAGGCTCTAAATGTCCCTCGAGCTATGGTATATTGAAAACCAGTATTGCGTCACGAATTCTGACACCCACTGGTGAAGTGGTCTCTAATTCGACAGTTTTAAACTAGAGTAAGAAGAGGGGTTAAGAGGTTAAAGACTAAATATAAGTAAAGTTGCTCGCACACTCAAGTGCCTATCGATTAATAAATTAAGATACGAGTTGTAACCAAGAAGTAGCAAAACCACTAGTTAAGCTCAGAGCAGGTGTAAATATAATAATATACTTTTTATTAAGTCTGTAAAATAAATCACAACTTAATTCCTTTCTTGATCATAACTTTTAATCATTAGTAGTGCACAAATATGGGTTCGGGCTTAAAGCCTAAAGTATTACATTAGAGGATCTTCTTCCGTGAGGCAGTATCATCATCTATTAACACCTCCGAACCTTGCATTTTGGTGCCATATCCAGACGCCACTCTATGCAATCAGACCTATGCCAAATACCGCCTAAGCACAAACAAACAGCCAGAACTAATGGTGATAGCTTATTGAATCGGGCCATCGTCCGTTCCCCATCGGTGCTCTTCATCGCCGAGTTTCCAATCCTTCTCTTCGTACCCAAGCGCCTTCTTGACCTTTGCAACCGTCTCCTTATCGCCTGTATTCTTGCCAATATTATCACTAATCTTGATAGCTTGGTTGCCCGCAGCTGAGCTCAGCTTAATGACAATGTTGAGAGGGGTGGACTTGTGACCAGTACTCCGATGAACGAAATCGTTGGTGAAGAAAGTCCCAACTCCAAAGGTGCATCTGAAACCGGCCTCCTCAGAAATCTTCTTATACTCTAAACAAAGATCGATATTGAGGGAGTCAGAGAACACAATTGTCTTGGGCTCCTTGATGCCCTCCTTGTCATAGAACTCCCGCATGATCTTGACGAAGTTTGCTGGGTCTCCAGAGTCCTGTCGAACACCGGTGAAGACCTCTGCAAAGGTCTTGGCCTTCTCTGAGATATTAGGCGAGCTTTCAGACTTGGCCGTGTTATCAGCCAAATTAGACAAAGCCTCTTGACTCGTTGATGTAATACTTGGGATCGGTTGGCTGAAGGCTTTCAAGAAGACCTGGGTGCCGAATGTATCCGTCAGAGCTATGCCAAGAACCCCCTCTCCAAAACATCCCACCCAATAACTCAGAGCCGTCTTGGTCGCAGTTTCATAGTCTCCTGTAATCGCCGCAACGCCCATGAACCATTCGTGTGCAACTGTTCCGATAGGAGGAATACCAAATCTCATAGCAAGATGAACGTTACTCGTGCCAGATATCTGGCCTGGCAGCCCGGTCTTCTCCCCCTCCTTCCTCGCCTTAACTAACCCCCGGAACACAAGCGCCTGAGTATGGTAATCTCTCCTCCTCCTGGTTCCAAATTCCGAAACAACACAGCCAGCTTCCAGCAGCCGCATGCCTTTCGCGTAGGCTTGCTCTTCTTGTCCATCGTACGTCCAGTCCGTGTCGATGAACCGAAAGTATGCCTCACTCGTCAAAGCCAGCAGTGGAATCTCATACAAGATTGTGTCAACCCATGATCCCTTCACGACAAGATCGACTTCGCCAACATCGTCATCACTGCCAGTATCGTTTATTGGTTTGAAAGAAGCCTCAACTTGTTCGCGAGGGTTGAGTCTAAAGTCTTTGAGAAAATCAAGGTAGGTGTTGTTGAGGTAGGTGCAGGTAGATTGTAGAAAGCGGAGTTCCTCATTGGAAAGCGCTATATTGCCAAGCTCTGTCCGTGTTAGCTGCTGATGTTGCGTGGGCACGAGGCTGGGGGAGAGTGACTATTAATTTGATTCTGGAGCCACCGAAAAGCAGCCCTAGAAAGTTTCTTCTCAGGAGTTCTGTTCTTGAAAGCGTAGGTCACCTTCACATCGGGGAAATACTTCAAGACTGCACATTGCATAGTCAACTTGTAGAGGTCGGTGTCGAGGAAGGAGATGACTCCTTCCGGGAATGGCGACGAACCGTTGAAGTCCATGGCGGTGAATTGGTTGAGGACTTCAAGTGGAAGGTGGGGGAGGAGCTCCGAGGTGTTTGGGGTGGATAAGTGGACTGCGTGTTGGATCATGCATGGGGATAGAGAGACTTTCTCAAGAAAGAGGGCAGCTGCGATTAGCGATTAGGTTACTTGGGGACCCTCGGACTGCTCAGTTTTGCCTAAGGGCTAAGGCCTTGCTTAGGTAAGGCCTCAATCCAGTTCTGGTCCGTGCACTGCACGTGGCTCCTAACTTTAACCCTCCAAGGCTTGGCTCCGCTTATAACATTCTCCACTTATACCTTAGTCTTGCTTTGTTGAAGGTTACCTAGTGCCTCTCCTCCTTGCTTAAGAACAGCTCGAGACTTCCTTTTTTTGTCAGTCTTACACTCTGGTTTGCTGGTCAATGCGTCTGCTCGAGCGTTTCCGATCCTTACAACTATGAAATTCTGAAGTGGTACGTGGCTAGCGTCTGACTTGTCAATTCAATTCCATCGTTGTGGTGAAGTAAACCAAGTCATTGTGATGCGTGTAAACTTGTCTCGTCTGTTTCGATCCCTCCAAAATCACTCTCCATTCTCTGAATGCGTCCACTATCGCCAGTGCAATGTTTCCTTGCCGTATAATCGGTAGTTTAGTGCGGCTAGTAATTACTTGCGGTAGTAATATGCAATTGGCTGCTATTTCCCAGTCTCTCCAGCCTAGCTGAGTACTGCGCCCAAGGCGTAGTCAGACGAGTCCGTCTCAACTCGGGCTGGATTCTCTTGGTCGAAAGTTAAAAGGACTAGGGCTTCAGTGAATGCTTCCTTGAGCTTATCGAACGCAGTCTAATACTCTCAGCTGTTTCCGTCCACTCGAAGCCCCCGTGCTTGAGTCACTCTTCGTGGGTTCCGCACGAGGGATCGTGATATCTGAGTACCCGCAAATAAGTCATCGATAGAGGTTGGAGCATCCGAGGGACGATTGTGTTTCCCATACGTTTATGGACGGTTTCCAGTCAAGGATATCCGAGACTTTAGAAGGGTCCGGGCTGGAGTTACTCTATTACCCGTGAAAGCCCGTTCGTTCTGTAAGGAATTCGCAGTTCTCCGGATTGCAAAGCAGGTACGCACTTGGCAGTGCCGATAGCACTGCCTTGACGTCCTGGAGGTGCTGCTTTGTATTTGTCAAGTAGATCAGGATGTGCAGATAGGGTCTTATCTAGGAATGGACCTAAGACACTGCTCTTCATCCTCATGCGTGATGCTAGTATATGGGGACGGCATTACGACGTATTCGAAATGAGGCCCTTTCGAAATGACCTTATCGAGTGCGGAAGGCCGTTTTTCATTCTTGGCCCTCCTTTATCGTGATAAGGTTATAAGCCCCACGCAACTAAGCAAGTCTACGGTAGCTTGTGAAGATCTTGCCTCCTTTCAGTCGATCGCATGAGATGGAAGTTGCCCTTTGCTCCAGAATCTATCATAGCTCTGATTTCCCACTCTCTGCGATACAGGATAGCCGCCTGTATCTGCCGTCGCCTGTCGCGTCTAGCTCGTAGGTGCCGGTGCCCAGTGAGAAATCCGTCTACGCTTGGTATGGGTCATTGATTACCGTATGGTAGATCCGTCCTTCGATCGTTTTGTACTACTCTGTTTGGTTCTTGGCTCTTCTGGATTGAACGTCGAAAAGCGGGGCACCTTTTGCATGTAGCCCTGGGTGTAACGATAGGCTGGTTCACGTACAGTGCAGTCGGTCTTGGTATAGATAAGGACTCAGTGGTCTGACAACGTCGGATGATCACGATTAGTCTGTATTACAAGAACACAATAAAGAATACGATTTGATTTGAGCACGAAGCTCTATCTTCCTAGGAAAACTATCTACTCATGTCAAGCTATTCTGGACAGGAGTCGTACGGAGGAACTCCCTCAACTTCCCCAGCTTCCCCAGCTTTTCAGCTGCTCAGCTTTCCGAATTCCAACACCGGTTCGTCCGTGACCCGTACCCCAGACCCGGCGCCCCCTCCTGGGACACTCCAGCCGTAGCTTGAGGGGTAATTCGTGTTCGCAACATCCGACTGGACGGGAATAGAGAAACACGGAAATAAATATCTCTTTGACGGTCGCCGATACCTACTAGTTACCTAAGTTGGGTGGTTGGGTACGCTACTCCCAAATTAGCTCCCGCGAGCTACCATAGACACCAGTCCCGCCCCGCATTGTGTGACTATATATACTGCAACAAACATGTCCTGATGAGCCTTCAACGTGAAAGATCTCTACAGGATTACACCATAGCTTTCTGGGACTCTTGCTCCTCATCAGTTAACTTCACATTACACCCCTCAAAATGACGCAAACTGTGAGAGTTGGCGCTGTTCAGGCTGAGCCAGTCTGGCTTGATCTGCAAGGGGGCGTGGAGAAGACGATCGCGCTCATCCAACAAGCTGGAAAGGATGGTGTTAATGTTCTCGGGTTTCCCGAAGTCTGGTTGCCTGGTTATCCGTGGTAAGCTCCTGTCCTCTCTTCTCAATCCCATCACTGTCCGTATTTAGTATTAGACAAATGCTCATACAGTCGCTAAGGGCAATTTGGTCGAAAAGTGTCTTCGAGAACACCGGACTCATCCACTCTTACATGGCCAACTCCATGGCGAGAGTATCCCCGGAAATGGACCGCATCCGGGCCGCTGCTAAAAAAGCCAAGGTATTCGTTGTTCTCGGATATAGCGAGCGTGATGGAGCCAGTCTGTACATCGCCCAATCTTTCATCAACACGGAGGGCGAAATTGTGCTGCACAGGCGAAAGATCAAGCCCACACATGTGGAGCGCTCCGTCTGGGGTGACGGACAAGCCGATTCATTGACTTCGGTTGTGGATACGCCATTTGGAAAGGTCGGGGGTTTGAATTGCTGGGAGCATCTCCAACCTCTCTTGCGATACTACGAATATTGCCAAGGCGTCCAGATCCAGTAGGTATTGGGGGAGGAACCCCCCTTCCTCTTCTAGATTGTCTCGGGAATTTCTCCCAAGACAATGTTCCACTTCTCATGGAACATTCTGCATTGAGCAATCACTGACTCCCCCGTCACCTTAGCATCTCGTCGTGGCCGCCAATGTTCTCCCAACCTGATCCTGAGAAAATGATCTCCCCATTTCACGTGACCGGTACCTCGAGCCAGCTGGCCAGTCGATTCCTTGCGATTGAGGGACAGACATTTGTTATTATTGCAACACAGGTCTTGACCGTAGGGAACTTGGAAAAGTTGAATTTGGTCGGTGCCGAATATTGCAAGGCAAGTCACACCTCGCAGATATCCAAGTCTTCTGGCTGACGTCCATTTTAGGATGGCGGCGGCGGCTTCACAATGATCTTTGGCCCAGACGGGACGGCTCTTTGCGAGCCATGGCCGCAAGGAAAGGAGGGTATTATGCAAGCTGATATCAATCTGAATGATATCGATTATGCAAAGGCGATGGCCGATCCAGTCGGTCATTATTCTCGCCCAGACTTGTTGAGCTTGAAGGTGAACACAACGGCAGCGAAGGTGTGTCATGATATGTAAGATATTGGACACTGTCAAATTGGTCTTAGTCGTGCGTTTTTATAAATAGTATCGTGTTGATTACAATATGACACGATATAATCAATAAAGTTATAATGCACAAAGTGAGCAGTGGAGTGATTGCATTTAATAGTTGTCTAATTAAAAGGAAGCTCGTAGAGAGTATTTAAGAGAAGAAAAGAGAGTGCTGCTGAATAAACTAAGCGCGTAAGCGCTTAGGCGCTTAAATAATAAATAATAAATAATAAATAATAAATAATAAATAATAAATAATAAATAATAAATAATAAATAATAAATAATAAATAATAAATAATAAATAATA
>Ga0302325_10008499_pt1 | contig 22553 bp, 30 predicted proteins | sample Palsa_T0_2_FD_201948 | JGI IMG/M metagenome (GOLD analysis project Ga0302325, IMG submission 201948) | Peat permafrost microbial communities from Stordalen Mire near Abisko, Sweden - Palsa_T0_2 | ecosystem: Environmental > Terrestrial > Soil > Palsa > Peat permafrost | place: Sweden: Abisko...
CAAATCGAGGTATGCCTCGGACATGATCTTCCACTAAAATCGGATCGTCAGTCAGTTCGACCAGAACTCTGATGACTAGCATGCATCAACTTACACTTCTTATGTTTTACTCTGCCATATTCTTCTCTGTTCTCGCTCTCCGAGGCGTCTTCGGTTGTCGCTTTAAAAAGGGGGCGAGCGAGCAGTTCGCCGATGAGGCGACGCCATGCAGCCGAAGCAGGCGCTTGCGTTGGATGGGCTTTGTCATATTATTACTCGATATATAAACTCAGCAGTTGATCAGATCATATTGTACCTTGAGTTTCTTCTCGATCATCGCTTGAATTAGGAGTCAAAGTCTCGGACTCCGTCGAGCTTTGACTGTCGAGGGTGGTTGAGAGGTTTGGTGCTGAGCAATGTCGTTTCCTTAGCTCAGAAATCATATCCGCCATTGATTGCGAATGGAGGGCTAAGGCTTTATCAGCACGGCTATGATTGGGGATGTGAGCTGTTGGTGGTGGGGTCAAGGGGGAGCGGCCCGCTACAGGGGCTGTTGCCACTCTTCTCAGCGTCCTCTCGGCCATCATGAGCGACTGAACAAAGCGAAGCACTTGCGAACAGACTCATCACGGCGAGGGTCTCTTTCTGATTAAGGGGTTGGGCCTTATTTGAATGATGCTGCCTGCCCGAAGGTAGCACACAGTTTTGGACAGTCATCTTTGCAGCACACCCACCTGATCGCTCCGGACAAACGAGCCACTCAAACGAAGAACACTCAATAATCTATTACGGTAACACCGACTTTCTGCGAGGCTGGAGTCTGCGGCTCCTTCAATTTCGGCCAGAATTGGGAGATTACAAGGGAGTGGGTTTACTGGTTGAGCAGCACGATTAGGCGAGAATTTTGGTACGCGACAGTTAGAGAGGACGCTGAATTAGAGGGATACAGGGCTCTCTTATATACCTGAAGGTACTTAAGTACTGTGCTACTGTGGAACTGTGGGTCCCATTGGAAGAGGCGGTCGCACGAAAATGCTCGACAAATCATGATGCTGATCACATTCTTCCCCGAATATTTGGCTTGCAGCATCAATGACGACAATTTCTGTGTATTCCCATGCTCTATCTATTTTTATATAGCCTTTTCAAATGTATTCACACCTCTATATGCCATATGCACCCCATTTATAAAGCAAATCACCAACCAACTCGCCCCCTCCAACTCGAAATTACCCCATGAGAGACCTGCATTAAAATGCTCAAAAAAAAGATATCACAGTTGCTCTGATGACCCAAACCTGCGAGGCGTTTTTGCTTGACATGATCCTCCTTCTAGCTCACAAATTCGTCAAGGGATTATTTTTTTGTCGAGGTTTTCGGTGGTCTGATAGGCTTTGGAAACTAGAAAGAAAGTCAACTGCCAGCTCAAGCGCGGAAAGAGAGGAACAAACACTGGGTTGAGGGGCCCCGGGTTGGGTAATGTAGCCCTTGGATGGAGCGGATTTGACCAATTTCTGTTGCTCGTGGTGTTCCTGCGCCGAGAGCCGCATCTTTCCCCCGATATCCAAAGTAATCCTCTGTTTCTTCCCCTTCTCTGGCATAACCGTCTCTGTAACGACCGGGTCTCAATCTCCCATTAGAGAAGAGGTGTAAAGTGCTGGCAAGTGCTGCTTTTGATTAGAAAACAATTTTGAATTCATTTTTCACCGAGTCGCTGTTGACACACACCTGGAAGCGAGTAAAAAAGGCCCAATTTCTACAACCTCAACCTTCGTGCCCTCTCCAGGACGTCAGTACATTCTGGAGCAAGAGAGTGGTGTTTGAGAAGTATTTACCGGAGTCGAGATGCAGATCCCAAAGACTCGATCCTCCAAGTTACTTCCTCGATTTGGCAAAGGTCATTTTGGCGAAAGGAGGCCGGGGATGTTGTTGTGGGAGCATGCGATAGGAGCACGTGAGTCAACACGTCTAACTGGAAACAGAAAGAACCCATGTCGACACGACGGAGTCCGAGTTTTCGATGATCTCGGCTTATGGTGCTATCGCGGGTTCAGACAAGCAAGTCTTGTAGTCAGTGTTATGTGGCCTTCAAGGAGCGCAGCTGGAGTCGCCGAGCGGATATGGTTCAAGACAAATACATCTATGGGCACAAAGTCGTTCGCAAAAACACTTAACATGCAATTCAAAGAGCTGCAGAAAGCGCTCCTAGGTGTCCCCAGGCAGATCTGAAAGATCTCGCCATGCGGCTCTTCCAGAGCAGTGGGCCGCACTGGCGCCTGGATGATATGAACCTTACCGGAGGTTTGCCCCCCAAATGAGACGCGGTCCTCTCCAGGATCAATGCCACCATAACCCGTTACGCCCAGCTTCTACCGGAACTTCTGTGCATGCGCTGCCATCCCAGCAAAATGCAGACTTCCGGAACCCGGAAAACAGGGCAGGCAGCGGCAGCGGCAGCGGGTTAAAGCTTCGGCACAGAATGAGCTATGACAGGGCGTTTGCAGTTTAACGAGCCCACGATGCCTGGTAGCTAGATCCATTTTTCTCATAAAGAAGCTCATACCCCTTCAAATTCAAATCTCTGTTCCTCCATGCCGCTACTTCGTCGTGGAAGACTTTCTTCAATCTATCGGTGGCGCGGACTTTTCATACCAGCCCCTAGTCTCTCTCATTTCCTCAAACCAGGGAAGACGTCAGGGATCTTCGCTTGGTGGGAGGACGAGTGACCAGTCATCTCACGTCTCCCTCGATGTTCTGAATCACCTGTCAAACGACAGCCCTGGTACAGAGAATACCATTGCGATCTTTGTTCCTGCTGAATATTTGAGCATGCACTCGTCCAGTGACAGAGAGAGATCAAGGAGTTGGTCATGTGACCCGAGTCAAGTTCCCTCGCAACTTCCTCAATCCTTTGGACGATAAGAAAGAAGAGAAGGTCGGAGAGTGTTTCTCTAAGTAGCGAAGAGGATTTTTCTTCTTATAAAACAGAAAGGGGGGAAGCATATGTTGTCTGAGCAAGTGCACTGGAGACCCGTCTTCAAGGAAGGAAACAAAGCACACTTCATGACATCGCTGCCACTCTCAAAAACGACTTGCCCAATACCTAAGTAGTTTTAATAAAAACCAGCGCATGTCTAACAGAATCTGGCAGGGCAGGAACTAGTGTCCATGCAAGAATGAGAAAACGTTATGGCTTGCATAAAAGTTATGCCGATCACGAGTATCTAACCAATCACATGTCGTTATTTACAGCATGCATATTCTCCACTTGTGCGTTCGGACCATACCTGCAAAACAATGAGGAAGTTGAATTCTTTGCCACAGGACTAAAAGGCTTTGTTCATTGGTTGTAGTGCTGAACTATCAGCATTTACAGCAGGTTGTACACCGCAGTTGGGTCCAAATTTTCGAGCACTCTTGGGGTTTGCGCTTATCTGCCGCCACTGCACGACAACACTGGAAGTCACACCACGTTGAAGAGAACGAAGAACTTGCTCGATGGATATGACTATACTTATAGTGTGACAGACTGTGCAGCGTCTTCTGTGATGACGGCCCGATGGCCTGAACAAGACGCCGGGGCTGATTTCTTTTCCCGTGTTCTCCAATGAGAAGTCTAATCCCACCGCCCTCAAGCCTTCCTTGTTTTGTTGGCTGTGTGAGTTATTGATTTTGGCACCAAGCAAGTGGAAGTGCTGGGTTCCTGCTACTCCATCATCTGGCGTGGGAAACGGCGGATTTATCGGAGTGTGACACTCGTTTGAGACGCTAATCTCCAGCGTGGTACCCCCTGCCAATAAGGATCATAGAATTCGGCAGTGCTGAACACAAACGCAAATGGTCCGGGGCAGCATCTGGAGGAAATGGCCTGCCTTACATCTTCTAGAAAGTTTCTTGCAGGATTGCAAATCCGCTAAAGCGCTCAGATGCGCATACCTAAAGCCAACTCGCGGTAAAGTTTCTCTGTCTAACAGGAGGTCCACTCCCTGTCTCTCGGGTCTCTTCAAAAGGAGTCAATGGACAGCATCTCGACTCAGGTGGAGGCTTGCGACATACACCAGCACACCAACTCAGCATTCAAGGGTCTACCTAGCCTGTAGCAAAGAGCGCATGCAGGAGGTGAGTATTAATGTCTCAGTGCTGTTGACCTCACTCCTCTCGGCATCACCGTTCTGCGGGTGTGCTTTACAGGTAATCTTTCTGTCCACTGAAGACGGCTCCCTACTTGGAGCTCCCCACAACCTGGGGAAAATACTTTCCATCAACACAGGTCCAGAACGCTCATCAAGCAACGAAACTTCATCACCATCATCGCACACCAAATCATATCATACATCAAGTTGGAATACCTGAAAGAGTATCCTCCATGAACCACTTTGCCTATCTTTCTACCTATCCTCAAGGAAGACCCTGTATGGAGAGTGATCGGCATCCCTACCTGTCGCCAATTCAGACTCCATCAAAAGGAGGCTCACCAAAAGTTCAATATTTAACTGACCGCACACCTCATTCTACCGTTCACTGAGAGGAATCCATCCCCGTGTCTACTTTGTGATCCATCTCCGCCATGCTTGACCTCCAACGTCTGCCCTCTGTTGTCTTCAGCACACGTTTCCTGGGAACTGGCAAAACCTCTAACTGGCCACCGGATCAAGCCTACCCCAGTTTCTATCTACCCTTCAGTGACTCGGCAATTTACTAGATACTTATAGGAAATAACATATTTTAATGCACGCACTTCGGGGACAGAATCCGCAGGAATGTGGGTTGGATGGAGCACGAAGGGCTATGACTTGGAGCGCCCCATCGCCGATAGCAAGCTAGACGGCAAAGAAGCTTTCGAACGCAATATTCTTACTGTCTTCCGATGAACTTATACAGATGAAGAAGAATCGGGGAGAAACCAAGTCATCCGGTAAGCCTTCTGACACTTCGTCTTCCTTCCCTATGGTAACGCTGCTCTTTGCTATCCACTTTGTTGTTACTGATCCTGGACATATGATTGTCAGATTAACAAGCTAATTTACAATCAGAGACAGCAAGAACATGCCTTGTCTGATTACAAGGATATCACACTCTGTCCTCTCGAATCCTCCAGACCTCGGTCGGGCCTACCCAGTCGACGATCTCAAAGTTGTTTTGAGCCTCGCTGAGACTTCGCATCTGCTCTATTTAGTATTTACTAAATTGCAGATGGCATGGGCCCTTCAGTCAATACTTCTTGTATTCGCGGGATCCTCCTACTTCCCAAGAGCAGAATGCTCTACAAAGACTTGCACTTTGGCGCTGCCTTCTACAAACGAAGCAAATGCTTCCATCACATCAACTCGAACAAACACAAGGAAGTAATAGTGATGAAAACAAAGTTGAATAGGAAAGTGATACGCCTGTCTGAGTCTTCGTCGTCTTCCGAGGCCGAGATGTCAGCGAAATCTGTCCTCATTTTGATGGAAGGACTTTTGTCTGTTGATCTTTTCTATATCATTCATGGGATCAGAAACTCGAAAACATGATCCGAGGTACAATTGCTTCATATCCTGGCTCTGGGAGGGTGCATGACGGGACTGCTGTACGCCATCTGCTGTGTATCTCGCCGACACATGGAGACTAGATCGGAGTCCAAGCAAGGAGCTATTTGTCTTGCGAATGCGTCTTCCGGTAGAACCCATTTCTGGAACCTTTACTTGAAGCCAGGGCCACCTGATTACAGGCACTGCGGGTTTTGGACTAAGCCGTGTACACTTTTCCTGTGGTTACACCACGCATGCCCACCCCAGCTGTTCGAAAACCCTTGTTCTGTGTGCTTAAAATCAAATTTCAATCACAAGTGCTTCTATATCTCTCAATTTTGTCAAGTGACGGTATAAGGTTTTCTTTTGTAATTAATTCCAATCGTTCATTTGAGGAAAGTTGAGTATGCTTGGAATGAATCAAAATCAGTCCCGATATTGCAGCAGCCTTATCTATTCATCTGTGAGAGTGCTCCACGCTGGATCAAAACAAAACGATGAGTCCATCGCAGAACATTTGTATTTCTACCAACTTGAGAGCTTCGGCAAGAATGGTGTTCATCACTCGGCTGTTTATAAAAGTTCTCACTTCCTTCTACCAGGATCCTCTTTTTAGCAAAACAATGGTCTGTGGCCTAAAGCATGCCTTTGTGCCGATTCCATCACCAACGTAAGATGAATGAGTCCAGCCCCATCTTAATATCATATTTATTACGAAAAATCAGGGGAAGAGATGGAGAACATATGTGGAAAGGAAAGCGATTTGAGCCAGAGTTTGAGCTCGCGTCAATGGCGAATGCAAGATCGGATAGATTTGTCGACGGATTGCAGTTGAGCAGCTGGTAATCAAATTATTTAAGAAGAAGTTCATGTAATACTATGGGAAATCATCGATTGGGTCTCATCAGTTATTGTTCACGTGATTTTACCTGACTCGGGTTTGCAGCCTTACGCGCTCGGGCCAACGTCTTCGAAATCCACCTTCGCTCCACAGCTGCCGTCCTTCCCCACAAACTCGTCTCTAAACCCTATCTTCACTACCTACTTCTCTCGAGATCTATTGATCAGCACTCCACGTCCCAGCCTGCGAAGCCTACGAATCCCTTGAGACATATGTCCGAGACATAAGCAATTTAAGATTGGGAGAAGAATTTTCGAAACACCGGTGGATCATCTTGGGCTCTCAGGAAAAGCTGAACTACAAAACCACAAGACTTTTAGACACTACATGCGCTACTATAGGAACCTGTCCTCCTGCTAGCTTTGTTCCAAGCCCGTCGAATTTCATACTCCAATCAAGCACCACGCGTCGACAGGTTGACTTTCAAAGACAGATCACAAAGACCCATTCCACACCTCTCACCTGGACCCCGAAGCCCATCTATGACCCGCCAGTTGATGAAGGGACCTGATTGAGGTTCCCTAGGAACATAATAACTACAGCAGCGTACCTAGGGTATATGTTAGCAACGCGAATCTCTTCTTGAGAGCGAATACTTGCGCTGCTGTGCCAAAGAACACCTCTTGCACTTTTGCGCCCGTGACGCTCGACACTACCAGCGAGAACAAGAGCACAAACACAGATGCCACTACTGCCATCATCGGTTTGCTCATTTTGACAAGAAAGAGAAGAATGACTGGGACAAGGAGGATGATCACGGCTAGGGATACTTCAACAATGTTGGCGATGATTGTGACCTTCCTCGAAGAGTAAAGGTCAACGAACTGATCATCAGTCTTTCGGACCTCGGCCTCAGTCTGGAGTTTACGCTGCAAGATGTTAGCCCGTCTATAAGTATTCTGATTGGTATGGCTTGTCGTTCCGAGGAACACTTATACCTTGATCCATGGATGGTAATGGCTCTCGAGGAACGACTCTATGAAGTTCTCAAACGGACGATCATTCTGTGATTGTCCGGCCAGAGATACCAAGTCCTCGAGGTTAAAGATGAAGTCAGACTTTCCTGCTCCGATAGCAAGTGGTTTCCTGTTCCAAATCCAGGTGAAGAGAGCCTTTGCATTTCTCGGTGGACACTTTCCAAGAGCACGAAGTCCTGCATCTTTCAAGACAATGTCCGCTATCAAGTAAGTTAGCTATATTCCTTTTGAGTTTCTGCTATATGCAACTATACCGTATTGAGAATACGTCACCATGATCTCCGAGACAAGTTTACGTTGATCGTCGTTCCAACCACCGAAGTTCTCATATCCTCTGAGCCTTTTTTCCATTATCTTGTCTGCCGCATCCTTTTTATCAAGCTCATCGAGCTTCTTCTCCATCTCTGTCAAGTCGTTCTGGAGATGAGCGAGAAGTCGGTATGACAGTCGACCGAATCTGCGGACATTTGCAAACGTATCACAACTGTTGCCAAATGCAGCAAGCTGCGGATAGCCTTTGGGGTAGTTATCCACTGTGTTTGAAGAGTCAGCCAAGATCTAGGATGTGGGAAGTCACGGCATACCTCTCTCATATCTTAGCTTGTCATACCCTCGGGACTTGTTAAGCTCCTGAATCTCCGCTGGGGTAGGATGAGGGGATGACGTGGATTTGATGAAGGTTAGTAGACTGTACGACACTGTTTTGACCATGGACAGCAAGCTAGAGTCCTCTGGAATAAAGTTTAGTGGGCATCTGTTAACCTGCCTCAATCCTCTCTTGTCCTTGTTCATCCTTACCTGGTGCTTGTCTACGGCCTTCAGTGGAGCTTGGAGTCAACGTGGGGCTTGATTCGGGCGAGCTCTCGTCAACCAAGGCTCTATCTCTCGAAGATGGTCCTGTCTGAAGTCGATTACGAAGCTCAGACATTTCGCGGGTTTCCGGTACTGTTGCTGGTACAACTGGCTCGGGTCTGTTAGAGCTGCTAGAGTGAGCTTCTGGAGGACGCTGGAGGCGACAGGCCTCGACCGCGACGGCAGCCTCTAGATCTGCGACTGCCATCCGTGCCGTCCGACGACTCCTTGAGTCTCAAATCACTCGAAAAGGAGGCCATTTTTGCTATCTCCTGAGTGCATCTGGAGGCTTGGGCACCTTTTGGCCTGAGTAAATCAAGGCAACAGTGCCTAACGAAAAAGGAGTAGGGGATAGCACCCACACAAGCTGTCATCCTTCGTGCCGGGAACGAATCACAGTACGCGAGAGCCCCTACCTTTTATTCTAACGGTACCTCCTGGCCAGGCTGAGTTTCTTCAACGTTTTTCACTTCTGAGACTGCAAATATTGATGGATTTTGGATGAAAAAGTCGGGATTCGAAGTGTAGGGAGGGCTAGAATCGGTAGTGAAGGAAGAGAAAATGGCGGGCGGGAAATCAGGTACTTATATTCGAGCCCGAAGGTACCTCAGTACTTGGAAATGCCCAGCCAATGGCTATTTAGCCTTTCACGGCCTCTTCATGAGGGTCAGGTAGGTAGACACGCTGAGCACATTTAAAAGTGGGGCTCAATTCGAGGTTACTCCGCTTTTACAACCATTTTTAAGCATTGTATATCTATATAAAAGCAAGAAATGATGTTTGCAGAACGCTACAACGATAACTATGAAGAACTAAGGCAACTTTTTGTATCCCGGACTTCCCCCATCTCCCGCCCCTAGTATTCTTATCTTCCGCTATTCCCAATACTAACTTCTTTCCACTTTTTGGCATGCTCATTCGCTGTCCAGCTCAGGGCCAATCTCTAAATCAACCCTTATCCTATTGAAGAGATGGGCTGGGTGGTGGCGATGAATCCTATCCCTTGTGTTATTCAATATTGCAGGGCCTGGCGGTTGGCTCCTTACAGGTTCTGGATCAGGGTCAGGTCGTACTCCGCCATCTGTCTGTCCAGCTTGGCCCTCCGCCCAGATTCCCGCGCCGTAATATTCCCAAGAACTCGTCCTTGTTAAGTCCTCCATGTGGGTTCAACCGTCTATCTCCGGGATCGTTTCGGGAGTAAGTAGTGCTTTCAGGATGTTCGCCGTACGATGATGGCCACAGGCCTCAGATGGTCGCTACTTTAGGCTGGTTAGTCAAAGAGCCCACATGCGGGAGATCAATACTGACAAGCTTGGTTCTGGAGCAACTAGAGCTAGTTGGCAGAGGGCGACACGGAGACAAGTTGGCGGATTTCTGTGTCGAAAGTTTGGCCCAGAAGGACAGAGTGCTCTGGCTGCGAAACGCAATGAACCGGAGCTGAAGGAGGCAGATCTATCTGTGATGGCTTCGAGAACCTACTCTGTATTCTGGCTTCCCCAGAGCTACGTGCAGCGACTGGGGAATATGAGAGGTGAGAGTGCCTTAAGCCTTCGCGCAGGCCATAGCACCAATGGGCTGCTGTGGGCGTCTCCGCACCAATAACGCGCACGCTTCAGCGCAGAAGACTTAGGTAGATGAGCCGCAGTTGTTGTCCGCCGGCGTGCCATGTCAAATAGACTGGTCTGCCATGAATTCGCCCTGTTTAACCGGGCTTACTCGGATGTCAATGGCGGAGGAGAGGTCATTGTAAGGCTGGAGGAGCTAGTTGAAAAAGCCAGACTGGAGGCAGAGATGCAATGATCGATGCAAACCTTTGTCAGAGCGAAGCAACAGGCTCTCCCTGCCAGCGCAGTAGTGGTTTGGTCCAGTGAAAAGACCGAATTTCGAGGACTGCGTCGAATCTGAGCGTGTCCGCCTCGCTTTTTCTGCAGTCCAGATGTGAAAACGGGTAGATAGAACCCATCGGAAACAAAGGGATACCAGCGCCACGGACGGGGTTTACCCTGTCGTTGTCCCGCCGCTAACCCAGCCATCCACAGTTCAGATTCTTCAGACAACTTCCCCAGACGCCTCGTCTTGAGGAGCAAAAGAAGTATATCTTCTCCTAGTAGTGCTAAGAAAGACATTTTGATCGTGCGTGAAGTACGAACGCGCCCCTATTTCTGGCCTTCCTCATACTTCTATTTTCTTTCGCAATCTCGGCACACTTCACCATCATTCATCCATTCTTTGTCATGTTTATCGCTTCCTACGGGCGCAACTTTGCGTGCGATTTCCACCTTGGCCATAATGTAATTGTTCGCAAATATTTCCATTATTCATCTCCAATAATTCCTGGCATTGATGAGGGAAGACGACAAGAGACAACTTGATTACATCCAAAGTACAGAAAGTTTCACTGTGCATGATTATTGTAAACAAAAGCAAAAATGTGCTTCATTCTCTATCGTCGCAAGAGCGACCATTGTTGCGTGCGTCAGTTCACCTCAACCCTTGGAGGATGCGAACCACCAGGCAGCTCGCCACCACACTTCACGTTCCGCGGACAACCTAAACTATACAGCGCGGAAGCGAGATCTGTGCTACGAGGAAAGGTACAACACGAATGATTCTCAATGAGAATATGGGCCAACCATCATTCCAACAGTTGGCAGTCTTCGCCACGCAATTGTGTGTGGTGAAGGGCTGCTTCGCTGGAATGCAGCCGTTTAAATCGATCACAATCGAAACCTTCCTCAGACGCAGCCTAACTAAATAGGAAGGTATAGTCATTGGCGGAGGGCACCGGGAAAGAGACAGTGTTCTGGCCGCTCCTCATACAATCTGCAGCTCTGCTATTCAACTCACGTCTGATAAGGGATATGCGCCGGGGATGAAATTGCAGGACAAGACGTGGTCGGACAAGGAAAGAATAGAAAAACGAGAAGGAAATACTCTGAACGGTCGACTCTGTCCACGGCCCCGCTACTACGCTGGGGATAGCTTCGGCGCACAGCAGCTCCTAGTACATGTGGAGAAATATGCACGAGGGCCGTGCCGCTCCCTTGGCAGTTCGTAGCCGGTTCAGAAGTCGAGGTTGAAAGACAAATGAGTTGCATGAGGAGGTGGTGTAGTACTTAAGTATGAAGCGACTTTACATCCCTCTCCGGCAAGCTTTTCTGCCTGCATGCCTGGCGATTTCTTCCGGGAAACGTGGAACGGCTAAGGTTCTCGCTCTTTCTTTTTTACCTGGGGCGACATGGACTGGGCCCCTGGGTTCATTGTGTTAGCGTGATCTGCCGCACCCACCCCCCTATCATCCTCTTGATTCATCTCACACCATCATCCTGGGTGCGTACCCATCCTCTCTTTTCATATGTCGGATGGCCATCTGCAGGAAGCTGCGCGCTTTGTTGGTGGATACGTCGAGTACGCGTGCTTACCCAGAGCAGTCGAACAGTCAATGCCTCCAATGTAACCACAGAGGGTTCACTTCGCACCCAGTCAATTCGCAGTTCTGCTTCGTCCTATTAATTGGAATCAAGCTTCCTTTACCCAATGAGGTAAACAACTTGACTCTTTACGGTTCCGTCTGTTCTCTAGGCCGTTCGAAGGCGCTTGGAACTTACCTTGATCGGGGAGGAAGACTGCAAGCCACCCAAAACCCGACACAGAAAATGAATAGCCACTAAATTTTGACTTGAAGATTGCTCCCACTCAAAGGCGTTAGTTATCCTTGAGTCCGAGCCTCTTTCGCCCTTGTCATGCCTTCGAAACCACGAACACCAGAATCCGTTTACAGCCCGTTGGATCTCGCAAACAATGGGCCTTCGTGCACAAGGCCAGCGTACAGACTTGGAAAGTTTCTTCAAGAGCATCTTTGTAACGCTGCTTTCAAGTCCTTCTACAAACATCATGGGCTTGCCTCGAACGAGGGAACCAAAAACCCCTGACATGCTCCTCGAAGCACCGCCTTTCTCCGGACTCGTCCCCTCTCTCAACCAGATTGACATCAGAATCATCCATTGTTCGCAAAACAATCCTCGCAGCGATATCACAGTACATTTACAGCATCAAGGGGTCGAATTCCTGCAGGGAGCGAATCGCCGCATCCAAACACTTCTCACTGGCGGTTCGGCGGAATAGTAACGAGTCTCCGTTGTCCTTCTTTCAGTTTTTCCAGTAACCAAGAAGGAAGCTCAACCACAACCACTACTTTTAAAAAGGCTTTGCTGAAACCTTCTCGCAAATTTGTGCGCCCATACTTCCTATGAAGCAATCAGGGATATCCATTCCCTACAAAGGAAGTCCAAATGCTGGCAGTCGGTAAGTTTTCAGTCCCCAATCCACCTGGAAGTCTGCACGTAAAGCGACTAAAGGATCTTCTCTTTGGTATCGATGACATGACTAACCGTGTTCTACCACTAGTATTCGGTATTCTTGACTTGTGTTCGAGCCGACAATGCTGTGCTGGAGGGCAAGTTCTTCCTCGAAGCGATGACTCTTTGCACCAAACATGGTTGTGGAAGATCTCGAAACCACTTCGACCGAACCTCACACGCAAACACTTGCATATCTTCAGGCCAAAGACATGCTGTACTGCTGCCGAGCAAAGGAAGAAGACTTCAGCACTTCAAGAGCACAAGTTGACTTTTGCTTTGGGAGCCAAAAGCTTTGAAAGATGGTTGAACACATACACAAACATTATGTCAAGAGTTGAGCACCGTCCTAGAGACCAACAGACACTTGATTTGGTATCTCATCTATGCGCAAGCCTTCAAATGCGTATGACCAGGACGGTTATCACCCTGTCGCTGAGATTATACTATGGTTTCCCTCATTTTTCGATATTGCTGGGAACCCCATTTTCCTGGAATCGCTTGCTGGGAGCTACTCGAAGGGGGTTTTCTATACTAGAAGCACCTAGCTCCCTTCGTCTAATCGATTATCCTCCCCTTGAACTTTATATCGCGAGGGTACGGAGCATACTTTAGACTCTGCTGATGGTGGCTGTTAGAAACGAACTCATTTTCCGTACCTGCGACAATGGGTCTGATACCATTCGGTGAAAATAGTATGCTTCTAGTTTGGGCTCCTCTTCTAGCTATTTAGCATAGTCGTGGGGATGAAAATCCTCTGAATCTGGCCAGGAACAGTCTTTAGTAGGCCACTTGCTTCAAGACGAAGAAGGCACGGATTGGAGAACCAGCGTGTTGTGGCATACCCATTAGGCCCACAATGCCTCATTCGCGGCAAAACTTCCTCAGCTTCCGCTCACAGCAGACTTTCCGCGTCTAGCTTCTGACCTTCAGTTTCCAAGACGCATGGCTGAGCCCGACCCCATAGCAGCTTATATATCGATATGGAGCACTTTCCCTCCAAATCCTCTTCGCCAATGGGACGCACTTTCATTACCTCAATCTATTACACGAAACTAGATTCTCGCAGATCTAAAGATGAAGTCCCAACAATGGGCAAGCTGGATGTCAGAAAGTCCATGGTTTATCGAATTCCTCCTACGTGTGACGGAACAATTACTGCAACGTCTAAGAGAAATCTTCACCATCTTTAGATAGGCATTTCACCGACTGTGTATGGAATCGGAGGATGCTATCAACATTCAACTGAACAAAGATGCCGCCGACAGTTACAAAATGCGTCGCACCAAATCATATCCCGCCTTCACCCACAGACTGGCACGATGAATATCTCATGGTAACCTACCGTGTAGAAGAGTCAGTTACTCGGGATCAACCTCCCCTCCTCGCATCTCTGTCTAACATCTGTTACGAAAAGCTAAAACTCCGACAAGTTGACTACCTCATTCAACACAACCCATCATCTGTACCAACTCTTCACGAATCGATAAGAAAAATATTTCTCTTTTGAGAATGGCAAAGGCAGTTCAGGTTTCGGATGAGTCTCGACGCAGAGGAAATAACGATCCATGTTGCTACAATGTTTCGCAGATCACATCCCGATGAAAATCCTAGTCACTCCAAGGACACGCATTGCTGGCATTCACGACAAGTTTGACAAGGAGCACATTTTATAACTTGAGAAGGTGAGGCGAAGAAACTCTGCAGAGGATAAGAAACTTGAAGAGTATAATTGGTTCTTTCCAAGCCTAGAACGACGTGGGAAATTCCTCACCAAGTCATCTAATTTGAAGCCCTAGTGTCCCTCAATGCTCGCACAAGTCTTGATGCCATGCAGTCACCATATTTGAGCGTCAAGCGTCCAAAGTTCGGCACTTTTGGCTTGCTAAAGGTACTCTCCGAGATCATCGAATTCCGCTTCGAAACCTCGACTACACGAAACGCACTACAGCAAAAGAAAGCAAAAGAAAAGAGAGACTGCCGCTAAAAAGAGAGCAGACCGTGGATTATGCCAGGATATTTACGCATTCGACAGAGTCCAAGAAATTCTCTTCCGGCTTGGGGGACAAAGAGCTGTTCCCTTCTAAGTCCCACCAAAGCTTTGCCCCAAACAGAAACCATAGCCTTTGCGACACATTCCGAAATTGATAAAGAACGACACCGAATATCGCAACCGAATTACAAGTTTTCATTGGAGCCTAGGAGTTTAGACAAGGTTTTGATACTTCATGAAGGCTTCATAGACACTTCCAATTCTGGCCCAGAAGACATGGTCAACAACGTTCCCCTGACCACGACATTACAACCTCTTCTTTACAGCTGACCTCCATCTGCGGACCCCCAGCGCATGAAAGCGAGTACCGAATTGACCCAGGCATCTCTTGATCTCGTGCAAGTGGCTCGAAGAGATGGTCTGAGATCGACCTGATCGCCGGAGCGAGATACCCAGCGGTTCATCTTTCCAATTTCATTTTATTTTGATGAATCTGTTATCGGTTTGAGTTCTGCGACTGCGTCAAAATTTGGAGAAGTGTATCAAGGTCTTCCAAAGTAGTCTTGTCACGAAAGTCTATCTGTGCTAGCAAGATGCTGGCCACAAATTTCACAAAAATTTCGATTGCAGGAGCCTGTGTAGAAAGTTGTTGAACTCGCAGTCATTTCACATTCGGGTGCACCGCGCTGAAAGTACTCGAAAGTGGAAGAATTCTATTGTCCAGACAACATATTTCCCTTCATGTTTGGCATCTGGCGGTAATGAGGACTTCAACCTGGTGAAATGCCTCTTGAGTCTTGGAACGAGATGCTCTACTACCGCGGCCGTGTGCCGAAGAGTCACCTGCAGTGCGCCATTCGCTAGGGGGACCAATGCGCTGTAGCGACATTGGGAAAAGCACTGTACCTTTGGTGACAGTTTCCCGGAGTAATTTTGTGGAAAGAAGTATAAGAATTCCTATGCCCTATAGTGATTCTCTAATTTGAGCTAGACGATAGTATTAAATTATTGCTTCCATTTTATTTTTAGTAGTTAAATCTGCATTTCTCTAGTCAAATGCATCCCTTGTCTCAGTGTATCATACAAAAACAGCGGAATGATCATGGATAATAATGAGAATGTCCAAAAATAGTAGAATACTGGCTCATGGCTCAATTTCATAGCTTCAAGATGAACAGTATACGAATGAAGACAAAAATGTAAAAATCTTTGATTCATCACGTGATAAAATATGGTCGGAGCTAAACTTTTCCTGGGTCTAACGGGCCTTGGAGTAACCTCCACTTTCACTTCCTCTCCACACCGACAAGCATCATCATTTCGCATACCACGACTGTTATCCTAACTTAATCGAATCTCTATCCATGCTGCGAATAACGAGGCCCACCTACCCATCTCACGAACCTCTAGTTTAAAGTTTGAACAAGGACTCAAGAACAGCGGTCTGTCAAATTGAAATTCTGCACCTTCGAACTCACCCTAGCTGCTGCCCGACACCCAAGCTTTTGGAGAAACTTAAACTCACAGCCATTTGTATCCTCCGTCTGATCTCTATCTCAAGCTCTGCCATCTCTACCATCTCTGCCATCTCAGCCATCTCAGCCATCTCGGCCATCTCGGCCATCTCTGCCGAATCTAGACCTTCAATTTGGCCCACCGCCTGCAAAAGATTGAGAGATATTGCCTAGAAACATAATCAAAATCCCAGCATACCTACGTCCTATCAGCATTTACGTGTCGAACGAGACCCCTAATACATACGTGGCTGTGCCAACGAAGATTTCGTATATCCTCCCTTCAGCTACGACAGACATGATGAGCAAAAATAGAAAAATGAAGCTGGCAGAGGTCAGGGCCATCATTGGACGCGTCATTGGGACTAGGAACCTGGACAATCTTGGGGTTAGTATTACTTGATTAGGAGGTTTTAATGGACCGCAACTTCCGAGACATTTGAGGAGGAGGCCTTTGAATGTGTCACAACTGGTGAGACATTCAGGCAAGGAGATAAACCAGAGAACACGCACAAGAGAAATACTGGAATCAATAAAATTCCCAGGATCGTGGAGATCAACAGGACTCGGCCAAGCCCTCCCAAGATCGAAGCGGAGTAGTAGTTGACGCTTTTGTCAGCGGTCGGCTTCTTCTCGTCCTTGATCTTCATCCAAGTCTGGGAAGAAGTACGTCAGCATTTCTTCAATGTTCAACGTCTATGCCTATGTTTCTTGCTACCATAAGTGGATTGCGTACCCTGATAGGGGATCCTCGCCACTGGTCTATGTGACCTCGAATCAGTTCTTCGAAGTAGTTTGAGTTAGTGCCTGAGGTCTTCACGAAATCCGTCGCGTGATATATGTAGTCATAGTATCCCTTGCCCAGTGGCTTCTTACTCCGAATCCATTTGAAGTACGAGCGATGATTGCGTTCAGGAGGTGGACCCAGAGATTGTAGGAAGATGTGTTTTTGGACAATTTCATCTACCCCGCATATCAGTACCCCGCTACCCATGTGCAAACGCCTCCGACACCATGCTCAATGCTCACCGTATTCCTTGAGCTTAGCCTTAAGCTCTTTTATCAGTTCTCTCAGTTCATTATTTGAACCTTCTCTGTGCTTGGTCGACCTTCTGCGATATTGCATGGCTGGATCTTCCTCATCTTTCTTGTCGAGGTCGAAAATCGCCTTCTCCAGCTCAGTTATCTCGACCTGTAGATGAAGCAATACACGATTGTGGCAGTATTTGAAGCTACGACACATAGCGAAGTCGTCATCGCTGTTGACAAAGGCCGCCAGCCTCGAGAATCCGTCTGGGTAGTCGTCAACTATGGTACAGTGTCGTTAGCTTCAGTATCTTGCCTTTGGAGGTAACTAGGGGTAGCCTACTCTTTTCTTGCACGAATTTGTGGTATCCTCGCTCCTGATTGATTCGTTCCCGCTCCTCCGCACTCATTCCAAATAAGTGACGGGCCCCAAGTCCATCAGAAAGCCTCCGCCAAGTTACCTTGACGAAAGAATCTTCACAAATTTCCTTATGTCAGCTAACTCGCATGTTGGACTCCTTGACAGCATTCATACCGTGATTCTCCGAGTTCTCCTCGCTACCTGGTGTCAGCGTGCCGCTCCCGGTACTCGTGGTAGTGGTGGGACTATCCGGGTTGTCGTTTGTGCTTCCCGAAGCTTGGCCAGTACCAAGTCGGTTTCTCATTTCAAAGCTTTCCATATCTTCAAGGGGTACTCCCTGCTCCACTCTATTCTCGTCAGCAACATTGCATCTCCTGAACGTAGCAGTCCGCAGCTCTTTGAGCTTGCAGACGAGCTTTGCCACTGCCTCGAAGGCGACAGCAGCCAGGGACGCCATGATACACCGTGAGCAAGCTTATTCCTCTCCGAAAAGGGGCCATCTCGACGACAATAACCCCTTTGGCAGTGAACGACCTTGCTGCCCAATCCACGAGGCTCAGCTGTTTGGCTTATCCTGGTGTTACCAAGAACGGCCAGGGGTAATCACCCACACACCACTTCCGAAGACGCGAGCGAATAGAATCTTACGCAAGTATTTATCCTCCTATTACACTTCTACTCTGTTACAAGGCTGCGATCTCTATCTTCTCACTAAATTTTGATCTCTTTGAGGTTGTCGTTGGGTATTTTCCGTCCGAGGAGGCTAGTCACGGGAATGCACGGGACGGGAACGGAACGGGCCGGATTGATTTGCAGACTACAACGATGGGGAAGGCTTGTTTTATAGACATTTCAGGCCTTGGGTACCCCACGGGGAGAGCCTGGGCACACTATTTGCCAAGCAGCCGATGTGGTACAAAGGCTGAGGCCTCGTGTTTCTCAAATTTTGACGTTGATCACGTAGAGGGAAAATTTGGCATTGAAATTGACCGTCTATTGGTTTGCCCAATTCCTTTTATCTATCCCATATATAGAGGAAATATTAGTCAATCAAAAACAAACGAATAGTGTAGGCCCATTAACCCAAAATTCTCAGCAATCTAGAGATTGATCTCATATCAAAACAAGAATTCATCGAGCCATGCCAATTTGATCATTATGAACATATATGCCCCCGTCTACTGACTCCCAGTTTCCCCAGATCTAATACCACCTCTAATCATAAGATATGCGGTTTATGGCAATCAGCCTCGTTAGGGATCGTCATACTCGGGGTCCTAGCTTGTTGTCAGTTGAAAGCGTCATACATGCGAGCTATTCTGCTCACTTCTCCCTCCGGTCCATCATCAACATCCGCAGGCATTCCGAGACTCTTACTGCTTTCCTTCTTAGCCTTTGACCCACGGTTTTTGTCCTTCGAAGCCCCTTTCTTGTCCTTCGAAGCCCCTTTCTTCTCCTTCGACGACCCCGTCTTCTCCTTCGATAGCCCCGTCTTCCCCTTCGACGCCATCTTCTTGTTCTTCGACTTCGTGGAACCGCCTTCCCTGGAAGCAGAATGCTCTCCTTTGGATTGTTTATTCTCAGATCCCATTATTCTGCCACGACGTTGTGTTAGGAGAAGTCCCAGATTATTCGAAAAGAAAGTTGAGGTGCGCCCGTCTAGTGCATGCGTCAGTGGTGTTAGCTCCCGCTGATGATCATTGGAGAGACCGACCTCTGGATATCTGGATCGAACAGGAGTGGAGGTCTGCGGCAGCCCGGGGCGGAGTATAAACAGCTCATCAGCCGAGAGATTTCATCAAAAGGAAGCAGCGTTGGGGCTTCTTCGGCTTCGAATCAGATTGGACGTGACTCATGAGCCGTCGCTCCTCGGACTCGGTATGTGAAGGTGGGAAGAGAAGCAGAAAGCTCGTGGCGGGATGCCGTGTGAGGAGACGAAGTCGTTGCAGAGCCGACGCCAATTCCTGCAGTTGAAATGCCTAGAATGTATGATTGGTCGAGTTCAAGACGATGCTGAAAAGATTCGTTCCCCAGGTGTGGAAAACCGTTCGGGAGGAACCAAGCGCGACTGGTTGATCAACGACAGACGATAGGTCCAGCTTGATGCGATCGGTTGGTCGCAGTAAATACTGCCTCAACCAGCCAAAGCATGGCGCTCTCCTTTGCCGGAGTCAGCCCCGCTTGCTCGTTGAAATCAAGCATCGTGAAGCTTTGCTGCCAAGTACGCTGTAAACAGCAGAGCCATCGCAGATGAAATGATGCACGCTCAAGCATCTGACCAAACATAGCGTCGCGCGGTGCTTAAAACAGACTAGCGGGGGAGGTTCACAGTCCCGCGGGGACAGCGATGTGGCATTGTCCAAGATCCGGATCTGCCAACTGATCGAACGGCGCTTTGACGATGGAGATCACATAGAGAGTTCCGTTTTCCATTCAGCGTCTTCCGAGGTTCCCTGTGAGTGACAATCTTCGAAGCCTGCCGGGGCCCCAGGCCAAATTTCAGCCTCACCTGTGCCACGCCCCATAAGAAGGGCAAATCTCCCTAAATGGGCTTGCCTACGTGCGTCGTATTTCTTCTCACAAATGTCTTTCCATCGCCGGGAATTCCCAGGCTTTGAAAGAAGGCTTGCACTGACAAGACTCAAAACATCGCTTCCCCTTCAAGCTTCTAGGAAGTTTTAGGGATATATCGCTCCTTAATAATTCAACTTGAGGTTTTATTTGTTCTCTTCCATCATAGCCGCCTGCCAGTCCCAATGGCATGCTATGCAACACAATCCTGAGTGGGACGTGGGGTCAAGCACGTCAGTAACGTGTTAAAGCCTTTGTCATCTCAATACGTAAAAAAAAAAATTTATTCAATGAAAATTTCCAAAGCATATTCTATTTTTTAATATCTTTCTGCATGCTCTATCCATTAAAGCAGATGCGATTGAGAGATGGTGCTCAATTTGAGATGATAAAAATCTTTTTTGACATAGTGGAAAATCGCGAGGCTATCCTGCCTGCGCATTGGGGGAAGATGGGACAGGCGCTCTCCTTTTCTCTATCTTCTTGCTCATTGGATAGAGGAGGAGGAGGTTTTGTCTCCAGCATCATTGGTCCCACTTTGGGCCGCGTGCATGTGCATATGCAGACAAAGAAAATATTGACGAGGATTGGCGGAGGCAGCCACACTTGAGCGAGTTTCGTTGATAAGCTGGGCAGCTATCAGCTTCGTGGCAAACAAACAACATTTCCGAGGAGACAAAGAATGCTGGCACATTTGTTCAAAGCCTGACGGGGAAGAAATGGAAAGGAAAGAAGTGTCAACAATTGTATCGAAAGAAAGTGTAAGAAATCGTTAGTGCGACTAGAATCGTGGGGGCATTCAATCTCACCTCTTTGGTGGGCTTAGGACTGCGCGGCTGGAGTTGAAGACTTCTACTTCGCTTTCTCAGTCTTCCATGACGGAATTGTACCCGCCTTTTATATCTGGGCATCGATGCAGTCAAGCCTTTTAGGCGCCAAAAATGGAACCGGGTGGGAAGGAGGGGGTGGGACTCTCGATCAGGCCGGATGCTGGGGGGATGCCCTCCCTCATCAAAATTGCCACTTGAAACCTGTAGTTGACAAGTCAGGTCTTAGCCCATTGGCTCTTCTTCACATCACATATCGGATGTTGTTTGCTTTTCATCTCGTGGCAACTGCTGGAAGGTTGGCACCCAGCTCGACAGTCGCATAGAGGCACCAGGATCGATCTTGATGCGTGGTGATGTGCTCTTGCTTAAACTGCTTTGAGTCTCTGCCGCAAATCGTGATTCCATCAGTCACTCTACTCGGCGGATCTTCACATCCCACACTTGGGAGCTGGGTGTTGGTTGGAAAGTCGGCGCATATGAGCGAGAAAGGAAAAGTAGCGCAATTGCAAATTCTCTGGAGCCAGGCCGCGTCTTTATGAAGCGCGCCCGCTCCTTCTGCGGCTCAGTGCTCCAGTAACCTTAGCGAGCTGAAATAGGGGCTGAACCAGTCCAAGCATCAGTCTTGGGGTGGCGTGTGCCTTGACCTCGGGGCCAGGGGTCCCCTCTCCCAAAGTACGTCAAAGCCTTCACTGATTTGGACACCGCATTATCACCAACAATCGAAAGGTCTGTATCACTCTCAGAAAACACATCTTTCAGTCGTAGCTTGATGGCAAACGAAAGCCACGCGACGGGTTTTTCTTATTCCCGGCGAGACCACCCAGTTGAAACTTAACAACCGTTGTATACCAAACTTAAAACCCGCTGAGCTAAGCTTCAACTACACGAAGCTTAGAAAGATTGACCTCAGGAAGCATGCCTATTTTGATATTCGGCGGAGCAGCGAGGCGGCATCCACAACTCGTTGCCAACATGCACTTGATAGGTACATTTCCAATCTCTCATACGGCCCACCTCGCGGAACAGATGACTCGGCCATGTCTCTACCGTCTTCTCCTCGTGTATCCATGCGTGGGTGTTGAAAGTTGTCTAACCAAGCGGATGACATTGCCAACAGAACATCAGTAGCATGACGAATCATACGGGCTCTGGGGACGCAGTCATACTGCTTGTTCACGAACCCTTCAAAAATCCCATTGGATGGCTGTAGAAAGATCGGTGCTATTTGAGCATCTCGCTGTTGGTATCCGCCTCCTCATTTAGCTATCCGATGGCGCTGGAGCTCCTTTTAGTCAACGAATCAACACCAGGCATCCAAAGCTTTACGAATTCTTGAACAGAGGCGTTCCTTATATGCTGTATTACGGAGGACTCGACGAACATCGTAAATCTCACTTCCTCAATATTCTCCACTGTGACCTTCGACGACACATGAGTGCTACCAAAAAGCCTCGACAGGGCTTGAAGTTTGCTCATCACCTCAAAAGGGACTCTTCGTTGAAAGATGGTTGTTGGAAGCCTAAGGAAGCGTCTTACAAAAACCGCAGGTACAGCCTTCGCACTGGCCAGGAGTCACAGTATCGAGTTCTACTAACCCCTTTTTTCTCTGGAAAACCCTCCATCTACACGATGTTACATCCCAACTCTATGAGCACCCCATTGTCCTGAACGAAGAGCAGCC
>Ga0302325_10008500_pt1 | contig 22552 bp, 22 predicted proteins | sample Palsa_T0_2_FD_201948 | JGI IMG/M metagenome (GOLD analysis project Ga0302325, IMG submission 201948) | Peat permafrost microbial communities from Stordalen Mire near Abisko, Sweden - Palsa_T0_2 | ecosystem: Environmental > Terrestrial > Soil > Palsa > Peat permafrost | place: Sweden: Abisko...
AGGCGACATCGCCGGGGTCGAACCCGGGGCACCCGTGGATCGCGGCCGCGATCACGATCCGGTCATAGGCGCAGCTGGCGATCGCCTCGCGCAGCGCATGGCGGTTGTCACGGCCGCGCTGCACCCGGGCGTCGACCGGCACCCGGTAGGCGGCCGCCCGCTGCTCGATCGTCTCCAGCAGCATCAGCGCCGATTCGGACTGCCTGGGCAACGGCGCCTGCAGCGGCAGGTTCATCGGCACGCGCGCCAGGAACACCGGCACCAAGGTCGCCCGTTCCGCGGCGGCCAACCGCAGCGATGCCTCCAGTGCGTTGGATGACAGCGCCGAGGAGACGAACGGGAACAGGATCCGCCGGGGACGGTCAGGGCGCAGCCCGCGCCGGCGGTCGGGGCCCGCGGACGGCCTCCCTCCGGGCGGCCGGACCCCGATGATCGCGACCAGCGCGAACGCCAGCGCGACGACGATGACGACGACCCAGACAGTGGTCATGAGTGCTCCTGACGTTGACTACGGTCGGCGACGATCCGCAGATCGACGCCGGGAAGCATCTGCATCAGCTGCCCGGGCAGCGGCGGGGAGCTCAGCCGGCGCAGCGCGTTGCGCGCGCTCGGCCGCCCCATCAGCACGTACGTGGTCCCGCGCTCGCGGGCGACCCGCGCCGCGATCTCGGCGATGTCGGTGCCGCGCTCGACCAGTAGGTGAGCGCCCAGCACGCCAGCCAGCCGACGCAGCGCCTCGAGCTGCTCGACCTCGTCGCCGCGCGGCTCGCGCCGCGCCACCCAGAGCAGATCGAGCTCGGCCCCGAGCCGCTGCGCCGAGCGCCAGGCACGGCGCACGACCCGCTGCGACGCCGGCTGCGGCGTGACGAGCGCCAGCAGCCGCTCGCCGATCGCGCTCGGAGCGTGCGTGTCCAGCAGCCGCTCGTCGTCGCGACTCGCGCCGCGCCGAGCGCTGGGCCCACCGGACGCGGCGGGCGCCGGCGGCGGCAGCCGCTTGGCCTCGATCTCCTCGGCGACCTGGCGCAGCGACACCTCCCGCAGCGCGGTCAGGTTCTCGATCTTGAAGAAGTTCTGCAACGCCGATTGGACGCGCTCGGGCGGGTAGACCTTGCCGGCTTGTAGCCGCTCCAGCAGTGAATCCGGCGTGATGTCGATCAGCACGACGCCATCGGCCGAGGCGAGGATCGAGTCGGGCACCGTCTCCCGCACGCGGATCTCGGTCAGCTCCGCGACCTGGTCGTTGAGCGACTCCAGATGTTGGACGTTGACGGTGCTGTACACGTCGATCCCGGCGGCGAGCACGTCGGCGATGTCCTCGTAGCGCTTGTGGTGCTCGACCCCCGGCGCGTTGGTGTGTGCGAGCTCGTCGATCAGGCACAGCTCCGGCGCTCGGCGCAGGACTCCCGGCAGGTCCATCTCCGTCATCGTCACGTCCCGGTAGCGGACCGTCCGCCTCGGGATCACCTCCAGGCCCTCGGCCTGGGCGAGGGTCTCGGCGCGGCCGTGCGGCTCCAGGTAGCCGATCGCGACGTCGCGCCCGTCCTCCGCGGCGGCCTGGCCCTCCTGCAGCATCCGGTAGGTCTTGCCGACCCCGGCCGCCATCCCGAGGAAGATCTTGTAACGCCCCGGGGAGTGCTCGGACTCGCCGAGGTCATGCGCGACGGACGCGGTCACCATCACCCCACGCCCGCCATCATGTTGCCACCGGCAGCCAGCGGGCGATGTGCTCCAGCGCCTGTCGCAGGTCTTCATTGCGGCCGGCGCAGTACAGCGGGCCGGCCCCGTCGCACAGCAGCGCTCGCAGCCGCGCCATCCCCTCGGCACTGACGGGCGCCCGCGCGCGCAGCATCGAAATGATCTCCCAGATCAGCGGTGCGTTCAGCATCACGGCGGCCGCGTCGGGCATCACGACCGGACTGAATCGCGTGCGTCGCCGCGCCCGCTCGGTCTCGGCCAGCACCCGCTCCAGGCCATCCGCGTAGGCCTCCCGGCGGCGCCCGTTGGTCAGCTGCAGCGCTCGCGCCGCGTGCACGGGGCTGCGCCAGGGCGCGATCCCGCCGGCCAGCTCGCGATCGAGCGATTCATGGCGCAGCCGAGCGCGCAGCGAGGCCAGGCGGCCGGGAAGCCGCGGCTGCGAGCGCCCAGATCCCAGCGCCTGACTGGACATCGTCTCGGTCATGCTCCCAGAACCCCGTGGACGATGAGGTCGATCAGCTTGATCCCGATGAACGGCGAGATCAGGCCGCCGAGGCCGTAGATCAGGAGGTTGCGCCGCAGCAGCGCCGAGGCGCCGACCGGCTTGTAGCTGACGCCCTTCAGCGAGATCGGGATCAGCAGCGGGATCACGATCGCGTTGAACACGATCGCCGAGATCACCGCCGAGCGCTGGGTCCCCAGGTCCATCACGTTCAGCACGTTGAGCGGTCCGGGTGGGTGGGTTCCATTCCCGTGGCCGGTCGACCAGGTGAAGAGGAAGATCGCGGGCAGGATCGCGAAGTACTTGGCGACGTCGTTGGCGATCGAGAACGTGGTCAGCGCGCCGCGCGTGATCAACAGCTGCTTGCCGACCTCGACGATCTCGATCAGCTTGGTGGGATTGCTGTCGAGGTCGACCATGTTGCCCGCCTCGCGAGCTGCCTGGGTGCCGGAGTTCATCGCGACCCCGACGTCGGCCTGGGCCAGCGCCGGCGCGTCGTTGGTGCCGTCGCCGGTCATCGCGACCATCCGTCCGTTGGCCTGCTCGGAGCGGATCAGCTCGAGCTTGCGCTCGGGCGTCGCCTCCGCCAGGAAATCGTCGACCCCGGACTCCTCGGCGATCTTGGCCGCCGTCAGCTTGTTGTCGCCGGTGATCATCACAGTGCGGATCCCCATCGCCCGCAGCTGGTCAAAGCGCTGGCGCATCCCCTCCTTGATCGTGTCCTTGAGATAGATCACGCCCAGCACCTGGCTGTCGCGCGCGACCGCCAGCGGGGTGCCTCCCTCCCGGCCGATCCGGTCCAGCTCCGCCCGCAGCTCGACCGGCGGCCGGCCGCCCTCGGCCTCCACGAACGCGACGATCGCATCGCCGGCGCCCTTGCGCAGCTGGTGGCCCTCCAGGTCGACGCCGCTCATCCGGGTCTGCGCGGTGAACGGCACGAACTCGGCGCCGAGCTCGTGCATGTCGTGCTCGCGGATCCCGTACTGCTTGGCGAGCACGACGATCGAGCGGCCCTCGGGGGTCTCGTCCGCCAGCGAGGAGAGCTGTGCGGCCTCCGCCAGCTCGGACTCGGAGACTCCCGGCATCGGGATGAACTCCGACGCGAGCCGGTTGCCGATCGTGATCGTGCCGGTCTTGTCGAGCAGCAGCACGTCGACATCGCCCGAGGCTTCGACCGCGCGGCCCGACAGCGCCAGCACGTTGCGGCGCACGAGCCGATCCATGCCGGCGATCCCGATCGCCGACAGCAGCGCGCCGATCGTCGTCGGGATCAGCGCCACCAGCAGCGAGATCAGCGTCACATCGGCGATCGAGGTGTGCGCGAACAGGCCGAACGGGCGCAGCGTCGCGACGACGATCATGAAGATCAGGGTCAGGCCGGACAGCAGGATGTTGAGCGCGATCTCGTTCGGGGTCTTGCGCCGCTCGGCGCCCTCCACCAGCGCGATCATGCGATCCATGAACGACTGGCCGGGTTCCTGCGTGATCTCGACCACGATCTCGTCCGAGAGCACCCGGGTGCCGCCGGTCACGGCCGAGCGATCGCCGCCTGACTCACGGATCACGGGCGCCGACTCGCCGGTGATGGCCGACTCGTCGACCGACGCGATCCCCTCGATCACCGTTCCATCGCCGGGGACCAGTTCGCCGGCGACGACGACCACGACGTCGCCCTTGTGCAGCTCGGCGGCTGGCTTTTCGGTCCCGTCGCGCAGCTTCGCGACGGTCTCGTGTCGCAGCGACCGCAGCGAGTCCGCCTGGGCGCGGCCGCGGCCTTCGGCGAACGCCTCGGCGAGGTTGGCGAACACGACCGTCAGCCACAGCCAGCCGGCGATCGTGACCGTGTACCAGGCGGGCTGGCCGCCGGCCAAAAAGCTACCGCCGAACACCTGGATGATCCAGATCGCGGTCGTGATCACGGCGCCGAGCTCGACCACGAACATCACCGGATTGCGCACCTGCACCCGCGGATCGAGCTTGACGAAGCTGTCGATCACGGCGCGGCGGGCGATCTCGCCCTGCAGCAGCGAGGTACCGCGCCTGGAGCCCGGGGTCGTCGGCGTTGCCGGGGGAGTGGTGGTGGCGGTCATGTCGTTCCTTTGGAAATGCGGTTGAGCGCCAGGTTGAGTTCCAGCACGTTGACCGAGGGGTCGCCGGAGAAGCCCAGGCCGCGGCCCCCGGTGTACTTCGAGATCTCAGACATCACGGTGGCGAGCGAGAGGTGCCGCACGGCGGCGATCCGGTGGGCCTGGATCCAGGCGTTCGCCGGCGAGATGTCGGGGTCGATCCCCGACGCGCTCGTGTCGACGGCATCGACCGGGATCTTCGCGACGGTCAGGCCCGGGTCGTACGGGCGGTTGAGCGCCAGATACGCCTTGATGTTGGCCTGGATCGCCCGCTTGGTCGATAGGTCGTTGGGGCCGAGGTTGGCGAACTCGGTCGCCGCGGCGTTGTCGGCCGGGACGGTGCCCGACGGCCGTGTCTGGAAGTAGCGCGGGTCGGGTTTCGTGACCGGCTCGCCATCGGACATCTCGACCTTGCCGTGCTTGTAGACCAGGTCGGTGAACTGCTGGCCGATCTCTTTGGAGCCGATCAGCTTGCCGTCGACGTGGACCTGCTGGCCGTTGGAGTTCCCGGGGAACGCCAGCTGGCCGATGCCGGTGATCAGCAGCGGATAGAGGATCCCGAGCAGCAGCGTCAGCGCCAGCATCGAGGTGATCGCGGGAAGCGCTTGGCGTCTCATGAGTAGAGGTGTCCGGTCAGGCCCTGGACGATCGGTCCGAGCAGCAGGGCGGGGAAGAAGGTGAGCGCGCCGACGAGCACGATCACGCCGATCAGCAGCACGACGAACGTCGGGTTGTCGGTTCGCATCGTTCCGAGGCCGGGTGGCGAGACTCGCTTGCCGGCCAGCGAGCCGGCGATCGCGAGCGCGAACAGGATCGGTCCGTAGCGTGCGAACAGCATCGTGAAGCCGCCGACGAGGTCGGCGAACGTGACCCCGTGCGAGCCGAGGTTGCCCGCGTTGGGTTGGATGAAGCCGGTGTAGCCCGCGAACGCGGAGCCGTTGTTGTTGGCTTGGGAGAGGTAGGCGTACAGCGTCTCCGAGAACCCCTGCGGGCCCGCGCCCACCGCGGAGATCGAGGCGCGCCCGGCACGGCCGGCGGTGGCCAGCGCGGTCGAGAACAGCGCCGCCAGTGGCGTCAGCAGCAACCCGAGCACGACCAGCTTGATCTCACGGGCCTCGATCTTCTTGCCGAGGTACTCCGGCGTGCGTCCGACCATCAGCCCACCGAGGAACACCGCGAGCAGGACGTAGAGCAGGATCGAGTACAGGCCGGTGCCCACGCCGCCGAAGATCACCTCCGACGCGGACAGGTTCGCGAATGGCACGGCGCCGCCGATCCCGGTGAACGACTCGAGCGCGCTGTTGACCGCGCCACAGGAGGTGACGGTTGTGACGACGTCGAACAGCGCCGAGCCGGCGATCCCGAACCGCTGCTCCTTGCCCTCCAGGTTGCCGCCGCCCGAGCCGGCGATCACGCCGGTGTGCAGGCCGGCGGCGTGCTGGGCGGGGGAGCCGTGGGCCTCGGCGATGTAGCAGACGATCGCCGCGCCGAGGAACATCAGCATCATCGTCGAGTAGATCGCGTAGCCCTGGCGGGGGCGCTCGCACATCCGCCCGTAGGCGAACACCAGCGCCGCCGGGATCAGCAGCACGACCAGCATCATGAACAGGTTCGTGAACCCGGTCGGGTTCTCGAACGGGTGCGCGGAGTTGACGTTGAAGAAGCCGCCGCCGTTGGTGCCGAGCATCTTGATCGCCTCCTGGGAGGCGACCGGTCCCATCGCGATCGTCTGCGCGCCGCCGCTGGTCAGGCCGGACACGTGCAGGTAGGTGGTGAAGTTCTGGATCGATCCCTGGAAGATCAGCACCAGCGCGATCAGGATCGACAGCGGCAGCAGGACGTACAGGCAGGTCCTGATCAGGTCCGACCAGAAGTTGCCCAGCGATTTGCCGCTGCGGCCGATGATCCCGCGGATCAGCGCGATCGCGACGCAGATCCCGACCGCAGCCGAGGCGAAGTTCTGCACCGTCAGCCCGGCCATCTGGCTGAAATAGCTCAGCGTCGTCTCGCCGCCGTAGTACTGCCAGTTGGTGTTGGTGAGGAACGACGACGTGGTGTTGAACGCCACGTTCCACGGCATCGAGTGGTAATGCAGCGGGTTCAGGCCGGTGAAGTCCCACAGTGTCTGCGTGCGCAGAATCAGGTACAGCAGGAGCCAGCCAGCCAGCGAGAACAGGATCAGCGACTTGGCGTACTGCTTCCAGTCCTGGCCCTCGGCGGGCGCGACGCGCATGATCCGGTACAGCCCGCGCTCGACGGGGCCGAGCATCGGATCGAGCCAGGTCCGCCCGCCGGTGTAGACGACCGCCAGGTAGCGGCCGAACGGCAGCGCCAACAGCGTCAGCAGGATCGCGAAGCCGAAGATCGTGACCCAACCGGTGAAGGTCACTAGAACTTCTCCCCGCGCAGCAGCGCGTACAGCAGGTACAGGCAGACGATTGCCGAGACGATCAGTCCGAACAGGTCCGCGGCGCTCATATCCGGTCGATCCCCTCGATCAGCGCGAGCAGGAGCAGGAAGGCCAGCAGCCCGAGTGCGATTGCGACGATGTCCATGTCAGCAATCCTCGGTCCGCCACCGTCAAGGCGCCGTGAAGAATCGGGGCGGGCGTATACAGATTTCGTGAAGACCCGCAAGCGCGAGCCGTCCGGCGCCGGGTGGTCTCGATTGAGATCACCTGTCGATACAAATCGCGATCACCGCGCCGGCGGTGCGGTGTTCGGCCGGTGGATCAGTGGCGGCCGGCGAGCAGGTCTGCCGCGCGCGCGAGCGGCGAGTCATGCGGCTCGCCGCCGACCGTCTCATGACGGTCGGCGGCGCGATAGAGCCCGTAGACCAGGCGGGCGCCGATGAAGCGCAGCGGCTCGGGCTCCCAGTCACGGCCGTGGTGGTTGACCAGCGGCAGCTCGGTCAGCTCGGTGACGCGCCCGAGCACCAGGTCACGCAACGTCCGGCCGGCGAGGTTGGTGACGGCGACGCCGTTGCCGACGTAGCCGCCGGCGCCGCCGATCCCGCTGCGCTGGTCATAGCCGATCGTGGGGATCCAGTCGCGCCGCACGCCGAGCACGCCGCACCACGCCTGGTCGATCCCGATCCCGGCGGTCTGCGGGAGCATCGCGTGCAGGATCGCCGTCAGCTGCCCGATCGTGCGGCGCTGCGTCGCGCCCCAGTTGTCGGTCCGTGAGCCGAACCGGTAGGGCACGCCGCGGCCCCCGAGCGCGATCCGGTCGTCCTGCGTCCGCTGCGCGTACATGTAGGCATGGGCGCCGTCGCCCAGGCACTCGCGGCCGCTCCAGCCGATCTCGTCCCAGACCCGATCCGGCAGCGGGTCGGTCACGATCATCGCCGAGTTCAGCGGCAACAGCGACCGCCGGTGCGACGGCAGCGAGGCGGTGAACCCCTCCAGGCAGGTGAGGATCGTGGTGGCACGGACGTCGCCGCGGTCGGTGCGGACGACGCCCGGCTCGATCGACTGAACGGTCGTGTCCTCGTACAGCGTGACGCCGAGCTGCGCGACCACACGCGCCAGGCCGGTCACCAGCTTGGCCGGGTGCGACCGCGCGCAGTGCGGGCTGAGCTCGGCGCCGGTCACGCCCGTGACGTGCACGCGGCGCTCGGTCTCGTCGCGGTCCAGCAGTCGCAGGTCGGCCTCCCCGAGGTCCCAGCGGCGGTCCTCGGCGACCTGACGCTCCAGCCGCGCCAGCTGCGCCGGTCCGCGGGCGACCCGCAGCATCCCGGGCTTGATCAGGTCGGCGTCGATGCCCTCGGCCTGTGCGACGGCCAGGACCTCGTCGACCGTCGCCTGCATCTGGCGCTGCAGTGCCACCACCCGATCGCGGCCGTGGGTGCGCGCCAGCTGCTCGCGGGAGCCGGCGAACGCCGAGGACACCCAGCCGCCGTTACGACCGGAGGCCCCGAACCCGCAGAACTCGCGTTCGAGCACCACGATTTCAAGCTCCGGCCGTGCCCGCTTGAGGTAGTACGCCGTCCACAGGCCGGTGTAGCCGCCGCCGGCGATCGCGACGTCGGCGGAGCGGCTCCCGTCGAGCGGCGGACGCGGCGGTGCGAGCCCGATCTGCCGGTGCCAGAACGAGATGCCGCCGTTGCGCATCCGCGTCAGGCTAGTCCGGGAGCGCGATAAGTTCACCGCCATGGAACTTGGAATCGAAGGCCGCGTCGCGCTCGTTGGCGGCGCCAGCCAAGGGATCGGACGGGCCGTCGCCGAGGTGCTGATCGCCGAGGGCGCCCAGGTCGTGATCACCGCCCGTGACGAGCGTCGGACCGCGGCGGTCGCGGCCGAGATCGGCGCGGCGGCCGGTTACGGCTTCGACAGCGGCGAGCTCGACGGCGCCCCGACCTTGGTCGCCCGGGTCCGCGAGCACGTCGGCGAGATCGACATCCTGGTCACGAACACCGGCGGGCCGCCGACCGGCCCTGACCCGCTCGCGTTCTCCGACGCGCAGTGGGAGCAGGCCCATCGGACGCTGGTGATGGCGCCGATCGCGCTCGCGCGATTGGTCGTGCCGGGGATGCGTGAGCGCTGCTGGGGTCGCATCGTGGGGATCGCTTCGACCTCGGTCCGTGAGCCGATCGGCGTGCTGATGCTGTCCAACGCCGAGCGCTCGGCGACGCTCGCCGCGTTCAAGACGTTGGCGCTCCAGTTCGCCGGCGACGGGATCACGGTCAACACGCTGCTGACCGGCACCATCGCGACCGAGCGCGCCGCCTCGATGCACGGCTCGATGCAGGCCGCCGAGCAGGCCGCGGCCGAGCGGGTCCCGGCCGGCCGGATCGGGCGGCCCGAGGAGATGGGGTGGGCAGCAGCGTTTTTGTGCTCGGAGCGCGCCGGGTTCATCACCGGCTCGGCGCTGGCCGTCGACGGTGGCGCGTTGCGCGGAATCTGACTGCGCGGCGTGCGGCCGAACGGCCGCCGCCCCGTAGGCGCTCAGGACGACAGCTGACCGGGATCGGCGGGCACGTCGACCGCGTGCTCACGCAGGACCTCGAGCGCCACGAGCTCGAGCGCGCGCTCGTGCGTGCTGGCCAGCACGACGAACGCCGCCGCTCCCTCGTGGTGCGCTCGCAGCCAGTTGGCCGCCGTCACGCACCAGCGGTCGCCCGGGACCAGCCCCGGGAACTCGAACATCGGCACCGGGGTCATCAGGTCGTTGCCGATCGAGCGCTGGTGCTCCAGGAACTCGGCGGTGACGACCGCGCAGATCGTGTGGCTGCCGAGATCCTGCGGTCCGGTGTGACAACAGCCATCTCGATAGAAGCCCGTCATCGGGTCGCTGCCGCACTGCTGCAGCGGTTCGCCGAGGACGTTGAGCTCGGGCATCGCCGACGCAGTATCGCGCACGCTCAGGCGCCGATCCCAGATCAGGACGACGGCAGGCGGCGTGCCCCGCCACGCTGGACCGCCACGCGCGCCACCACCCACGCGGACGACGCCGCTGGGAGAATGCGGAACGTGACCAGGATCGCGGTCCTCGACGACTATCAGCGCCGGGCGGCGGGCTACGCCGACTGGGACTCGCTCGGCGATGGCATCGACGTCGACTTCCTGCACGAGCCGATCCCCGTCCAGCGGCTGCCGGAGCGGCTCGCCGGTTACGAGGTGCTGGTCCTGATGCGCGAGCGCACCCGGTTCGACGCCGACACGCTCGCGCAGCTGCCGAAGCTGCAACTGGTCGTCACGACCGGGATGCGAAACGCGTCGCTCGACGTCACGCACCTCAGCGAACGCGACGTGGCGGTGTGCGGCACCGGCTTGACGTCGAGCTACCAGACCCCGGGCGTCCCGACGACGACCGAGGTCGCCTGGGCGCTGATCCTGGCGGTCGTCAAGCGGGTGACGGCGGAGGACCGGGCGCTCCGCGCCGGCCGCTGGCAGACCGAGCTGCCGACCAATCTGGGCGGCTCGACGCTGGGGCTCGCCGGGCTGGGCCGGCTCGGCGCGTCGATGGTCGGGCCGGCGCGTGCCTTCGGGATGAAGGTGATCGCCTGGAGCCAGAACCTGACGACCGAGCGCGCGGCGGAAGTCGGGGTCGATGCGGTGTCCCAGGAAGAGCTGCTGGGACGCTCGGACGTGCTCTCGATCCACCTCGTCCTGTCGGAGCGCACGCGCGGTCTGTTCGGCGCCTTCGAGCTGTCGCAGATGCGTCGCGGCGCGGTGCTGATCAACACCAGCCGCGGTCCGATCGTCGACGAGCGCGCGCTGGTCGACGCGCTCGCCGACGGCACGATCGCGGCCGCCGGCCTGGACGTCTACGACGTCGAGCCGCTGCCCGTCGGGCACGTGCTCACGAACCTTGACAACGTCGTGCTGCTGCCCCATCTCGGCTATGTCTCGGAGGCGACGCTGCGCGACATGTACGAGCAGGTCGTACAGGACATCGCCGCCTGGCGCGACGGGTCGCCGATCCGGACGATCGACTGAGCCGGGCATGGATCGGATGAGCGCGCAGGACGCCACGAACCTCGCCGGTCTCCGCCCGGTAGCCGGTGTCGCACCTGGAGGCCGGGTGTTACACTTGGTCCCCAGGTGCCGACCACCCGCCCCCGCTACACGCTGACCGAGACCGACGAGCTCAAGACCGCGCTCGACCGGGCGGCCCGGCGCTGGCCGCAGGATGCCGGCTCCCGGAGGCGGCTGTTGCAGCGGCTGATCGCGGCCGGTGACGCCCAGCTCGAGGACGAGCAAGAAGGACGGCGCGAGCGGCGGATCGAGGCGGCGAAGCGCATCAAGGGACAGTTCGACGGCCTCTATCCGCCGGGCTATCTCGAGGAGCTCCGCCGCGATTGGCCGGAGTGATCGTCCTTGACGCGAGCGCGCTGATCGCGCACGTCGTCGTCGGCGACGCCCACCACAAGCGCTTCGATGAGCTGCTGGCGCGGGTCGGTGGTCAGGAGTTCTGCGCGAGCGTCGTCAGCCTGGCTGAAGCGCTGGTCGGCCCGGCCCGGGCCGGCCGGTCAGCGGAGGTCCAAGGCGCGCTGGACGAGCTCGGGATCGAGCCGGTTGGGCTGGCGGCGACCGCCCAGTCCGAGCTGGCGCAGCTGCGCGTCGACACGAGGCTGTCGCTGCCCGATTGCTGCGTCCTGTACGCGGCCGATGTCGCCGGCGCTGAAGGCGTGCTGACGTTCGATGGACGGCTGGCGCGAGCGGCGGTCGCACGCGGCCTGATCGACGTCGCCGGCGCAGCGGACGAGGCGCCGCCCACGCGCGCCGACGCGGTCGACCCGCCGTCGTCCACGCCCTCCGCCGCACCGGATCCGGCGCCGTCCGCGCGCACCGGCGCAGTGGACGAGCCGCTCTCACCCGGCGCATCGGTCGAACAGCTGTTCTGCGAGCTGGTCACGATCCCGTCGCCGAGCGGCACGGAAGGCGCCGTCGGCCGCGCGATCCGAGCGTGGCTGGAGGACACCGGCGTCGATGCGGCGTTCGACGACGCCGGCGCGGTCAACGGGTCCGACTGCGGCAATCTGATCGCGACCGTCCCCGGCGACGCTGACGCCCCGGCGCTGCTGTTCGTCGCGCACATGGACACGGTCGAGTCCGGGGCCGAGGCGATCGCGCCGGTGCTCGGCGGGGATGGCGTGATCCGCTCGGCCGGCGAGACGATCCTCGGCGCCGACAACAAGTCGGCCGTCGCGGCCGTGATGCGGCTCTGCCGGGCGGCGGCCACGATGCCGGCCGCGGGGCGCCCGACCGTGATCGCCGCGTTCACCTGCCGTGAGGAGAGCGGCCGGATGGGCGCCAGCCTGCTCGCGCTCGACGAGCGGCGGATCGACTGCGCGTTCAGCGTCGACGGCAGCCAGCCGATCGGCACGGTGATCACGCGCGCGCTCGGGCAGCAGGTGTTCACGCTCGAGCTCCACGGCCGTGCCGCGCACGCCGCTGCCGACCCCGGGGCGGGGATCAACGCGATCGCGGTCGCGGGCGAGATCGTCGCGGCGATGCCGCTCGGGCGCCGGCCGGGCGGCGGCAGCGCGTCGATCGCCGCGATCGCCGGCGGCGCGGTGATCGACCGTCTGGGCCCGGGATCGCTGCGCGCATCCGGGGTCGCCGACGACGCCGACGGCGTCACGTCGGTCCGCACGGCGCTCGACGCGACCGCGACCAACTCGGTCCCGGAGCTGGCGCTGCTGCGCGGCGAGCTGCGCGGCTACTCCGACGCCGAGCTGGCCGCCGGCCGGTCAGAGCTTCAGGCGGTCGTGGCGCGGGTCTGCGAGCGGCGCGGCGCCCGCTTTGCCTGGCGTGACCGTGAGCGCGCGGTGCCGCCGTTCCCCGGCGCGCCGGACTCACGCGCGCTGGCGCTGGCGCGGGCTGCTGTCGGCGACGTGCCGGGCGTGACGTTCACCGCCACCGCGGCGCACGCCACGCTCGAGGCCAACTATCTGGCGGCCCGCACCGATGTCGTCGCGCTGGCCAGCGGCGGCTCGGAGCCCCACCAGTTCAGCGAGTCGATCACGGTCGCGGAGCTGGAGCAGCTCGAGGCGCTGCTGACCCGGATCGTGGAGCTCGCGGCCGCGCGCTAACCGACTTGGCCGAGTAGATCAGCCGGTGTGTCGGCCGCGCGCCAGCATCCCCGCGGTCGCGTAGATGTGGGCGAACGCGCGCGCCTCCTCGCCGGTCCACAGCGTCGAGCCATGGCCGTAGGTGGACCCAAGCGCACGGCCGGCGTCGAGCAGGCTGTGCGGGCTGCGACACCCCAGCGCGATGATGCTGCCTTTGTGCAAGCGGATGCGCACCTCCCCGAGGACGGGCTGCGAGGCGGAGTCCAACAGCGCCCGGATGTCGTCGAGCAGCGGGTCGTAGTAGCGACCCTCGTGCAACATGTCGCCGAAGGTCGTGCCGAGCGTCGCCTTCGTGTTCTGCTGGGCCATCGTCAGCACCAGGCGCTCCAGCTCCCGGTGGGCGGCGATCAGCGTCAGCATCCCCGGCGCCTCGAACCCGAGCCGGCCGAGGATCCCCATGATCGTCTGGCCGGTGTGGATCCCGCGGCCGACCCCGTGCTCGGCGCCGATCCGGTTCAGCGCCGCGAGCGTGTCGTAGCCGGGGTTGCCGATCGCGGTACCCGAGACGTCGGCGCCCGGGCCGCTCACCAGCGTGTATCGGACTGGCAGGCCGCCGACGAACGCGATCACCAGCTCCGCCGGCTCGTCCGGAGCGTCGGCGATCGATTTCGTCGTCGGCCACGCCGGCTCGGGCAGGTACTCCCACGAGCCGTAGGTCTCGCCGCCGCCGATCGTCGTGCCGAGGATCCCCACGTTGAACGAGTACTCGGCGGTCAGCTCGGAGACCGGGTGGCCGCGATCGCGGAGGAAGTCGCGCTCCTCCTCACGGGTGTGGGCCTCGTCGCGGATCAGCCCGACGATCTCCAGCCCCGGCGCGATCGCCTTGGTGACCGCGTCGAAGCGGACGTGGTCGTTGCCGGCGCCGGTCGAGCCGTGGGCGATCGCGTCGGCGCCGCGCTCCAGCGCCACCCGCGTGACCTCCTCGGCCTGCAGCATCCGCTCGACCCCGACGCACGACGGATAGACGCCGTTGCGCAGGTAGTTGGCCTTCAGGATGTAGGAGACGAACTCGTCGTAGAGGCGCTCGCGGCCGTCGATGACGACGTGGTCGACCGCTCCCAGCGCCCTCGCGCGGGTTTCGATGTCGGCCAGCTCGGCCTCGTCGAAGCCACCGGTGTTGACGGTCACGGTGGTGACCCGCTCGCCGCGGTCGACGAGCACGGCCAGCCCGTACGAGGTGTCAAGCCCGCCGGAGAAGGCGAGCACGAAGTCGCGGTCAGGCACTGATGCGCTCCAGGATCGGGACCCGATCGTCGACCAGGCCGGGGGACAGGATGAAGAATCGGCTCGTGCCCACGTCGATCCGCCGCTGCAGCGCCCACTGGGCCTCGAGATCACGAGCGTCGAGCATCAGCGTGCGGGTGGCGCCGCCATGATCGCCGCCCTCGCCTGAGCCGAACACCTGGGTTCGGTAGGCCATCGTGTGCTTGACCGGGTGTAGATCGAGTACCGCCGCGACGATCTCCATCGGGCCGAACTTGCGGTGCACTCGCAGCGCTCGGTCATAGAACTGGGCGACGCCGGCGAGCGTCTTGGCCCGGTAGGCCTCCAGCGCCAGCCCCTTGGCGACCGTGCCGAGTCCCGGGATCGCCGAGCACAGCGACCAGCCGACCCACGCGCCCGGCGCGGGCGTCGGCGCCGCGCAGTACCCCGCCACCGGGATCGGCCCGTCGTAGTGCAGCCGTTGGGCCTCGGCCAGCACGGCGGGCAGCACCTGGCCGATCCGTTCGCGGTCGGCGTCGGAGTGGCGGCGGTCGGTCAGCTCCGCCGCCACCCGCTCGCGCGGGAGCGTCACCAGCAGGAACGCCGACGGCAGCAGCCCGAGGTCGATCATCACCCAGTTCGGGAGCGGGATCCCCTTCGGCCCGAACGCGGTCGCGTTGAGCACGTTGTAGACGCGCATCAGGTCCTCGAGCTTCCAGCTGTGGTCGTACGGTCCGAGGAAGTCCAGCGGGGCGACCGGGACCCCGCACGGCTCCAGCTCGAGCGTCGCGATCACCGTCTGGTTGGATGCCAGCCACAGCTCGTAGCCGTCCGCGAGCAGGGCGCGCGCTGCGTCGGCGATCGCCGCCGGGGTCAGCGCCAGCCGGGCGAGCGGGGTGGGCGGGGCCAGGTCACCGCTCACTGCAGCAGCGACTCGATCGCCGCCGCCACCGTCTCAGAGCCGCTGCGCAACACGACGGTCCGGCCCGCGGTCCGCGGCTCGCCGAGCACGGCGACGATCGCCGCCGCCACGTCGGCGCGCGGGATCGTCTCGACGCCGGAGTCAGGATCGGTGCTGACCGCGTCCGACGCCGGGTCGTCCGTCAGGCCGACCGGGCGGATGATCGTGTAGCGCAGCTTGCTGGCCTGGAGCTCGGCATCGGCTTGGCCCTTGGCCTTCAGGTAGGTGCCAAAGCTGCCGTCGTCGGGCGCGTCAGCGTCGGCGCCGCGACCGGAGACCATCACATAGCGGTCGACCCCGGCGCGGGTGCACGCCTCGATCAGCTTGACCGCGCCGCCGTAGTCCATCGTCCATTTGCGCGCGGGTCCCGAGCCCGGGCCGGCCCCGGCGGCATACACGACCGCTGCGGCACCGGTCAGGAGCGTCGCCAGCTGCTCGGAGTCGAGCTCCTCCAGGTCGGCGACGACCGGCGTGGCGCCCGTCGCCTCGACGTCGGCTTCGTGCGCGGAGTTGCGGATCAGCGCCCGCACCGTGTGGCCGGCGTCGGCCAGCAGCCGCTCGGTCAGCAGCGCGATCTTGCCGTGTCCGCCGGCGATCACGATCTCCATCCGTCCGACGATACGCGACTCGTGCCCGATACCGTGGCCGGGGTGCCGCAGCCGCTGGAGCTTGTGATCTTTGACTGCGACGGTGTGCTCGTCGACTCAGAAACGCTTGCCGCCGAACTCGACGTGGAGATGTTCGCCCAGATCGGGATGCCGATGAGCGCGGCCGAGATCCGTGAGCGATTCCTGGGGCGTTCGCCGGCGTACGTGCGCGCCGCGATCGCCGAGCGAGTGGGCCACTCGCTCGCCGCCGACTGGGAGCCCTACTGGGAGGACCGGTACCGGCAGCTGATGACCGAGCGGCTGCGTCCGATCCCCGGGGTCGCCGAGGCGCTGGAACGGATCGCTGAGCCGGTCTGCGTGGCGTCGAGCAGCGCCCCAGCGTCGATCGCGTACAAGCTCTCGCTGTGCGGGCTGGACCGGTGGTTTGGCGATCGCGTGTTCAGCGCCGCACAGGTTCGCAACGGGAAGCCGGCTCCCGACCTGTTCCTGCTGGCGGCGCGCAGCCTCGGGGCCGACCCGTCGGCGTGCGCGGTGATCGAGGACAGTCCGGTCGGGGTGCAGGCGGGACGGGCGGCGGGGATGCGCACGTTCGCCTACACCGGCGGCGGCTTGGTCGCGCACGATCGGCTGCGCGGTGAGGCGACGACCGTGTTCGACGACATGCACCTGTTGCCCGAACTGCTGAAGCGCGCGGTGCGTTGACTGCGCTCAGAACGCGGCTTCGACGAACGGGAACGTCGGGTCGGCGACCAGCAGGCTGCGCAATAACAGCGCGACGCCGAGATCGCCGGTGAACAGGGTGTAGCGGCCGCGGCCGGCCGCCTGGCGGCGCCGGCGGACGTCGGCGACGGCGTCCATCGCAAACGATCGCGCGCGCTCGAACCACAGCTCGCCCTCGGTCCGGGTCCAGAGCGCCAGCAGCGCGTAGGCGTTGCCCGCGGTCCCGTGGCACAGGCCGGCGCTTTTGACCAGCGGCCCGGCCCGCCAGGTCAGCTCGCCGCCGGTGGTCAGCAGGCGCTCGGTCTCCTCACCGGGGGCAAGCACCGGCGCCAGCGAAGTCACGAACCCGGGCGCGCCGTGGCACCACTGCACGGGCCGGCGACCGTCCTTGACGCCGAGCAGCGGTGGCCACTGGGTGACGCGGTCCTTGGTCACCGCGAGCTTGCGCATTCCGCCCAGCACCCGTCCGGCCACCTGGTCGGCCCCTTCGCCGAGCAGGTCGCGCCCGGCGAGCAGCGCGAACGCGTTGCCCGCGAAGCCGTGTCCCGCGCCGGTGTACCGGCTCTGATCGCCGTACAGGTCCTGGACCCAGACATCGTCGTGCCACTGATCGATCAGCCACGCGGCGGAGTCCAGCCAGGCGTCGCGCCACCGCGGCTCGGCGGTCTGGCGCCACAGCTGCAGGGCGGCGACCAGGGTACCGGGGGAGCCCCAGCAGAGCTCAAGCGTCTTGGAGCGCGCGTTGCGGTTGATGCAGTCGATCAGGCCGTCAAGCTGGCTGCCGTCGCGCAGGATCGCCTCGGCCGCCAGCAGGATCCCGCTCTCACCGAACATCAGCGACGCCGCCGGCGGCGGCTCGATCTCGGTCAGCTCAGGCGCCGCGCGATACCCGGCGCCGAGGCTCCGGGCCAGCTCGGCCAGCCACGGCGGCCGCTCGCAGAGCTCGTCCTGGGCGAGCAGGTCGATCGCCCATGCCACCCCCGCCGCGCCGAGGTAGACGTTGCGCAGCGGCACATCGGGCATGCCCTCAAGGTCGTTGGCATCGTTGGGCCACAGCTGCTCGGTCCCGCGATACTCCTTGACGACGTCGGCGATGATCTCCTCGATCGCAGCGCGCGCGGCGCTGTCGCTCCAGGCCGAGCCGGCAAGCGGCCGATGCTCGGCCGGGTCATACAGTCCGTTTCGCACCAAGTGGAGACGCTACCCCGGGCTCTGTTCATACTCGTAGAAGCCGCGGCCGGCCTTACGGCCGTGATGGCCGGAGACGACCATCCGCTTCAGCAGCGGCGGCGGCGCGTACTCGGGGCGCTTGAACTCCTCATACAAGGAGTCGCAGACCGCGTAGAGCACGTCCAGGCCGATGAAGTCGCACAGCGTCAGCGGGCCCATCGGGTGCCCGCAGCCGAGCCGCATCCCCTCGTCGATGTCCTCGCGGCTCGCGAACCCGTCCTCGAACATCCGCACCGCGGCCATCAGGTAGGGGACGAGCAGCATGTTGACGATGAAGCCCGAACGGTCCTTGGTCTGGATCGGCTGCTTGCCGATCGACTGCGCGAACCCGTGCGCGATCTGCACGGTCTGCTCTGAGGTGTCGAGCGCGATCACCACCTCCACCAGCTTCATCACCGGCACCGGCGAGAAGAAGTGAAGCCCCAGCACCCGGTCCGGACGCTGTGTCCAGGCCGCCACCTCGGCGATCGGGATCGACGACGTGTTCGAGGCCAGGAAACGCGCTTCCGGCAGCTGCTGGTCGAGCTGGGCGAACAGCTTGCCCTTGACCCGCGGATCCTCGGTGACGGCCTCGATCACCGCGTCGACGCCGTCGAGGTCGGCCAGGTCGGTGGTGTACGCGATCCGGCCGACGACCGCGTCGGCGTCATCGGGGGAAAGCTTGCCGCGGCTGACCGCGCGTGCGAGCGACTGCTCCAGGCGCCCGCGTGAGCGGACCAGCGGCGCCTGCTCGGGTTCAAACGCGGTGACGTCGACTCCGGCCACGGCGCAGGTCTCGGCGATTCCCGAGCCCATGAAACCGGCTCCGATGACGCCGACCCGTGCAATCTCCGTGCTGGTGCTCATCCTCCGAAGCGTCGCAGATCGGCCAGTCGGCAGCGGTGATTGATGGCGGCCCGGATGCCCGAGCCCTGTCGCTGATCGAGCGGGAGTCGTGCGACCCGGGCGCCAGCGGCGGCCATCGCACGGGCGCGTCCCGAACATCGCGGTTGCTATAGCTGGCGCGCATGAAGCCGGTGCTGATCGTCACCCACCTGCCCGATCGTCAGGTCGGCCTGGTCCGCGCTGCGCTGGAGGCGTCGGGCTGCGACGTGACCGAGCGAAACGCCGGCGCGGCGCAACCGCTGCCTGGGTCCGGCGAGCTCTCCGGCATCGTCTCGCTCGGCGGCCGCCAGAGCGCCACGCGGGCCGACGAGGACCCGTTCATCGCGGCCGAGCTGCGGCTGCTGCGGGCGGCCCTGGCCGACGAGGTGCCGGTGCTCGGCATCTGCCTGGGCGCCCAGCTGCTGGCCGTCGCGGCCGGCGGCGACGTCATCAACACGGGCCGCATGTACGCCGGCTGGCCGGACCTGGTCGTCTCGCCCGAGGCGGCCGGCGACCCCGTCTTCGGCGGGCTGCCGCCGCGGCTGCCGGTGCTCAAGTGGCATGAGGACGTGATCGAGCTGCCGCCCGATGGCCAACTGCTGGGCAGTTCGGAGGGGCCCGGGGCGGCGCTGTTCCGGATCGGCCCCAGTGCGTGGGGCAGCCAGCCCCACCTGGAGCTGACGCCGCGGATGCTGGTCGACGGCTGGCTGGCCGACGTGACCGAGGCCGTGGACGTGGTCGCTGCCGGCCACGATCTGGACGAGTTCCGCGCCCGGAGTCGTGAGCTGCTGGTCGGCCAGATGGCCGCCGCGGAGCCGATGTTTCAGGCGTTCGGCCGGGTCACCGCGCGGCGCGGGGAGTCGCCGCCCGGCTGAGCCGACGGGTCAGTCGCCGGCCGCCTCGAAGCGCAGACGAGAGCCGGTTTGACCGCCGTCGCTGGTGAACGTCGCGGTCGCGCGGTTGAGCACGAACGTCAGCGCTCGGCCGTGCTCGGTCGTGACCCGCACGGACCGTTCGTACGCGTCGACCGCCGCCACCAGCCCGTGCTCGGTGCTGCCGAGATGATCGATGATCACCGCCGCGCCGACGACCGGCATCACGCGTAACGCCACCTGGCCAGTGATAGCACCGGCCGGCGCGGCTGTGCCCCGGCTCCGGGGCACAGCCGCAGGTGGGGGCTACCCGCCGTGGGCGCTCACCGTGGGCGCATTCCACGGCAGCAGGTAGGCCCGGTACGTGTTGACCCCGGTCGGGAACTCGGCGTTGAACACGAGCTTCCCGGTGGCGTCGAACTCCGAGACGTAGGGCAGGATCCCCCAGCCGACGAGCTCGCCGCCGTTGGATAGGCGCTGGCCGTTGCCCTGTGAGCTCGCGACCTGGTCCTCGGGCTGGTTGTCGGACGCGACCAGCGTCGCCGTCCGCGCCGTCGGGTTGAGCTTGATCGTCACGACGCGAGCGTCGCCGAACTCCGAGGTGGAGCCCTGGCCGGTATTGCCGGCGCCGGCCGACTCGTTGTCGAACACGGTCAGCTCGTTGGGCGCGATCTGCTCGGGGTCGTGCTGCCAGGCGAAGATCTCGCCGGCGTTGTTCAGCTGCTGACCGGTCGCGGCGAGCTCCTTGAAGCTCGAGTCCTTGCCGCCCAGCTGCCAGATGATCTTGCCGGTGTGACCGTTGACCTTGTAGGTCGTCCAGGTGTCACGCGCGTCGATCAGCAGGTTGCCGTCCGACAGCGGCTTGACCGCGTTGAGGTGGAACCAGTCCCACGGGTCGCTGGCCGATGCGGGCAGCGGCTGCTCGGACTGTGCGTACGGGACGTGGTTGGCCGAGTTCCAGCCAAACAGGACCCGACCGGTGCGGATGTCGACCTCCTGCACGATCCCGTCAATCACGGTCTGGTCGGCGGGACCGCCGATCGAGGTCAGGTTCGCGGTCGCGGTGTCATAGGACACGATCCAGGCGGTGCCCTTGTCGGTGACGTAGAACTCGTGACCGTCGGTCGTCTCGTTGTGGCCCGCGTGGATGGCCGCGATCTGCTTGTAGTGATCGTTGTAGATGTAGTCGGTCCCGTTCGACAGGCCACCGAAGTTCGTGCCCTCCCAGAACGTCAGCACCGGCTTGCCATCGAGTTCCTGGGGATGAAAGTCGGCATCGACCTCGCCGGCCGGTGCGGGATGGAACCAGATCTCCTTGCCGGTACGGCTGACGATCTCGGCGCCGTTGGCGTAGGTGCTCGTGTCGCCGGTCGGGGTCAGGAAGAGGTCGCCCCGGCCCGGGGCGGCGTGCCCGGTGATGACCGTGATCGGCGGCGGGGAGCTGGGAGCGGCGGGCTGGGCAGCGGCCGGCGGCGCGGCCAACGCTGCTGCGGCGATCACGGCCGCCAGTGCGGTAACGACCGCGAGGCCGCGGGGCGTCGCGGCGCTGCTGGCGGCAGATCGGCCAATCGTCTCGACCAGCCGTCGGCGACCGCGGGTGGCCGCGCCGGCTCGAGCTTCGTTGCAGTGACTGGGCATTCGTCTCGTCCTCTGGGTTGGTGGGCCGGTTCACCGGTACGGCGCCCCCGGTTCCGGGCGTCAAGACGCGGCGAGGCGAATATAGCCAGTTAATTCGATCAAATTTGTGGCATATGTGACGCTCAGGCTCTGCCAGGGCTCGGGCTCCGCCAGGGCGACGGACCGCCCGCGGGAACGCCGTTGCGCGCGCGGTCGGTCCGACCAGCGCTCCGGGGCGAGAAAGCGGCCGTGTCGGCGTGTTTCTCGCCCCGGTCGCGATCAGATCCCGAGCTGGGCCGACGCCTGCTTGACACCCTCCAGGCGGGCGGAGATCTTCTGCATCGCCACGTCCCGCGCGAAGTCCGGGGAGCCGTGCGACGGCTTGACATCACGGCTGAACGGCGAGAAGCCGCAGTCGTCGGTGGCGCCGAGGCGGTCGGGTGGGATGTGCTTGGCGGCGGTGACGAGCTCGTCGCGGACGTGCTCGGCGGTCTCGACCTCGGGCCGCAGCGGGTTGATCACGCCCATGAAGCAGACCTGCGAGACGCCGTCGGCGTCGTCGCGGCGATAGCGGCCGCACATCTCATAGACCGACTCGCGGTCATCTTCGGAGGCGCACTGGATCAGGAAGTAGCCGGCGTTCATCTCGAACATGTGCTGGAGCAGCAGCTCGTAGGGGACCTCCTTGGAGTGCACCGAGTCACAGTCGCCGCCCGGACAGGTGTGGATCCCGATGTTCACGCGCTCCTGCGCGTTGAACCGCGCGAACAGGCGGTTGTTGAGGTCGATGAACTCCTGCAGCATGTTCTTGCCGGTCCACGGGTTGCGACTGTCGTTCTTGTTGGCCAGCCGGCCCTCGGTGAAGTCGACGGACACGCGCACGGCGCCGGCCTCAAAGCACTTGCGGATGTCCTTCTCGGCCTCGTCGACGCAGTCGGCGAGGAACTGCTCCCGCGAGTACCCCTCGATCTCGCCCTCCAGTGGGTACAGCAGCATCATCATCGACGGCGAGATCACCGCCTGCTTGACGGGATGCGTGGCGATCGCGCGGTTCTTGGTGACGAACTCCGACGCGTAGGTCTTGTAGCGGAACGGGCCCGCGCTGATCCGCGGCAGCTGGCGATGATGGCCATCGTCGAAGATCGCGAAGAACTGACCGTCGCCGGCCAGCCCGTCGGCCAGGCCGGTGCCCGCAAGCGTGTCGGTGATGTTGTAGGTGGCAAAGCTCGACTCGCGCTGCTCGCCGTCGGTGACGATCGGCTCGCCGGTCGCCTCCAGCCGCTTGATCGAGTCCTCGGCGGCGGTGTCCTGCTCGGCCTGGAGCTGCTCAAACGAGATCTTGCCCTCGTCGTAGTCGGCGTAGGCCTCTTGCAGCTTCATCGGACGTGGCAGCGAGCCGACGAGCTCGGTCGGAATGGGCATAGGTGTTCCTCTCCTGGTTGAACGGTGCGAGACGGCGACCGGCGCGTCGCTGCGATTCCTGCAGAGCGCCCGCGCCGGACGGCCGGGCCTCTGTCCGTTCGACCATAGATCCGGCGCCGGGCACCGTCAAGGCGGCGACGCCTCGGGGCCGTACC
>Ga0302325_10008501_pt1 | contig 22552 bp, 19 predicted proteins | sample Palsa_T0_2_FD_201948 | JGI IMG/M metagenome (GOLD analysis project Ga0302325, IMG submission 201948) | Peat permafrost microbial communities from Stordalen Mire near Abisko, Sweden - Palsa_T0_2 | ecosystem: Environmental > Terrestrial > Soil > Palsa > Peat permafrost | place: Sweden: Abisko...
ATGCTCCCCGACGGCGGCCGGGGTTACCTGTCGAAGATCTTCAACGACGCCTGGATGGCCGACTACGGCTTCCTGCGCGACCGCAACTCCGGGCCGACGGTCGCGGACCTCCTCGCGGCCAGGAAGACGCGCATCCCCGCCCTGGTGCACGTCCACCCGGACGAGACGGTGGCGCAGGCGATCGCGCTGCTGCACGAGTACGACGTCTCGCAACTGCCGGTCGTGCAGACCGAGCCGCCGCTGATGGCCGCCGAGGTGGCCGGCTCGGTGGCCGAGCGGGACCTGCTCGACGCCCTCGTCAGCGGCCGGGCCGAGCCGCAGGACCCGATCAGCGGGCATATGTCGCCGCCGATGCCGGTGCTCGGCCAGGGCGAGCCGGTCAGCCGCGCCGCCGCGGTGCTCGAGAAGTCGGGCGCGGCCCTGGTGCACGTGGAAGGCAAGCCCGTCGCGGTGCTGACCCGCGCGGACCTGCTCGCCTTCTACGCGGCCGCTTCGCCCGCCGCTACCCCCGCCCACGCCAACCCCGCCGCGACCACCGGAGGAGAACAGTGAACGACGAGACGCTCGGCTTCGAGACGCTGGCGATTCACGCCGGCCAGGACCCCGACCCGGTGACCGGGGCGGTCGTGCCGCCGATCTACCAGACCTCGACCTATAAGCAGGACGGCGTCGGCGGCACCCGCGGCGGCTACGAGTACTCGCGCACCGCCAACCCGACGCGGACCGCGCTCGAGACGTGCCTGGCGGCGCTTGAGGACGGCGCGGCGGCGCTCGCGTTCGCGTCGGGGATGGCGGCCGAGGACTGCCTGATCCGCACGCTCTGCCGACCGGGCGATCGGGTGCTCATCCCCGGTGACGCCTACGGCGGGACGTTCCGCCTGTTCGACAAGGTGCTCAGGAGCTGGGGGGTGGAACACCGGCCCGTTCATCAGACTGATCTTGAAGCTGTCGCCAGTGCCGCAGCTGACTGGCGGCCTAAGCTCATCTGGGCCGAATCCCCCACCAACCCGCTGCTGTCCATCGTCGACATCCGGGCGCTTGCTCAGATCGCGCATGAGGTCGGGGCGCTCCTGGTGGTGGACAACACGTTCGCCTCGCCCTACCTGCAGCGCCCGCTCGACCTGGGCGCGGACATCGTGGTGCACTCCACCACCAAGTACCTCGGCGGTCACTCCGACGTGGTCGGCGGCGCCATCATCATCGCGGACGAGGCGCACCTGGCCGGGCTTCACTTCACGCAGAACGCGACCGGGGCGGTGGCGGGCCCGTTCGACGCCTGGCTCACGCTGCGCGGCATCAAGACGCTGGCGGCGCGGATGGACAAGCACTGCGCCAACGCCGCCCGCGTCGCCCGGATGCTGACCGAGCACCCCGCCGTCGAGTCGGTGCTCTACCCGGGGCTGGCCGGGCATCCCGGCCACGAGCTGGCGAAGTCGCAGATGCGCGACTTCGGCGGGATGGTGTCGTTCCGTGTCCGGGGCGGGGAGGAGGCCGCGGTCGCGGTCTGCGGCCGCACCCGGCTGTTCACCCTGGGCGAGTCGCTGGGCGGGGTCGAGTCGCTGATCGAGCACCCGGCGCGGATGACGCACGCCTCGGTCGCCGGGTCACCGCTGGCGGTGCAGCCGGACCTGATCCGGCTCTCGGTCGGCATCGAGGACCCGGCCGACCTGCTGGCCGACCTGAGCCAGGCGCTCGCCTAGCGCACCGTAGCTAGTGCCACACCATCATTACGAGGATCACGAGCCAGATCACGGCGGTGATCCCGCCCATCATCGCGATTCGCCCGCGCTCGACCGCGGCCAGCCGCAGGCCGGTCTTCGGATCGGTGGTCATGGCCGGCTGGGCATCGGAGGCGACCGTCGGCGCCGGCTGATCGCCGCCTGCCGCCTCGGTCTCCGGTGATGCCTGGGCCACCTCGGCCGAACGGGCCGCTGCTGCTTCTGATGAACGAGCCGCGACTTCGCTTCGTTCGGCCACGACTGTGTCGTCCGCCGTGGTGAGCGCGGTCAGGGCCGTGCGCTGGTCGCGGATGATCAGCATCAGCAGCACGAACGCGACGACGAAGAGCGTGAGCGAGACGACGATCCACCACTGGCTGAACTTGTGCTCCATGCCGGCCAGCACGGCGCCGAAGATCAGCGTGAGCAGAGCGGCGAGCGAGTAGATCCGCGTGGTTCGGTAGAGATAGCCGACCAGGACGGTGTTCTGCCTGCGGATGTAGCGGGGGGTCGACATGATCGCGGCGGTACCCGGGCCGATGGTGAAGATCGCGGCCACTAGGTGCAGCCACAGGACGGCGTGGTCGGCAAATGACATGGTGCGATCCTAGGGGACGGGGCGGGCGCGTGCTGGCCGGGATGGCCGTGCTCGCCAGACGGTGGTTCGCGCGACGACTCGCGCGACGCGCTGGACTACCCGCCCCACTTCCGGGCAAACATTGCGCCGCGGGCGGTCGCATTCGCCTCGATATGCCCCTAGTCGATAACTAAGTCCCCGGTTAATACCTGTATTAATCCTGGTTGATAGCTGTGCAATCCCTGGTTGATAGCTGCAGCTGCCATATCAGCGGATACCGTGACTTCGGTGGCCATGGTCGTGCGCGGGTCGGCCCGCGCACCACGAAAGGGGCGGCGAACGGGCAGGTCCATACGGAAATCCAGCGCAGGCTGAATATTGTTGGTCATTTGGGCGAGGGTGATGTCGAACGGGACGGTGAAGGGATGCGGCAAATGGGTATATTCGCGTAGTCGGGGAGAGATAGCCGGCCAGGTCATATTTGCGTCCGTGAATACAGTGAGGAGTAGAGATATTCGATGCGGTATCCGGTCCTATGGTGAAGATCGCTGCCGTAAGGTGCATCCAAAGGACGGTGTTATCGCAAATGTCGCGTTACGATCCTAGAGGATGGGGCCTCGCCAAGCGCGTGATTGTCGCACTTACCGCGCTGGCCTTGGGTGCGCTCTGCCTGGTAACCGTGGCTGAGGTGGGGACGACTCCGTCGGCTAGCTTCGTCACCAGGTCCGGTACGAGCCTGATGCTGAACGCCAAGGCGTTCAGGTTCTCGGGCGCGAACATCCCCTGGGGCGCGCTTGACGAGAGCGGCGGGGCGCTCGACTACCCGAGCGACTACCAGGTGAACACCGCGCTGGCAACGGTCAACGATATGGGCGGTACCGTCGTTCGCTGCCACACGTGCGGTATCTCGACCGGCAATCCGCAGAGCGTCGAGCCATCGCTGGGCGCGTTCAACCAGACCGCGCTCGATCACATCGACTATTTTGTCGCGCAAGCCGGGAAAGATGGTATTCGCCTCGATATACCCCTGGTCGACGCGTACAACTTCTACGAGGGCGGGTACTACATCTTCACCGACTGGCTGGGCTTGTCAACGCCGAGCAACTGCCCGTCGACTGCCTGCGCGAGCATTTTCTATACCAACCCGCGGGCCATCGCCGCCTACGAGGCGTACATCTCGGAAATCCTCAACCACGTGAACATCTACACCGGCGTCGCCAACAAGAACAATCCGACCATCATGAGCTGGGAGACCGGGAACGAGCTGTCCTACGGGCTTGGCGGGGCGCCCGAGTTCACCGCCTGGACCTCGACGATCTCGACCTACATCAAGTCAATTGCCCCGAATCAGCTCGTCGCGGACGGCTTGGACACCCTCGACCCCGGTGTGCTGAAGCTGCCGAACGTGGACATCGAGGACCAGCACGCCTACCCGATGGAAACCTCGTGGCTCTCCATGGAGGCGAGCCAGACGGCGGCGGCCGGCAAGGTGCTCATCATCGGCGAGTACGCGTGGAACAGCGCCACCGGCGTGTCGCCCGCGGTTGGCCTGGCGCCGTTCCTGTCCGCGATCCAGAGCACCCCCGAGGTCAGCGGCGACCTGTACTGGGACCTGCTGCCGTCGAACAACGATTGGGGCTTCGAACAGGATTTTGACGGCTTCACGATGCACTATCCAGGCGACACCAGCGACGTGGCCGGCAATGGCATCTCGCCGCCGGTCACCGCGGCTAGCAGCGACGCGCCGCTGGTCGCCCTGTTGGTCAGCCACGCCTACGCAATGTCGGGTATCGCCCCGGCCTACGCCGTGCCCGCCGCGCCGGTCATCACCAACGTGGAACGGGAGAGCGACCCCGCCGTGGGCACCGGCAACATCGTGGAATGGCAGAATGTCGCCGGCGCGGTGAGCTACGAGGTGCAACGGTCGACCGTCGGGGCGACGGGGCCGTGGACCGTCGCGGGCTCGGTGCCGGCCGGCAACCAGACTCCGTGGTTGGACAGCGGGGCTCCGGCCGGGCCGAACGTCTGGTATCAGGTGACCGCCGTGAACGCGGGCGGGGTAGACGGCCCGGCCTCGGCCGTCTACCAGATGAACACGCTGACCCTTGACGACAACGCGGTGGGCTTCTCCCACACGATCAACCAGACCGGCGGGGTAGCCATCGCCACCAGCACGCCGGCCGTGTTCGGCGGGTACACGTCGCGAATCAACTACTCGGCCGGGGAGCCGTACGCGTACATCGTCTGGTCGGCGCCGGGTCTGATCCAATCGGTGGAGGCGGTCGCCTTCTACAGCGTGCTTCCCGCGAGCTTCCAAATCCAAGTCTCGACCGACGGCCAGAACTGGGTCAACGTGCCCGCGGGCGACCTGCAGGCGCAGGAACTAACGGTGGGGGCGGGGGACCAGTCGGAGTACATCTACACGATCGACGGACTGCAGAGCCTGGTGCCCGGCGCCAAGTACGTCGCGTTGCAGCGCAGTTCCGACTCGGCCGGCACGGCGGAACTGGGGGAGATGCGCATCACCTACGCCCCGTCCAGCTAAACGTCGATACCGAGCGTGCGCGTTGCGCTACTATCGGCTGCTATTGCAAGGGGGGTTCATGGGCCTCCCCCTACGGAGGGGGTCGGTGGACCCCCTCCGTAGGGGGTCCGGGGGTCTCCCCAGGACGTAGACCCTTATCGGGGGGGCCGATGACACTGGATGAGCTTTCCGATGAGCAGGCGTACGAGGCCGAGCTGGCCGACTGCGTCGGCGTCACCGGCTTCCATCGCTGGTTTTTCCTCTCCGCGCTGGCGGAGGCGCTCGGGCTGCGGCTGCGGGCATTCGCGGTCTCGGCCGGGGGAGGGGGGGAGCGGCTGGGGGTAGTGCCGCTGCTGCTCCGCCGTCGGGGGCCGGTCTCGACCGTCAACTACCTTCCGGTGCCGCACATCGGCCCGGTGCTGACGGGGGACGCGCTGCGGGCCGGCCGGCTGGCGGAGGTGCTCGGCGCGCTGGAACGGGTCCTGCTGTGGGAACGGGCGGTGGTGACGAAGTGGTCGTTCGCCCCCGGGGTGGCCGTGCCGGAGGCCGATCTCATCCCGGCCGGGTTCGAGGTCTCGCGCCAGGCGAACTACCTGATTCCGGCGGGCACCTCGGTTGAGGACTACCTCAAGCGGCTGTCGCCGAAGCAGCGCGCCGCGATCAGGCGCGGCGACGCGCGGGGGCTGCGGGCCGAGCCGAGCAGCCAGGACGAGATCACCCGGTGGTTCCCCGAGCGGGTCAGCCAGCCGTACCAGCGGCAAGGGGTCGCGCCTGATTACAGCCTGGCCTCGGCCCGCACGCTGGCAACGCGGCTCGCGACCGATCCCCGGATCCTCTGGCGCACCGTCAGGGACGATAAGCGGCTGTTCTCGGTCCAGGCGTCCATCGTGGAGGGCGATCGGCTCTGGGGCTGGCTGATCGCGGGGGACCGGATTCCCGGCCCGAGCCCGCACGTGACGGCGTACTGGGACTTGATCATCTGGACGCGCAACCGCGGCCTCGCCTACGACTTGGGCGGCGCGCCGACGACCGGCATCCGCGACTTCAAGATCTCGATGGGCGGCGAGCTTGAGACGTGCTCGGTCGCGGAGCGGGTCCGGCCGAGGGCGTACCGGGCGGCGCAGGCGCTGCACGCGCGGCTGGCACGTCGGCTGGCCAGCCGGACCGCCGAGCGCCCCGGCGGCTGATTGATTGTTAATTCGATCTATGTCTGATCTCGTTTATTTTGCGTTTGACCACGGCGATATTGATAATTATCGATATTACGTTCCGGCTGAATTCCAAACTGTTATGTAGGGAAATCGCGCGGAGACTTTGCCTTGCCGGTGGATTGCTAATATCATGTTGTACGCGCCGAATCGGGAAGCGGCGAAAAGGGGAAGCAATCGGGGATAGCTCCGCGTCCAGGGCCTTACGTGGAGCGGGTAAGCGGGTCGTAGTTGCGCCTGATGGTGCGAATTTACCGGGTATGTCCTGGCTATGATTTCTTGCCTTTTACGTCTTTAAAGTCGGTTTTGCGCAACTTAGTCCAACCGCTCTGACGTGCCGCTTTGTCCATTTTGACAACGGTTCGTCCGGGCTTGCGTGATACCAACCATGGGGGGTACTTTCGTGCTATTGCCATCGGTATCTATCGTTATCCCTGCTCTTAATGAAGAGCGCAACATACCGCATGTTTTGGATCGCATTCCCAATGCCATCCACCAAGTGATCCTGGTCGATGGCGAATCAACGGACAATACCGTCGAAGTAGCTCGAAACGCGCGTCCCGATGTTTTCGTGGTAAAGCAGACCAGGCGCGGCAAGGGGAACGCGCTCGCCTGCGGCTTCGAGGCGGCGACCGGCGACATCATCGTCATGCTCGACGCCGACGGCTCGGCCGACCCCGGTGAGGTGCCGAGGTTCGTCGACGCGCTCGTCGCGGGCGCGGACTTCGCCAAGGGGTCGCGGTTCGCCTTGGGTGGCGGCAGCAGCGACATCACCCGGCTGCGCAAGCTCGGCAACGACGGGCTGACCGCGGTGTTCAACCTGTGCTACGGCCGCCGGTACACCGACCTCTGCTACGGCTACAACGTCTTCTGGCGGTACTGCCTGCCGGTGCTCGGCCTCGACGCGACCGCGCCGGCGCCCCCCGGCGAGGGGAAGCTGTGGTGGGGCGACGGGTTCGAGGTGGAGACCCTCATCCACGTGCGGATCGCGAAGGCCGGGCTCAAGGTCACCGAGGTGCCGAGCTACGAGTACCCCCGGCTGCACGGGGTGAGCAACCTGAACGCGACGCGCGACGGCCTGCGGGTGGTCAGGACCATGCTGGCCGAACGGCGCGACCGACGGCCGGCCCTGGCGCCGGTGCGGGTACCGTCCGCTACCGCCGTCGTGCCCCGGGCGCGCCCGGAGTCGGCTGCCACGGTGGCATCCCTGGCCCGGCCGGAGCACCTTGCCCGGCCCGAGCGCAGGGCGACCGAAGAGGAGTCCGTCCTGTGACCGCCGAGCCGCGCCGGCCGTGGGTGACGGCGGTCGGCGACGGCTGGCTTGCGCGGGCTGCACGGTGAGGGTCGCCCAGGTCGTCGCCTCTTACCATCCGGTGCGCGGGGGCGTGGAGACGCACGTGCGCCGGGTCGCGGAGGGGCTCGCCTCGGCGGGCGACGAGGTGACCGTGCTCACGCACCAGACCGGTGGTCTGCCGGCCGAGGAGGCCGTCGGCGCGGTGCGGGTGCTCAGGTTCCCGCTGACCGTGAACCTGCTGAATTACCCGCTGTCGTTGCCGCTCTTCGGCTACCTGCGAGCGCACGCGTCCGACTTCGACATCGTGCACGCGCACAGTTACCACACGCTGGTCGGCCAGGCCGCCATCCGCACCGGCCCGCCGTTCGTGTTCACCGCGCACTACCACGGCACCGGCCACACCCGGCTGCGCGCGCTGCTGCACCGCCTCTACCGCCCGGCGGGCGGTCGGCTGCTGGCCGCCGCGGACGCGGTCATCTGCCACTCGGCGGCTGAGCGTGATCTCGTGACCGGCGATTTCCCCGGCACGAAGGGGAAGGTGCGGGTGATCCCGGCTGGCACCGACCCACGGCCTGCGGGCGCGCCGAGGCAGCGCTCCGCTCGCGGCGTCGCGCCGGCCGAGCGGGTGGTACTCGCGGTGAGCAGGCTCGAGCGGTACAAGCACGTGGACCTCATCATCACGGCCTGCCGCGCGCTCGGCACCGAGGTCACCCTGGTCGTCGTGGGCGACGGCCCGGACCGGCCGCGGCTTGAGCGGCTTGCCAGCGAGACCGGATCTGGCGGCGGCGGCTCGGTCCGGTTCACCGGACGGATCAGCGACGCCGAGCTGGGCGAGCTGCTCACCGTCGCCGCCGTGGTCGCGTCGGCCAGCGAGCACGAGGCGTTCGGGCTCATCGTGGCGGACGGGCTGGCCGCCGGGGCGCGCGTCGTCGCCTCCGCTATCCCCGCGCACCGGGAGGTCGGCCGCCTGGCCGGGGCCGACGCGCCGATCTGGTACGTCGATCCGGCCAACACCGGAGAGTTCGCGGCGGCGCTGGCGGCGGCGCTGGCGCTGGGCAGGCCGTCGGCCGGGCGGGTGCGCCTGCCCTCCTGGGGTGACGTCGTGGGGCAGGTGCGCGAGCTGTACGGGGAGGTAGCACCGCACGATCGCGGCGCTGGCAGAAGGGAGACCGCGTGATTGAAGACCTGGACGATCAACGCGGATGTGCGTGCGCGCCGGGGGAGCGCCGCCTGCGCGGCGTGATGGCCGCGCTCAGCGTGCTGATCGTGACGGCGCGCACGTATGCCCGCGTCGCCCGGACGGACAGCCTGGTGCGCAACAGCCTGCTCATGATGACCTCGACGGCCGCCACCGGATTGCTCGGCTACTTGTTCTGGTTCGCCGTCGCCCGCCTCTTCAACAGCGCCGACGTCGGGACCGCGAGCGCCGTCATCTCGCTCTGCTCGACCGTGGCCCTGCTCATCTACCTCGGGCCGGCGGCGATGCTGATCGAGCGGTTGCATGTCTACGAGCGGTCACCGGCCTGGACGTCCTTCCTCCGCTGGACGTGCGTGGCCACGGCGGCGGTGACCGCGCTCGTCGCGGCGGTCACCATTCCGCTGATCGAGCACTCGAGGGGGTACGGCTCGTTCTTCGGCTCGCCCGACGCGGCGGTGCTCGCGGTGATCGGCGCGGCCGCGTGCACCGTGGTCAACATGTACGGCTCGGCGTTTATCGCCGCCAGGCGAGCCGACGGGCTGCTCGCCGTCCAGGGGCTCGTCAGCCTGGTCAAGGTGCTGCTGGTGCTGCCGTTGTTCGCGATTGGCCTGGGCGCGCCCGGGATCGTCGTGGCCTGGGTGGTCAGCTCGCTCATCGGGGTGGCCCTGGGCGCGTTCTGGCTGCTGCCGCGGCTCGGCCTCGGCCGGCCGGTGCCGGCCGGCGAGGCGGCCGAGGAGCCGGCCGGCTCCGACGGCTCCGACGCCGTAGCCCCCGGCCGGCAAGAGCCCCGGTCACGGGCCATCGCCGTCCGGCATCTGATCGGGCAGCACCTCACCAGCGTGGGCGGATCGGTGACCCCGCTCGTGCTGCCGGTCTTGGTGGCGGTCCGACTCGGTGTCGTTACGAATGCTTACTTCTATATCACTTGGATGATAGGCAGTGTGTTCTTTGTGGTCAGTCCATCAATTTCGAATGCTTTGTTTGCCGAGAGCGTGCGCGCGGGCTCTGGTCTGCAGGCGACGGTGGCTAAAGCGCTCCGGGTGACCTCGGTCCTCCTCGCGCCGGCGATGGTGGTCATGGTCGTCGGCGGGAAGCTGATCCTCGGGATCTTCGGCCAGGCGTACGTCAGCGCCGGTTACGGGCTGCTCATCCTGCTGGCCGTGTCCGCGCTGCCGGACGCGGTGTCGAACATCGCGGTGGCGGTGTGCCGGGCCACGAACCGGCTCGGCTACTCAGTCGCGATCAACATCGGCGTCCTGGTCACCACGGTGACATGTTCCTGGCTGCTGATGCCCAGGCTCGGCCTGGTCGGCGTCGGTGTCAGCTGGCTCGGCGCGCAGTTGATCGCCGCAATCGCGTGCATCCCCGCTTATCTCAACCTAGACAGGAAGGACGGACCATGCAAACGACGGCACCGCCGGTCCGTACGTTGACGGCCGATCTGCAGGCGTCGCCTGACGCGCCCGGCCGGCGTCGGCGGCGGCGAGACGGCGCGTCCCTCACCGTGACCCGCATCCGGACGTTCTACGCGGCGAACGCCATCGAAGCCGACTGGCAGGCGCTCTACCAAGGATCGGGCACCGGCAACCCGTTCGCCTCGCCGGACTGGCTGCTGCCATGGGCGCGGTACTTCGTCCCTGAGCGCGATCTGGACATTGTCGCCGTCTGGCGTGACGCCACCCTGGTCGGTATTGCGCCGTGCTACGCCAAGCGCGCCCCGTTGATGCCGCGGCGGCTCCAGTTGCTCGGCAGCGGCCGCCATGATGCGATCACCGAGCTGCCGCAGGTGCTGACCGCGCCGGGCGAGGCGCGGTCGGTGCTGCGGGCGGTCGTCGGCGAATGGTCGCAGCAGGTGGCCGAGTGGGGCTGGCTTGAGGTCCCGGTCATGTCCGACCAGGGCTGGTTCGAGCCCGAGTGGCTAACCGAGGGGGTCGGCCAGGGCGGCATCGTGCTGCACAAGGCGACCAGGGCGACCGTCGTGCTCGACCTGCCATCGGACGTGCCGGCCTTGCACGCGGGGTTCAAGCGGAACCTGCGCGAGTCGACCCACCGCGGCCGGAACCGGCTGGACAAGACGGGCCTACCGTGGACGATCACCGCCCATGAGGGCCCGGTGGACATCGTGGCGGCGCTGGACGTGCTGGCGGCGCTGCATGCAGCGCGAGCGGGGCTGGCCGGCCGTAGGAAACATCCGGACCAGCTTTCGGTGGTGGCCAGGCGTCAGTTCCTGGGCGAGGCGGTCGCCGCGATGGCTCGCAGGGGCCAGGCGCGGATTCTAACGCTTGATGTTGCGGGCAGGCCGGTCGCCGCCCAGTTGGTGCTCGACTCGCCGATTGCCAGCTACCTCGGGGTCAGCGGGGTCGATCCGCAATGGTGGCAGGCCAGCCCGCTGACGCTGCTGGCGCTGCACGCGGCGGAGACGGCGGTCCAGCGCGGGTACCGCGAGTTCAACCTCTCGGCTGGCCCGAGCGTCAGCAAGCTCCGCTGGAGCGAGCAGGTGAAACAGCATCCCGAGTTCATCGTGTGCGGGCCGAGATGGTCATCGCGGGTGGCGTTCACCGGCTACCGGATGGCGGCCGCGGCCGCCGCGGTTCGCCGCGAGGCCAAGCGGAACGGCCCGACGGGCAACTGCAAGGAGCGGGAACGTGCGCAGCCTGGACCGTGCTGACTCCTGCGAGGGTTGCCCGGGGGGCCGGGCGGCGCCGCACCACAGGCGAGTGATGTCGCTAGCGGCGGCGAGCGATACCGCTAGCATTCGAATCCTATGGTCGGGGATTCGAGGCGAGACGATCGCTGCCGCTGCGGACACCCGCGGTCTGCGCACCAGCACTACCGGGGCGGCACGGAGTGCGCGCTCTGCCTCGACTGCCTGCGCTTCCGGCCGGCTGACGGCCTCATCAGGCGGCTGGTCACGATCCTGCGGCGGCGGTCGCGGACCTGACCGAAGAGCATGGCTCGTTATCGGCCTGCTCGCCATCGCGGAGATCATAGGCGTAGCCGGGCTTATTAAGTCCTACGAGATTGCGCAGACGGTCACGGATAGCGAATCTGAATTCAATTGGTTCTGGTTCGGAATGCTTATGATTGAGCTGCCCATTATTGGGCTGCTCTCCCATTCAAGGCTATCGGGCGGTGCCCGATCGGCGATACTGACCCTCTTCGGCATCGTGACCTTCCTGCCGAAACTTCTGCGCAATCCATCAGGCCCTGACTATCATGACGAGTACGCACACTGGCGAGCGATTTACAATATCCTGTCGAGTGGAAAGTTGTTTGAGCCAGCTTCCATCATCCCGATTATCTCAGATTACCCCGGACTGCACGCAGCCACGGCCGCGATCGTGAATTTTTCCGGCCTGGACATCTGGCAGTCAGGAACGGTCCTGCTCATACTCTGTCACCTGGCCGAGGTGCTTGGAATCGCGGCACTTGGCCGCTCGGTCGGACTGGACTCTCGCGCGGCCGGGATTGCGGCAATCCTGTATGCCGCGAACTCTTCCTATCTGTACTTCGATACGCAGTTCGCGTACGAGTCGATGGCAATCACGTTGCTAATCTGGAGCCTGGTGTGCTTTGTTCAGGCGATTCGGTCGCCCCGCGGACGGCGGGGAGTATGGGTTGCCTCCACCGTGCTGCTCTGCGCGGGCACCATCATCACGCATCACTTGTCGGCGTTCGGCCTCGCTCTCATCATGCTGCTCATCTCGATAGCGCTGAGCGTCCCGCCCTTGGCTCGCCAGGAGGGGTGGAAGCAAACGGCGGGCCGGGCGTGGGGACTGACCCTGACGATGATCACGGCTTTCGCGCTGTGGATCTCTTTTGTGGCACCGGAGACTGCTACCTACCTATTTCCCTACGTCGGGCAGGGCCTGTCGCAGCTGATGAACACCGCGGGCGGCGGCGGCGCCAGTAAGACGCTCTTCGCCGCCTCGCTGTCGCCGCTCTATGAGCAGGACAGTTCCTTCCTGATGGTGCCGCTCATGCTGGCGCTCGCGGTTGTCGCCGCGTTCCTGGTCCGGGGCTGGCTGAAGCAGCGGCTGCTGCCGGATGGCAGCCGGGGCAGCCTGCTGCCAAGCGGCAGTTTGCGCGCGACCTTCGTCGCCCTTGCCGTCTTGGGCCTGGTGTACTTTCCATCCACGATCTTCATCCTCTCCGCGGCCGGATCGGAGGGAGCCCGCCGTTCCTGGGCGCAGTCCTGGGTCGGGCTGACCGTATTCATCGGGCCGGCCGCAGTGTGGCTGCTCGGGTGGGCCGGGAGCCGGCGCAGGCTCTGGTCGCGGGTATCTGCCCGGGCGGTGCTGGCGCTGAGCCTGGTCGTCATCATCGTCGGCGGGGTGGCGGCCGGGCAGGATGCGGTCTACCGTTTCCCCGGGCCTTTCTGGTACGGCACTGACGCGCGCGATGAAACACCTGAGCTGGACGCGATGAGCCAGTGGTTCCTCGACCGTTTCGGCGCCGGAAACAACATTGTGACCGACCGCTATACGGGCCTGATCGAGGCATCCCACGGTCTGCAGAACACGGGATTCCCGTCGGCTGGATTCCCGATCTGGGATCTCTACTCGAGTAAACCTGGCCAGCCGGTGGGACCGCCGTTCTTGCTCGAGGAACTGCAGTACTCGAAATTCCTGTACCTGATCGTGGACGAACGAATGGCGACCGACGTTCCCGAAGTCGGCGCCTACTTCGAGGGTGTGGAGCCAAACGACCTCATCACGTCGGCCGGGAAGTCGCTTTTCGCCGGGCGGCTGGGGAAGTTCAACACCGTTCAGTGGATGTACAAGGTATTTGCATCGGACAATTACGCGGTATATCGCATGGCGCTGCCCGCTGAAAGCATCACCTATCAGACCAAGGCCGCCAACTTCCACGGAGAGATATCGGTGGGCTAGCATGACGATGGGGAGACATGAGCGGCGTGGCAGCCTGTGGCAGCGGACGTGGCCCTGCTGGCTGGTAGTCATTTTTGCGGCGCTCGCACTGGTGCGGGAGATGCCCGGTGGATGGGGCCGGGCCGTGGTCGCCCTGCCCATCGCGATTCTCGTACCCGGAGCACTGACCCTGGGCGCCTGGCGCGGGCGGCGCAGAATCGACTGGGTCGCGTCTGGTTTCCTCTCCGCTCTGCTTGGCGTGCTCTGGTTCGCGTTCGCATCCCTGATTTTGTTTGTGGCGCATGTGCTGATAACTGCGGGCAGCACTTTCGTGTGCCTCCTGGCGCTATGCGTACTGCTGGCTATCGCCGCCCAGCTGCGGATTTCGACTGAGAACCTGCCCATCGAGGACGGGTCCGAGGATATTCCGGTGTCCCTCCTTGACGGTAGTGAGTCAAGCGTCGTCAAGACGGTTGGCTACCACGCCGCGGCTGTCGCCGGGGGGATTCTGCTGCTGGTCGGCGGCACCTACAGCTATGTGCACGGCTCGCTTCCGGCGCCGGCCGACTACACGTGGATCGCTTGGTCAGGCCCCCAGGTGACCGGTGTTATCGCGGTTGGGCCGGCCGGCGCAAGCCTGCCATTCACCATCGAGCATCATGCGGCAACCGCGGGGGAGTACAGGCTAACGGCAACGTGGGGTGGTCCGGCCCAGCCGCATTCTCTGGCAAACCCCGTCACCCTGCAACTGGCGCCGGAAGGGACGGTGAATGGGCGGCTGTCCATTCCGGCGCCGCCCGGTGGGTGCACCTATCGTCTCGTCGTGACCCTCACCCAGCTTCACGGGGCCGCTCAGAAGTCCTGGTTCATCAACGCGGATGTCAGGCAACGCGGGGCTCGGCTCAACGTATGCGCGGGCCGACCGAGGCGCTAGGCAAAGCTCTGCTGCCGGCCGCGTAGTGCGTCCTCGTACACCGTGACGATGCCCGGCACCACATTGCGCACACCGACCTGGCGCGTCCGCGCCGTGCTCGCCTCCCCCATGAGCTTGCGCCGCTCCGGATCGTCGAGCAGGTCGTCGAGGGCGGTCGCGAGCGCAGCGGGATCCCCGGGCGGAACCAGGAGGCCATTGGCGCCGTGCTCCACCACTTCATGCAGCCCGCCTACGTCCGACGCCACAATGGGACGCCCGGCGATCGCGGCCTCAACCGCCACGAAGCCGAGGGCCTCGTTGCAGACGGATGGCACGACGGCAATGGACGCGCACATCCATGAGGCCATGACCTGGGGGTGGGGAACGTTATGGACCACGGTGACGTTGGGGTCGTCGATTCTCGGGGTGTCGGGCTGCTTCGTGCCGAGCAGGACGAGCGGGACCTGGTGCCGCATCCTGCGGTGCGCCGCCAGCAGCACATCGATGCCCTTGTGCAACCCGAGGGCGCCGACGAACAGCAAGAAGCCATCCTCCGCGGGCAGGAAGTCGGGACGGGGAGTCTCCCGGGCGAGCTGGAGCAGATCATCGGGCACCATCGGCGGATGCGTGGTTATCTCGGCGTCGGCCGGCAGGCTTCCCCGGCAACCGTCCGCGACCGCCGCGCTCACCGCCAGGTACCGATCAGCACGACGCAGGAGGCCCCGGCCCGCGCGCATGGTGACCGTGATCATCGAGCCCTTGAGCAGACCGTACTGCTCGGGCGCACAGGACAGGCAGCGGGCGATCCCCGGTCCGGCGCACTGCCCGGGGTGGCCGGGCCGCATCAACGTCGTCCGCGGGCAGGCCGTACCGTAATCGTGCATGGTGATCACGTGAGCGGGTCCCTTGTGCGCGTGGTACAGCGGGAAAAAAGAGTAGTTGAGCCACGTGTGGCTATGGACCACGGCTGGCCGCTCCTGCTGGATGACCTGGCGCAGGGCGGCGACGGCGCCAGGATCGGGCACCGGCGGATGATGGGGATGCGAGGCGTCCGCGTAGAAGCGAGTTAGATTCTGGCTCCAGCTTCGTATGCGGATGACCCGAACCCCGTCGATCGTCTCTTCCTCGGGCAGACCACCAGGCTGAATCGTGACGACGACAACAGTGTGACCACTATTCACGAGCCCCTTGGACAGCGTGGACACATAGCTTGCGACGCCGCCAATGAGTGGGTGATAGAAGTCGGTCAGCTGCATAATTCGCATTACGGTTACCCCGATTTCACAGGCTGTGATCGGCTGCGAGCGCCGAGGATGAGGCGGGCGGCTTCGGCCAGGTTGGCAACTGCGTAGTCGGCGGGCGAGGGCGCGTCAGGAGTCGCTGATAGCGCGATGGTGGCCGTCCCGGCGGCGCGACCAGCCTCGACATCCGATTCGCTGTCACCGATCATCACGGCCTCGGCCAGGCTGAAGAGGTGCTCCTGGGCTGCGCGCTCGAGCAGGCCCGGGGCCGGCTTGCGGCAGTGACAGGAGCCGGCCGCGTGGGGGCAGTAGTAGGCGCCGTCAAGGTGCGCGCCGTTCTCGGCCAGGAGTTCCTCTAGGCGGGCGTGCACCCGATGGTAGGGCGTCAGGTCCGAGCGGGCCGACAGCCAGCGCTGGTTCGTCACCAGGATGACCGGAACCGAAGCCGCATTGAGCCGGGCGATGGCTCCCGCCGCGCCGGGAAGGAGCGCCAGTTCGCCCGGCGTGGTGATGTACCGGCCCTCGGGCGCCTTGACGTTGACGGTGCCGTCCCGGTCGAGCAGCACCGCGGCGATGGGAGCAGCGCCCGGTCCTGGCCGACGTGGCCGCCGGCCGGCCGCAGCGGGGAAGCACTGTTCCGTCATGGCCGGGCGAAGAGCGCTGCCTCGACCATCTCGCAGATGACGTGCCCGAGGTGCAGGCACGCCTCCTGGACCCGGGCGGTGTCGGTGGCCGGCACCCGCAGGGTGATCGTGGCCGCGTCGGCCGCCCTGCCGCCGCCCGCGCCGGTCAGCGCGACCGTGGCCATCCCCGCCTTGGCGGCGGCCTCAAGCGCCTGCACCACGTTGTCGGAGTTCCCCGAGGTGGTGAGGCCGACGGCCACGTCGCCCGGGCGCCCGGCGGCGAGCACCTGGCGGGTGAAGACCTCCGAGTAGGAATAGTCATTGCCGATGGCCGTCATCGCCGCGGTGGCGTCGGGCAGGCTCATGGCCGACAGGCCGGGCCGGTCGAAACCGAAGCGCCCCATCAGCTCGGCCGAGAGGTGGCCGGCGTCCTGCGCGGATCCCCCGTTGCCGAAGAAGATCACCTTGTTGCCGGACCTGAGCGCGTCGATCATGACCCGGGCTATGTCCACCGCCTGCTCGGGGTAGCGGGCCGCCGCGATCTCCTGCTTGATCGCGATGGCCGCCGCCAGCCGGTCGCGCACGAGATCGGCGCTGGGCTCGACCACGTCGTACTCGCTCACACCGTCCATGTCATGATCCCCTTATTAGAGAAGGTGAACTCGGTGATAGGCGCGCCCGCGAGCTCCAGCGCCTCGATGACCCGGTGCTTCTTCTCGAAGTCGCAGCAAAGCAAGATGTAGCCGCCGCCGCCAGCGCCGGTGATCTTGCCGCCGAGCGCGCCTTTGCGCATGGCGATGTCATAGAGCTCGTCGATCCGCGGGTTGGTGATGAGCGGCGACATCCGCTTCTTCTGCGTCCAGGCCTCGCCAAGCAGCAGGCCGAATTCGTGCAGCGCCCCGGTCAGCAGCGCCTTCTTCATCGCGACGGCGAGGTCCTTCTGCGCGCGCAGCCCCGCGATGGTGCCGGCCGAGTGGGTGACCGCCCGCCGCGTCTGATCCTCGATGACCCACGCCGAATCCCGGGTGATGCCGGTAAAGCACAGCAGCAGGCTCAGCTCAAGCTCGTGCGTGATCTCATCGCGGATGCGCAGCGGGTTCACGATAACGTGGTCGGTGAACTCAATGAAATTGAACCCGCCGAAAGTCGCGGCGTAGTGATCTTGCATGCCGCCCGCGATATCCAGGTCAGCGCGCTCGATCCCGTGCGCCAGCTCGGCGGTGTCGTAGTCCTTAAGGTCGAGGCCGTAGTGCCGCGCCAGCAAGCCGGTGAGCGCGACCATCATGGTCGACGACGCGCCCAGACCGGACCCGGGCGGGGCATTGGACCGCAGCACAAGGTCGTATCCGGAGGTGTTCTCCCGGCCGAATCGCTTGACCGCCGCCTTGATCAGGTCGAGGTGGCCGTCATAGTGGATCTCCTCGTCGAGCGATACCTCGGCGCTGGTCTTGAAGTCCACCGACTCGATCGTCACCAGCCGGTCATCGCGCGGGTTGAGCGAGCCGTAGGCGAATCGGTCGATGGTGGCGCTCAGCACGCAGCCACCCTCCTGCGCCGGGAAGGGCGGAACATCGGTTCCGCCGCCGGCGAAGGAAATTCTTAGCGGCGCCCTCGCGCGGATCCGCTGACGTGCCATCAGTTAGCCCTCCTGGTCTGTTCGGCGGCATGGGATGAACGGGCCGAGCGGCCGCCGGCGCCCGCGCTCAACTGGTCGATCAACGCCCGGTAGCCATCGAGCGTCTGCGCCCATGACCGCGGGTTCGCGTACCGCTCGCCGCGGTGCGCGGGCAGCCTGAGCAGCGCTTCCCGGAGAGCGACCGGATTCTGCGGCGGGACCAGGACCGCGCCGGCGTAGTCCTCGACCACTTCGCTGAGGCCTCCGACCGCGGTCACCACCGTCGGCAGGCCGGCCGTCATCGCGATGAACAGCGGCCCCGACAGCGAGGAACGGTGGTAGGGCAGCACGACCGCGTCGGCCTTGGCCACGTGCTCGCTCAGTTCCTCGTCGCTCACGTACCGGTCGACCCGCTCGATCAGGTCCCGGTGGGGGCTGCGCGCGATCGCCTCGTCGGGGGCGGTGCACCCCTCCCAGGTCTCGCCCACGATGGTGAGCCGGAACTGGCCGGCCTGCTCTCGATCGAGCAGGCTGAACGCCTCCACCAGGTCCTCGACCCCCTTATAGGGGCGGATAACGCCGAAATACAGCAGCCGGAACGGAGAGTCGGCCGATGCGTCGGCCCCGGCAGGGGCGGAGGTGACCAGGTGGTGGTAGGGACCGTGCGGCATGACGCGCACGATCGCGGCGCCGAGCGAGTAGGCGGCGGGAATCGCCTCGCGGTCGAAGTCGGAGTGCACGACGTGCGCGTCCACCAGCGACAGCAGGCGAGGCATCAAGGCCTGGACATAGCGGCGAGCGATGGGCATGGCCGCTTCTCCCACATCCTGCCCCTCGTGCCACTCGAGGATGATTCTCGCCCCGAGACGGGCCGCGTACCTGGCCAGGCGCAGGTACGTGTGCAAGACGGCCCCGGTCCACCACTCGAAGATCACGACGGTCGGGCGCTGCTGGTCGAGATACCTCAGCGCCCCCGTCATCGAACGGCCCCAGTACCAGTCCACTCCGTCGTAGACCGAGACCTCCGGCGGATAGGCCACCGAGCGGGCCACCGCGGCGCCCACGTGATCCCGTCCGGGATATACGCGCTCGGGGACCAGCCGGCGCATCAGCAAAGCGCCAACGCTGTATTCCTCCGCGAGCGTGCTGCTTAGCAAATAGGTATAGTGACTGATTCCTGAGGCAAAATGCAATCCGGACCCGACAACAACAACCCGTTCCCCGCGTATCGGCCCAGCCGACATCGCTCCCCCTAGCCCCGATGATCTACGACGTCGCGCACTGTGGGAAATCTTGCTTAAGGGACCCACATCGCGGCACCGCCAAAAAGGGTGGCATGAGCCGCATGGCACTCGTCGCGGATTGACATTACAAGGGAACCCTCTGGAATGCAAACTCCCAGGCCGCAAGAGAATAATGAGCAATACGACCGGTTTATGTTCACAAAGGGCCTATAAGTACGAGCCGGGAAAATCGGTCATATGCCGCGATTAATAAAAGCGGGCCATTTTGCGGGCCCGGTCGACCTGGTAGTAGAGCCGCGGCGGAAGCAGCGGGACAAGCGGTGAGCTGCGCGCATGCAGGAGCACGGCGAACTGGCGCGGCTCAAGGCTGGCGTAGCGGTCGATGTTGGCGAAGAACTCCGCGCTCAGCCGCGCCCGGTCCTGACTGTGCCGCGCCTGCGCCTGGCGCTGCCGCGCATAGGCGGCCAGTCCGGTTTCGAGGTCGCCGTGGCGGTCCAGGTTCTCGGCCAGCGCGATGGCGTCCTCGATCGCCAGCGTGGTGCCCTCGCCGGTGGAGAAGTGGGTCGTGTGGGCGCTGTCTCCGACCAGGACGACGTTCCCTTGGTGCCAGCGGGTGTTGGTGACCGTGCGGAAGCTCTGCCAGCGGGCGCCGAGCGGGTTATCGGCCTGCCCCATGAGGTGGTGGCCCGATAGCTGTTCGCGGTACAGCTCCCGCAGGGCGGCGAGGCTGTCGGCGGCCGACATGGAGCCGAAGCCCAGGCCCGCCCACGTCCGGCCCGAGCAGTGCACGACGAACGTGCTCAGCTCGGATTGAATTCCGTAGCTGGCGGCCCAGATCCAGCCGCATTCGGTGTTCACGAAGTGGTACGCGAATGCCCTGAATGGCTTGTCCGTTCCCAGCCAGATGTACTTGTCCTGGCTGTAGGAGGCCTCGGTGCCGAAGCGGTCAACTTCTTCCCTTACACGACTGTTCCCGCCGTCGGCCGCGACGATCAGGTCGGCCGCGGGCAACTGCGACAAGCGCGATATCTCCTCGCCGTACCGGATGTGCACGCCAAGTTGCCGTGCACGCGCGGCCAGCAGGCCGACCAGGCGCGGCCGGTTGAGGTTGTAAATGTCGACGCCGTCGTCGTAGACGACCCGTTCGCCGCGGATATCGACGAACTGGTCGCGCCAGCGGAACGTGGCTTGATCGATGCTCCGGGCCGACTCGGGGTCGTTGCTGTACAGCTTGCGCAGGAGCCCGGGGGCGAACGTCACGCCCCAGCCGCGGCCGCCGCCGGGCTGATCCCGCTCGCAGACGGTAATTTCCGCCCGCGGATTGCGCAGCTTGGCCAGAATGGCGAAGTACAAGCCGGCTGGACCTGCTCCTATGCAGACGATTCTCACGTTCGGTCCTATCGGATTGAGGGGTCGACAAAGGCAGCCGTCGCCCGTCCGACGTCGGACCGGCGTGAGGCGCACGGCGGATCTGGTAAGCGGCTGAGGCGGCGGCGGAGGGCGTGGACGGTCGGGAAGCGCTCGCGGGCGCGGTTGAGCTGGCAGAAAACGCGGGGCGGCAGGTAGGGCAGCAGCGGGGCGCGGCGGGCGTGCAGGACGGTGGCGAACTCGCGCGGTGGCAGGGCGGCGTAGCGCGGCAGGTTCTCGAACCAGGCCTCGCTGCGGTCGGCCATCAGCGCGTGCTCGCGCAGCTCGGACTGGCGCTGCTGCTGATAGGCCGCCAGCGCCGATCCCAGGTCGCCGCGAGTCTTGACCGCCCGGAGGTGCTCGGCCAGCGCGATGACGTCATCCATGGCCAGGGTGGTGCCCAGGCCCACGCTGAAATGGGCGGTGTGCGCGGCATCGCCGACAAGCGCCACCCGTCCGTCGTGCCAGCGTTCGTTTCTGACCGTACGGAAGTTCTGCCAGCGGGCCTCGCTGTCGTCGGGGAACCGCGACGTCAGATGGTGCCCGTTCAGGTGCCGGGCGAAGATCTGCTCCAGGCGGTCGAGCGCCCGGCTGGCGGGGCCGTTGTCGAAGCCGAGGGCGGCCCAGGTGGCGGGCGTGCATTCGACGATGAAGGTGCTCGCGGTCGGCTCGTGCGGGTACGCGTGGGCCCAGATCCAGCCCGCCTCGGTCTGCTCGAAGAAGAAGCTGAACGACGCAAACGCCTTGCTGGTGCCGAGCCAGGTGTACTTGTTGCGGCCAGCACTGAGCCTGGTACCGAACCCGGCCCGGCCGCCATCGCGGAGCAGGCTGTTCACCCCGTCGGCGGCGACGATCAGGTCCGCGTCGGGCAGCTGGGCGGCGTCGCGGATCTCGCGGGAGTAGCGGATGTCCACCCCGAGCCGGCCGGCCCTGGCGGCGAGGATGTCCACGAATCGCTGGCGGCTGATCGCGTAGGTGCGCTGGTTATCACGGTTGACGTCCCGTGCGCCGCGGAAGCTGATGGCCTGGTCCCGCCAGCGGGTCGAGCTCCGCTCGATCTCCGCCGCCGACTCCGCGTCCAGCCGGGCCAGCCGGTCCAGGAATTCCCGTTCCCAGATCACGCCCCACCCGTGCGTCACCCCCGCGACGTTGCGCTCGAATACGGTGACGTCGATCTCCGGCTGCCAGAGCTTCATCAACACCGCGAAATACAGCCCGGCCGGCCCCCCGCCGGCGCACGCTATACGCACGTCGCCCCCATTATTTGATTACTGTGCCGGAGTTACCCCCGCGCCCGTCCCCGCGCCTGCCTCCGTACCCGTCCCTCTGTACCAGAAGGAGAACCACGCCCCGATCGCGAATACCACCCCGGCGATCAGGCTGCCGACCGCGCGCAGCGGGTGGTAGCCGGGCGACGGCAGCTCCTTGTTGCGCACCCAGACCGTGCTGTGGCCAAGCCAGGTGGGCAGCGAGCCCGAGGGCTCCAGGCAGAAGATGACGCCCACGACCAGGAACGCGACCGCGATGATGCCCAAGATCACCGCCGAGGCGATCCGGCCCGTGGTCGCACGGGACCCAGTCGAGGAGCTCACTTTATCCTCCTGCTAGTTCGGCCGGCCTCCGGCGCGCCGAACACGATGGCGGTAATTGTTGCCGCAAATCTACCGTCGCCGCCGGGCTCCTCGGGTGCGAAGGAAGTCGCTGACGACATATTCGCCCAAGTGCTCGGGCGCGGCCCGCAGCACCCGGCCGCCGTTGCGCTTGGCCACGTCGTCGACGAACGCGGCCAGCCGGTCGTCGTCGGCCAGCATGAAGATGTTCAGCGCGGCGTGCCGCCTGGTCATCTTGTCCACCTCGGCCAGCGTCAGCTCGATCGTCTCCGGCGCGGGCGGCCAGTCGAACCAGGGCCTGCCGTCCCGCATCAGGTGCGCGGTCGGCTCGCCGTCGGTGACGATCAGCACCACCGGCTCGTGCTCGGGGTGCTTGTCGAGGTGGCGGCCGGCGATCATCAGCGCGTGGTGCAGGTTGGTGCCCTGCACCATGTCCCAGCCGAGCCCGGCCAGCTCGGTCTCGTGCAGCTCCCTGGCGTAGTTGGAGAACCCGACCACCTGGATCGCGT
>Ga0302325_10008502_pt1 | contig 22552 bp, 17 predicted proteins | sample Palsa_T0_2_FD_201948 | JGI IMG/M metagenome (GOLD analysis project Ga0302325, IMG submission 201948) | Peat permafrost microbial communities from Stordalen Mire near Abisko, Sweden - Palsa_T0_2 | ecosystem: Environmental > Terrestrial > Soil > Palsa > Peat permafrost | place: Sweden: Abisko...
CGCCTCCAGCAGCAACGCCTGGGCGTCGGCGAAGGCGCCTTGCGTGAAGAGGTTGGCCAGGATGCCGATGACGTCGTGACTGAACTCGGACTCGTAGCCGTTGACGCCGGTGTTCAGGTCATTGCCGCTGCGGGCGATCTCGGTGTAGATGAATCCACTGCGGTAGGCGTCGTCGAGTGACAGGTCGGGGACCGAGATCCCCGTTATCTGGGCCAGTTGGCCGTTCCAGAAACTCTCCATGTGCCGGAAATGGTGGTCGAACCCTCCCGCCGCTCTGAGGGCGGCCGCCGTGGGCCACCGATAGTCGTTGCCGAAGCGGTCGACGGCGACCACGTAGTCGTGGACGACAGACCGGTGCGGCTCCACCGTGTCGAGGGCCGTGTCGAGCGGGATCAGACCGGGTGAGGGGTCGGGGCGGGCCACCACGACGTGGCCCGTGGTGTTGGTGACGGCCACCCGGCTGTACACGGCCACGTAGGCGTGGCCGCCCAGGAGCAGTTTGTCGGCGAACTCCGTGATGGAGACGGCGGCACCGGAGATCGGGAAACTGGTGATCTGGGCCGGGAGATAGCCGTCGGCGTCGGTCCACGTGGTGGGGGTGCCGGCGTAGATGCCGAATCCGAAGTCCTTGTAGATGCCGTCCTGGACGAAGAAGGTGCCCCCCAAACACGTGACCACGCCCTGGTGATTTCCCTCCCAACCGATCTCCGAGGCCGTGCCGTAGGCGCCCGTGTAGGCGCTGGTGTTCACGTTGTAGCGGCAGGCGTACATCGGTGCCGGACCCGATCGCCCGGGTGCGGCGAGCGCCCCCCCGGCGGTACCGGGGAGGGCCAGGATCCCGACGGCGGTGGCGACGGCGGCCCGGACCGGACCGGTCCGACGCCCGACCCGTGACGACCGGCTTCGTCGGGGTCGGGACAGCACCACCCCAGTCTGCTCGACGACCACCGCCCGCGTCCGGGGCCCACCCCCGGACCACGGGGCCCGACGGCGCGGCGGGTGGTGTCGTCAGGGTCCCCCGGCGACGGGGGCGTCGTGGTGGGCCGGGTGGTCGTGGGGACCGACGGGCGGGCCCCCCATCATCTTGAGCATCGGGATCCCGCCGGTCCGGACGAACCGGTAGATCAAGCCGGCGGCCACCAGCAGAGCCACGATGTTCAGGAAAGTGGTGTCGTTCCAGTGGACGGCCATCTCGGCCACCTTGGCGTGGCGACCGGCGGGCACCAGGCCGAGACCACCGAACACGAACTCCACGAAGAACCCGGCCAGGACCATGGTCAGGTAGAAGGTGGAGGCGATGAAGAGCATCATGCGCGTGCCGTAGTACTTCCGGTAGATGAGCAGGATGGGCACGATGATCAGATCGGCGAAGATGAAGGAGACGACGCCGCCGAAGCTCATGCCCCCGTTCCACAGCACCCCGGCCAGGGGGACGTTGCCGATCGAGCAGACGAAACTCAGAGCGCTCACCACGGGTCCGATCACCGGGCCCCAGAGCCGGGAGAGCAGGGGGTGGTGGACGGCGAAGAGATGTCGCCAGAAGGAGTCGGGGACCCAGGCGGCCACGGCCCCGGCCATGAGCAGGCCGAGGACGATGTCCCGGATGACCGCCGCCCACTCCATAACGAAGATGTGCGAGATCGACGTGACCGCCTGCCGGGAACGGAGGCGGCGCCACAGGCTGCCGGGGGCGTCGATGGTCATGTCCATGGCGGCGTGGCCCTCCATGGAGCCGGGCCGGCCCTTGTCGGCCTGGGCGGCGGCGGCCGCCACCAGTCTCTGGCGGAGAAACAGACGGAAGGCGACGGCCAGCAGGACGATCATGAGCGGGCCGCCGACGAACTCGGCCAGCGTGAATTGCCAGCCGATGAGCAAGGCCAGGATGACACCGAGCTCGACGACCAGGTTGGTCGAGGCGATCTCGAAGGCCATGGCGGCGGTGAAGCTGGCCCCTTGGCGGAACAGGGACCGGGCCAGAGCCACCGCCGCGTAGGAGCACGAGGACGAGGCCGCCCCCAGTCCGGCGGCGATGGCCAAGGTGCGCGGTCGATCGTCACCGAGGAGCCTCACCACCGTGCTCCGTCGGACGACGGCCTGGACGATGGCCGACAGGGCGAAGCCGAGGACCAGGGCCCACAGGATCTCCCAGGTCATCGACCCGCTGATGGTCAGGGCATGGCCGACGGCGTGCAGCCACCTCATGGAAGCAAAGGCGTCGTCACGGGAAGCCCGGCAGCATCAGCGTTACTGAGTGTAGCGGTCGCGGTTGATCGTACCGACTGCTTCCGTGGCCGGTGCCGGCCTCGTTGACGACCGAGGGCACCATCGCCCTTCTTTTTCCGACGGAACTAGACCAGAGCCAGGGTCCCGGCCTTGGTGTGACCGTGGGAGCCGTGGCTGTGGGATCGGTGGCCGTGGCTGTGTTTGTGGGTGTCGTGCTTGGTCGAGGTGGGCGGCTGGGCGCTCGCCGAACTCCCCGACTCTCCCGGTGTCGTCGTCGTCGGAATCCCGAAGTTGGTGCCGCCGGTCTGGGGATTGGGCGTGTGGTTCGGTGTCGGGGAGAAGGGCGTCGTCGTCGTCGTTTCGTGGGCGTGCGACGAGCCGGCCTCTCGCGGAGGTGGTGATTGGGTGGCGATCAGAGTCACGGCCACGACGATGACGGTGGCCAGGCCGGCCGACAGTCCGACCACCAGGCCGCGGCGATCGCGGAACCAGGGCGGGCGACGCCGGGGATGGTTCCGTCTGCGGCGCGCTCTCATGCTCACCCCCTGGGCCGGCCACCGAAGGCCCCGGCCCTGAGGATGGTACTGCCGGTCAGCCTCGCCCCACCCTCGCTCGTGGCCGCCACGGCCGTGGCGCCGGCGTGACCGTCGTCACCGGGACGACGCGGTCGTCCTACGAGTCGAGGGCGGCGGTCCGGACGCCGGTGAGCTCTTCGGAGACCTCCCAGAGGCGACGGGCCGTGTCCGGGCGGCGGGCGGCGGGTACGAACGACACGGGCTTCGGATGCCCCCGCATGCCGAACAGCCTGTCGGGGCCGAAGTACTGGCCGCCGCTCACGGCCGGCGCCGTGGCGGCGTAGAGGATCGGGAGAGCGCCGGCGGCTGCCGACTGGGCCATGACCGAGTTCCCCAGATCGCCGAGCCGGGCCATGATGTTCGACCCGCTCATCTGGGGGCCGACAGCCTGAAGATTGGTGGCGGCGTAGCCGGGGTGAGCAGCCACACTGACGAGGTCGAGGCCCCGGCCGCGGGCCCTCCGGTCGAGCTCGAGGGTGAACAACTGGTTGGCCAGCTTGGCCTGGCTATAGGCGGACCACTTGCCGTAGTGGCTGAGACCGCCGAGATCGTCGAACCGGATGCGTCCTATCCGGGCCAGCTCGCTGCTGACGTTCACCACCCGGGCACCGGGCCGGGCGAGCAGCCTGTCGAGGAGCAGGCCGGTGAGAGCGAAGTGGCCGAGGTGGTTGGTGCCCAATTGCATCTCGAAGCCGTCGGTCGTCTCCCGGCGGGGGATGGCCATGACCCCGGCGTTGTTGACCAGGACGTCGAGGCCGTCGCCCACAGAAGAGACGGCGGTGCAGAAGGTCCGGACCGACGCCAGGTCGGCCAGGTCGAGGGCATCGAGCCTGACCTCGGCCCCCGGGACCTGGCGGCGGATGCGGTCGAGGGCGTCGGCCCCCTTGGACTGGTCGCGACAGGCGAGGACCACGAGGGCGCCGGCCCGGGCCAGGGCCAGGGTCGTCTCGAAGCCCAGGCCGCTATTGGCCCCGGTGACCACGGCGGTACGGCCGGCGAGGTCCGGGATGTCCTGCGTGGTCCACCGTTTCATGGACGGGACACTAGGCGGCGACGAGCCGACGGGGCAGGGGTGCCCGACGGTACGAAGGGCGCGGCGATGTGGCATCCTTCGTGTCCAGGTCTTTGGCGATCGGGGGCGAACGGGAACGCCGATGGCCAGGGGGATTTCGTCTCCTCCCGACGTGATCTGACATATATCTCGGGCGGGGGTGGTCCGTTGATCGTGGTGAAGGACTGGCGGTGGCTCCCTGCCCTGGCGCTCGTGGCCGCCGCCGCTACCGGCTGCGGGAGCGGCTCGACGTCCTCCACGGGGGCGGCGGTCATCGCCTCGGGTCAATTGCCCCCCCACGCCGTTCTCCTGGGCGGGTCGAGCAGTTCGGCGCGTGCCTCGGGGTCGACGGGCACCACCGTCCCCCTGGCCAAGCAGAACCCGACCACCGCCCTTTTCACCGCCCTCGGGGTTTTCCAGTCGTGCCTCAAGGGCCTGGGGGTCACGTTCTCCGGGGCGCCCAGCGCCAACAATCCGAACTCGCCCACCAACAACCCGTCGTACATCAAGAGCCTGACCACGTGCGCGGCCCAGAGCGACATCGTCCAGGCCCTGAAGGCGGAGCAGACGGCCCAGCAAGACCTGACCCCCAAGCAGGTGGCCAACGAGAACAAGGACTATCTCAAGTGGCGGACCTGCATGATCGCCCGAGGGTGGACCATACCGAAGCCCGCACCTGATGCCAAGGGTGCTCTGTTTTCCTTCGGCACCGGTGGCGGTGGCGGACCGCAGATGACGCCACCGCCGGGCCAAAGCCTTTTCAACAGCCCGGATCTGCAGGCGTGTGCAGCACTGGCAGAGAAGGGCGAGTCGTGACGGAGCTCCGGGAGGTGTGACGGTGTCGCGCAGGACAAAGATCGTCGGCGCTGTGGTGCTGGCCGTGGTGGTGGTGGGGTCGATCGTGGCCGTCACACAGACCGGTGGGAGCTCCTCGGGCACGGGCCAGCAGGTGGTCGTGCTGAGCTCGGTGCAGCGCCGGACGCTGCAGTCGACGGTGGCCCTGGACGGCACGCTGGCCCGTAAGCAACTGCGCAACATCACGGCGGCCACTCAGGGACTGGTGAGTGCGGTGTACTCCACCGACGACTCGACCACCCAGGCGGGCCAGCCCATGTTCGCCCTGGACGGTCGCGACGCCATCGCCGAAACGGGGACGGTGCCCTTCTTCCGGTCCCTCGGCCCCGGTGACGAGGGCGCCGACGTGGTGCAGCTCAAGCAGATCCTGCTCGCCGCCGGCGACGACCCGGGGCCCATGACACCCCTGTTCACCGAGCAGACCCAGTTCGCCCTGGCCCAGTGGCAGGCGCAACACAATTATCCGAGCGCCTCACCGGCCAGCCCGGAGTCGGTGACGGTGGCGCTCCAGCAGGGGACCGGCTACACCCTGGGCGACGACGTCTCGGCCGGCCTCATCATCGGTCCGCCGGCCGCCCAGACCGCCGCCGCGCGCTCACCGGGTGCCACCCACGCCGTCCTGGCCGACGAACCGCTCACCACTCCCCTCATCACCATCCAGTCGGTGGACGACGAGGTGCCCCAGGGCCAGCCCGCCACCTTTGTGATCAGCACGTCGTCCCCCTCGGGCACTGACACCACCGTGAACCTGACCCCGGGGGGGACGGCTACGAGCGAGGATGTGGTGACGCCGCCGACGTCGGTCGACCTGCCCGCCAACGACACGTCCGTCACTGTCACCGTCCAGACGCGCGTGAACACGGTGGTGGAGCAGGAGCCGACGATCACCATGACCGTAGCCGCCGGCTCCGGTTACACGGTGGGGAGCCCGGCTACGGCGCAGACGACGATCACCAACAACAACGTGCCCCAGATGCAGATCACCGGGGGGACCACCGTCTCGCCCGGTGGCGCCGCCACCCTCACCATCACCGCCAACCAGGCGCCCCTGCAGAACACGCAGGTCGCCCTCAACCTGTCGGGCAGTGCCGTGGCCGGGACGGACTACGACCCCGTGGACCCCGTGGTGACCATGGTGGCTGGGAGCACATCAGCCACTGTCACCGTCGACGCACTCGACGACAAGGTGATCGAACCCGACAAATACATCGTGGTGTCGATCGCCCCGTCGTCGTCGTACACCGTGGGGTCCGAGGGCTCGGCCGTGATCACCATCAGCGGCAGTGACGCCCTTCCCGTGGTGACCTTGAGCTCGGCCACGACCTACCTGCAGAAGGGCGAGCCGTACGACGTCACCATCAGCCTGAACGAGGCTCTGGGGACGTCGCTCACCATCGACCTGAGCTACGGAGGAACCGCCACGGTGGGAGCCGACTACACGGTGCCCGGGGGTGACGTCGTGGTGCCGGCCGGTGAGACGTCGATGGAGCTGGCCGTCCCCACGGTCACCGACAACGTGGTGGAGTCGAACAAGACGCTCACTGTGAGCCTGGCCGCCAGTCCCGCCTACCAGATCGGGACGCCCGACAGTGTCTCGGTGACGCTCAAGTCGACGGTGGTCCCCGAGCTCACCATCTCGGTCACGGCGGCGACGGTGGCCCAGGGCGGAGCCGCCTCCTTCGTCATCACCTCCAGCCAGCCGGTGGTGATGAACACCTCGGTGAACTTCTCGGTGCAGGGTACGGCGCAGGCCGGCCAGGACTATGAGCCGGTCGTGGGGGCGGCCCTGTTGCAGGCCGGTCAATCCCAGGTCACCGTGGCGTTGCAGACCCTGCGAACCGACGTGACGTTCGAACCCACCGACATGATCGTGGGCTCCTGGCCCACGCGCGTGGGCCAGGTCTTCGTCAAAGCCGGCGCCCCGGCCACCCCCGGCGAGGCGATCCTGTCGCTCACCGAGCCGGACCTGACCGTCAGCCTCCAGGCCTCGGCGGCCAACCGGACCCTGCTCAAGGTGGGTCAGTCGTGCACGGTGCAGATAGAAGGCTCCGACACGACCTCGACGGGGACGATCACCGAACTGGACACGAACCCCACGACCCTCACGTCGGCGACACCCGGGGGTGGGTCGTCACAGGTCTACGAGGGCCGGATCGAGGTCGCCGGTCTGACCGGCGCCGACGGGTCAGCCGTGTCCATCACTGTCGTGGACCAGCAGGTCAACAATGCCCTCACCGTCCCCATCGCCGCCGTCAAGCAGAACGGTGTGGGGGCCGACGTGGTCCGGGTGCTCGACCGCAAGAGCGGGAAGGTGAGCGAGGTGCACGTCGTCACCGGCCTGTCTGAGGGCTCGTACATCCAGGTGAAGAACGGCGTCCAGGCCGGCCAGACGGTGATCGACCAAGTGAACCAGCCCCAGTGAGCGAGTACGACTCCGGTCCACCGGCTCCTGTGGGAGCCGAGCCCGAGCCCACCGCCGAAGTCCCCCCGGTGGACCGGCCCACCGCCGAAGTCCCCCCGGTGGACCGGCCCACCGCCGAGGTTCCTTCCATGGCCCGGCCCCCCGGGTCGCCGCTGCTCGAGCTGCAGGGGGTATCGCGCGTCTATGGCAAGGAGATCGAGGTCTACGCGCTGCGCGATGTGTCGCTACAGATCATGCCGGGGGAGTTCATGTCCATCATGGGGCCGTCGGGCTCGGGCAAGTCGACCATGCTCGGTCTGCTCGGCGTCCTCGACCTGCCCACCTCGGGGACCGTCCTCGTCGCCGGTCAGGACGTCAGTGTCCTCGACGACCCCGCGCGTTCGCGGCTGCGTGGCGACTCCATCGGGTTCGTGTTCCAGCAGTTCCACCTGATACCCCACCTGAGCGCCCTGGGCAACGTGGAGACGGCCCTGCTCTACCGGGACATCCGGCCCCGGGACCGCCGCCAGCGCGCCTACGAGGCGCTCGAACGGCTCGGACTGGCGGCCCGGGCCGACCACCGACCGGTCCAGATGTCCGGAGGCGAACAGCAACGGGTGGCTCTGGCCCGGGCCATCGTGACGGAGCCGCTCATGATCCTGGCCGACGAGCCCACCGGTGCCCTCGACTCGGCCAACGCCGCCCACGTCCTCGAGGTCTTCGCCGGCCTCGGATCGGCGGAGCGGGCCGTGGTCATGGTCACCCACGACCCCACGGTGGCGGCCACGGCGTCGCGCAAGGTGACGATGCGCGACGGTCGGATCGTGGCCGACGAGCGCCGGGTGGCCTGAGTGAGCAGGTCCCGTGAACTCGTCGGGGTGGCCTGGACGGGCCTCATGGCCCGCAAGGTCCGGACGTTTCTTATCCTGCTCGGTCCCGTCATCGGCGTGGCCTCCATGGTGGGTGCCGTGGGACTCACCGAGAGCGCCAAGGGCGCCCTCCAGGTACAACTGGCCAAGCTGGGGACGAACCTGGTCATCGTCCAGGCCGGAGGCACCTTCGGATCTCAGAACCCGACCCTTCCGAGCAATGCCGTCAGCCGGGTCGATGCCGTGTCCACGGTGACCAGTGCGGCGGCGACCACCAATGTGTCGGGGGTGGTCTCGGTGCCGGTCGAGGGGGCCGCCAACTACTACGAGGCCTTCCCGGTGCCGGTCCGGGCGGCCGACGACAACCTGCCGTCGGTGCTCCAGGTGCCCCTGATCAACGGGCGGTGGCTGACGCCCGCCGACAGCCGGCTCCATCTGCTGTCGGTCGTGCTCGGTAGCGGCATCGCCTCGCAGTACGGCTACCTGCCGGGCGAGACGCGCACCATCCGGCTCAACAACACCAATTTCGGCGTGGTCGGGGTCCTCGGTTCGGTACCCCTCGACCCCACCCTGGACAACGCCGTCTTCGTCACCCAGTGGGCGGCCGAGCACGTCCTCGGAACCAACGGCAAGCCCAACGAGCTCTACGTCCGCACCGAGAACGGCACCACCGAGGCCACCGCCAACGCCATACCCACCGCCATCAGCCTCGGCGGCCCCGACCAGGTGTCCACCCAGGTGCCCAGCGATGTCCTGTCGGCCCAGGCCCAGGCCAACAAGACCCTGCAGAAGGTGGCCCTCTTCGCCGGGCTCCTGGTTCTGACGGTGGGCGGGCTCGGCATCGCCAACGTCATGTCCATCTCCGTCATCCAGCGTTCGGCCGAGATCGGCATCCGCCGGGCCGTCGGCCACAGCCGTTCCACCATCGGGGCCCAGTTCCTCCTGGAGTCGCTCTTCGTGGGGGTGCTGGGCGGGGCGCTAGGAGCATTGATCGGGATCGGCGTCGTCTATCTGGTGTCGTCGTTCGAGCACTGGGTGGTCGAGATCGGCTATGCCCAGATACCCATCTGGATGGGCCTGGCCCTCCTCGTCTCGGTCCTGGCCGGGCTGTACCCGTCGATCAAGGCGGCGCGTCTGGAGCCGCTCGAGACGTTGCGTCTCGGCTGACGTCGGTCCCGGATTTCCCGCCGGACAGCCGAACGTTTCGACATACCCAGCGGTTGTACTGGCGTGGGAAAGGCGATGAAGCTGTCGGACTTGGCGTCGAGCCCCGAGACCGATGGTGGCTTCGTGGCCTTTTTCACCGGGCACTACCAGGAGGTCTCGAAGGCCTTGTTCCTGCTCACCGGTGATCCCGGTGAGGCCGAAGAGCTGGCCCAGGAGGCGATGGCCAGGGTCTGTGAGCGTTGGGACCGGGTGCGGTCGATGGAGTCCCCCGGCGGCTATCTCTATCGCACGGCCTTGAACCTCCACCGCACCGGCGCCCGACGACGGGGCCGCACCGCCGCTCTCCGTTTCACCGACTCGCACCCGGGCGCCGATCCGGCCCAGGTCGTCGAGGACCGCAGCGAAGTCCTGAGACTGCTCGGCTCGCTGTCGGTGCCCCAGCGGCAGGTCGTCGTCCTCGTGGAATGGCTGGGGCTCGACTCGGTCGAAGCCGCGTCGTTGCTCGGGATCAAGGCGGCCTCGGTCCGCACCCGGCTCCATCGGGCCCGGACGGCGTTGCACGCGGCGATCGGAGAAGACTGATGACCGACCTGAAGAGCCAGCTCGATCGGGCCCTCGCGGGCTTCGAGCCGTCGGACCACGGCCTGGAGAGAACCCTGGCCCTGGTCCGCCGCCGCCGTCGCCGACGGCAGTTCCGGGGCCGCTCGTGCAGTGCCCTGGTGGTGGTCCTGGCCGTCGTCGGCCTCCTCGTCCTCGTCCTCCACGGCAACGTGAAGAGCCACGAGCGGGCGACACCGGCGCCGGGTGAGGCAACGGGCACACTACCGGTGGCTCCCCCTCCGGGCGCCCTGCCGCCGGGGTCGGACGTGACCTCGACGGTGAGGTTCGAGGGCCGTCTGGTGGCCGCCGGCCTCTATTTTCCCGGCCGCGCCCACCCGGCATTGCCGGGTTGCGCCGATGGGTGCGAGCCGGTGATCTGGACGTCGACCAGCGGGACCCGGTGGACGACGGCGTGGGACACCGGGGCGGTGACCCTCGGGAGCGACACCACGCAACATCTCGTGGTCATGCCCGGAGGTCTGCTTTTGTTCGACTCCGGCACCGGGGGGTCGGCCTTGTGGCAGTCGACCGACGATGTCTCGTGGCGACGGGTGGATCTCCCCGACGCCATGACGGCCTTGAGTGCCGAAGCGGCGGTGTGGGGACACGGACACGTCGTCGCCCTCTTCCGAAACAAGTTCGCCGGTGGACCCGATACCGCCTACGGCAGTGGCGACACCGTCTGGACCTCGACCGACGGCATCAGCTGGCAACAGGCTCAGATCAGCGGCCAGTCGTTTCTCACCTCGGTGTCCACCACGACGTCCGGGTTTCGCATAGACGGGGAGTCCTCGTCCACCCATGACCCGACGGTCTGGACCTCCTCGGACGGAGAGACCTGGACCGAAGGAGCCCTGGGTACAGGATTGGCCTCCCGATGACCCCTTGGTCGATGATCAGAGCTGTCCCGTCTCCGTAGAGACGGACGGCCATGAGCTGGGCCCATCGCTCGGAGACGTACGATTGAGGCGGACCGTCGCTGCGGTCCGCACAATCGAGGAGGCCGAGTGTCGGACGAATATGGGACAGGGCCCGTCCCTCCTCCGGGGTCGCCCGGCCCACCCAGCTTCCCGGTTCCGCCGCCGCCGGTGCCGGGGTCCTACCCGCCGTCGCCCTACCCCGGAGGCTCGCCCTATTTCCAGCCCCCCATGGCTCCGGGCTACGGAGCGGGCCCACCCCCCTTGGCCTCCTACGGCGCCCGGCTCGGAGGGTGGCTCATCGACTGGGTCCTGCTCGGCATCGTGGCCGCCCCGTTCCTGATCGTGACCCACTCCATCCACCGCACCCACAACGTCCTGTTGAGCAATGGCTCGATCAGCCACCAATCCGGCTTCTCCGTCGGCCCGGCGGGCATCGCCATCCAAGCGTTGATCGTCCTCGCCTACGGCGCGCTCCTCTGCGGTTCGACGCGGGGACAGACCGTGGGCATGATGATCGTGCGGGTCAGGGCGATCGATGAAGCCCGGGGTGGTCCCATCGGGTACTCCCGCGCCCTCGGGCGGGCGGCCTTCGAATATCTGATGGCGGTCCTGATCTTCATCCCGTGGATCGTCGACATGCTGTTCCCTTTGTGGGACCCGTCGAACCAGACCTTGCACGACAAGGTCACGAGGACCGTGGTCGTGAAGATCTGAGCGGTGCGATCGGCGATCACCATAGGCGACCTTGTGGTGTCGGTCCTGGCTGAGCGCCGACCCGCACGTCAGGCCGCCGAGCGCCAGCGGTAGCACCGATGACAGGCAATCGGACCGGCCCAACCGATTGATTGATCAAGCGGTTGGTGTCGTGCTGGCATCCAGGCTGGCCCGACACTCGGCCTCCCATATGATGAGCCGGTCTCGCCCGGCGTGTTTCGCCGAGTAGAGAGCCTGGTCAGCACGCCGTCTGACTTCGGCGGCATTGTCGAACCGGTCGGACCACGTGGATATACCGAGGCTCACGGTCACGCCCACGGGCGTTTCCGAGGCACGAGCATGCGATTGGAGCCGCTGGGCGACCAACGGTGCTTGAGCGGTATCGGTCTCTGGTAGCAGCACAGCGAACTCATCCCCGCCGATTCGACCCACGATGTCGGTGTTGCGGGCCGCGGCCAGCAATGCCTGCGCCATAGAGCGGAGCGTGGCGTCACCCAGGGCGTGACCGTGAGCATCGTTGATCTCCTTGAAGGAGTCCAGATCCACCATGGCGACGCTGAATGGTCGGCCGTAACGGCGGGCGCGAGCTTCCTCAGCCTCCAGCGCGTCCTGAAACGCTTGGTAGGTGAGGCACCCGGTGAGCCCATCGCGGGTCGCCAATTTGTGCAATCGATCAGTCAATGTCTGTCGATCGCGCTCTTGAGCGGTCCGGTTGATAGCGGCCATGACGGCGACACTTCCGGCCAGGCAGAGGGACACTCCTGTCATCGTCACCCTTGACGGGCTGGCCACGGGGCCCGTCACGGCGACAATCACGAAGAAGATGTCTTCGACCACCGCAAGAGCGATAACTGTCGTCAGCGGATAGACAAGGGCAGCGAAGAGCACCGGCAAAACGAGCAGCCCTGTGATGGGACTCTCTATCCCTCCATCGAGACCGGCTGCTGTGGCGATAAGGACCAGAGTAGTGACTGACCAGATGAAGAAGAACGGGACGCGCCATTTCGTCTGAAGTAGGCGCGTACCGATCGGAGCGAACACCCCAAGCCAGCACGCGGCTCCGGCGGCGTCGATTGCTATGAGCAAAGCGCGATGAGGTCCATGCGGAGTGAACACCAGGTACCCAAAGAGGAGCACCGCACCGAGGGTAAATGATCCGATGCCCATGAAGAGGTGCCGACGCCACATGGCGGAATCCAACTCGCCGTGGTGGGGTCCGTCCGTAACGGTGGCCTCCTCGCTACGCTGCCGACCGACGCCCATCACTTGGTAGTCGACCTTTCACGACCCCGGTAAGAACAACAGTGGCACAATGCGACGCGGCAAGGGATTGGCGTGCTCAGCGGTGGCCGCGCAGCTCCTGATGGCGCCCCAGGGTGCCAGAACGTGACCAGCGGAACGGCCCAGACGGTGCCCGAGCGAATTGATGTTCCAGCCTGGGACCTCGCTGCCCGCCGGCTAGTCCGACCTGCGCTATCACTCAGTCCGGTCGCCGTCCCTCCGAACCCCTTGGCCTTCCGACGGCATCTCGGGCTCTGGACATCGCCCGGCGACACCGGGTGGCGCGTGGATTCGTCGGATGGCATCGAACGCATTGGATTGTGGTTCTGAACAGGGCGATTGAGACAACAGCAGAGGTGAAGAGTCCGAACGTCGATCGGCTATGCACGGCCCAGACATGAGCGTGGGCCAAGGACTACCTTGGCCCCGATGACGAGATTCGGTATTCAGCTGCCCAGCTTCTCCGGATTCGATGCCGCCACCCTGTTCGAACACATCGCCGGCCTGGCCACGGCGGCGGAGGAGTCGGGGTTCGATTCGGTCTGGGTCATGGACCACTACTTCCAGCTACCCGCCCTGGGGGGACCGGACCAGCCCATGCTGGAGGCCTACACCCTGCTCGGCGCCCTGGCCGCCCGCACCCAACGGGTGCAGCTGGGAACGCTCGTGACCGGCGTGACCTACCGCAACCCCGCCATTCTGGCCAAGATCGTGACGACGCTGGACATCGTGTCGCGGGGCCGGGCCATCCTCGGCATCGGGGCCGCCTGGTACGACGTCGAGCACCGTGGCCTCGGTGTCGACTACCCGAGCGACGGCGTGCGCCTGGACATGCTCGAGGAGGCGGTGCAGGTGTGCCGGGCAATGTTCACAGGCGATGACGTCAGCTTCACGGGCAAGCACTACCGACTCGACCACGCCCGCAATCTTCCCCGACCCGTCCGACCGGGAGGGCCGAAGATCATGATCGGCGGTGGTGGCGAGAAGCGGACGCTGCGGCTGGTGGCCACCTACGCCGATCAGTGCAATGTGACGGGCGACGTGAGCACCCTGGCCCGCAAGATCGAGGTTCTCCATCGCCACTGCGCCGATGTCGGCCGTGACCCGGCCGAGGTGGACATCACCTGGATGACCCCGCTGATCCTGACGACGTCGGGAGAGAACACGACCGAGATGCGCGGCATCCTGGCCGCCAGCGCCAGCGCCGACGAGGTCGCCGGATTCACGATCGGCCAACCTCACGAGATTCCCGATCTGGTGGCCGGTCACATCGAAGCCGGGGCCGACGAGGTCATCTTCAGCGCCCCCTTCGCCGATCCGGCGGCCATCGCCGCCGTCGGGAGGGCATTCGCCTTGGAAAAGGTGGGGTGACAGGCACCTCACCGGCGTTGCCCCGACTGGTCATCTCCCGTTCCCCTCGACCCCGCTCTGACCCACCCGGTGGGGTGGGACGTCACCAGGAGCAGAGGCAGAAAGGGTGACCGACCGGGTCGGCGTAGACCCGGAACTTCTCCTGCGTGTCGAGGTGGCGGGCTCCGAGGGCGATCGCCCGTTCGTGGGCCGCATCCAGGTCGTCCACGGCGAGGTCGAGGTGCACCTGTTGCTGCACGGTGGCCTCGGGCCACGTCGGGGCCACGAAGCCAGGGGCCCGCTGAAAGGTGATGGCCGTGCCCCCGCCGGGTGGATCGAGGGCCACGTAGTCGCCCTCGCCGGCCGGCACCGGCCACTCGAGCAGCTCCCCGTAGAAGCGGGCCAGGGCGGCGGGCTCGGGGCAGTCGATCGTCACTGTGTCGAAGCGAGGGACGGCGGCGCCGGGCATCGTGGTCCTCCTGGTCGTGGCCTGCCGGGGAGGACAAGCTACCTCGGGCCGCCTGCCCATCAGCGACGTCGGCGGATGCCCCCGATGACACGCCGGAGCTTCGGACCGAGCTGTCCGCGACCGGTGACTTCGACGCGGTCGAGCTCCAGCCAGGACGCCATCAGGCGCAGCTCGGGCGCCAAGGAGGCGGCCACCTCATCCTCGTCCACCCCGGGCTCGGCCCACGCGCTCTGCACGAGCAGGGCCCCGTTGTTCCGGTCGGCCTTGAGGTCGACCCGGCCGACGAGCTCGTCGCCGAGCAGGAAGGGCAGCACGTAGTAGCCGTACCGGCGCTTGGGGCTCGGCGTGTAGATCTCTATCCGGTAGTGGAACCCGAAGACCCGCAGGGCCCGGTCTCTGTTCCAGACGATCGGGTCGAACGGGCTCAACAGGGCGCGAGCATCGATCCGGCGGGGCCGGCGCGCCTCGGTATGGAGGTACGCCGGGCGCTTCCACTCCCGCACGGTCACGGGGAGCAGGCGGCCCTCTTCGACGAGCTCGGCCACGGCCGGCTTGCACAGGGTCGGCGTGAGGCGGTGGTAGTCGGCCAGATCCTGGAGCGTCCCGATGCCGTGGTACTTGGCGGCCAAGAGGAGCAGCTCCTTCCGGGCCTCCGGTGCGGGCAGCGCCGGACGGGCGAGGGCCTCGGCGGGGATCATCCGCTCAGGAAGGTCATAGACCCGGGCGAAGTCGTGCGGGCGTCGCCGGGCCGTGATGCGGCCCAGGTAGAACAGTGCCTCGAGCGCGATCTTCCCGTCGTCATAGTCCCACCACGCGCCTCGCTTGCCGACCCGTGTCTTGAGATCACCGGCCACCAGTGGGCCCTCGTCCACCACCCTCTGGTAGATCTGCTCGAAGTACGTGCCCTGCTGCTGGGCCCGGCGCCGGAGATCGGGCCAGCGGAACGGCTCTCGCATCCGCCAGCGGTGGAGGTAGTACTGGCTGGTGGGGACGAGACACGCCTCGTGAACGAAGTATTCGAACAGCTCGCCGTCGCCGACGGCGTCGTTGATCAGGGTGCGCGGGTGCGGCCCCAGTCGGGCGAATAACGGCAGCTCCTGGCTGCGTACCAGCACGTTGACCGAGTCGATCTGGAGCATCCCGATGCGGTCGAGCACCCGGCGCAGGTGGCGCCGGTCGACGCGACCGGTCGGGCGAGGGTCGGTGAAACCTTGGGCGGCCAGGGCGATCCGTTTCGCCTCGTCGTTGGACAGGGTGAGTGTCACGGGTCCGGTCCCTGAGCGACCACGCTGGCTCCCCCGGTTGGCGTCGTCATAGGGACCGACCGCGGGCGCCCGGCGTCGTCATCAGGCACAATGACACCCGTGTCGTTGACACCGCCGGAAGGTGGCCCATCAGGAGCTCGGCTCTCAGACCAGGACCGTGAACGCGTGGTCGAAGTCCTGAAGACCTCGTGCAGTAACGGTCGGCTGACTTTGGACGAGTTCTCCGAGCGGGTCGACGCCGCCTACCAGGTCGTGGCGCTCCGGGACGTCGCTCCGGTGCTCGCCGATCTCCCTCATCCCTTCGGTCCCGACTTCGCCGGCGTGTTTCGTGACGAGATCAGCCACTCTCCCGTGCCCCTGCCCGCCCGGGTCCCCGACACCGTCACCGGGCGCAAGGTAACCCGATGGACGGTCTCGATCATGGGTGGCTCGAAGCGCAAAGGCCGGTGGCGGGTGCGCGACAAGACCAACGCCGTCGCCATCATGGGCGGCTGCCTGCTCGATCTCCGTAAGGCGGAGGTCGAGGGTCCGGGCGTCGTGATCAACGCCATCGCGGTGATGGGAGGCATCGAGATCATCGTCCCCGAGGGTATCGAAGTGGAGCTCGGCGGCATCGCCATCATGGGTGGCAAGGACGCCCACCGACTGAAGGATGTCCCTGTGCTTCCGGGATCGCCGGTCATCCGGGTGCGGGTCTTCGCCTTCTGGGGCGGAGTGACGGTGCGCAGCAAGCCGGCACAGGACGTCGGGAACGACGATGGCGCTAGCAGCCGTGGCCTCTCGACCGAGCGTTCCGTCGGGCCCGGGTCAGGCGGAGGCGAGGTATCGCAGGCGCCGCTGCTGTCCGACGTTATCGCCGACGGCCCCCGCGACGCCGGCGACGAACTCCAGCGGGTCCTCCCCGAGGGAACGATCACGATCATGTTCAGTGACATCGAGGGATTTACGTCGATCACCGAGCAGTTGGGCGATCGACGGGCCCTGGATGTTCTCCGTGAGCACAACGACATCATTCGCCAACGCATCGCTCGTGCCGGAGGGTATGAGATCAAAGCCCAGGGTGACGGCTTCATGGTCGCCTTCGGAGGCGCCAGCAGCGCCCTGCACTGCGCCGTCGAGATCCAGCGTGACTTCGACGACCGCAACCGAGGCCAGCCCGACCTGCCCGTTCGGGTTCGCCTCGGGCTCCATGCCGGCGAAGCGATCCGTGACGGCAACGACTTCTTGGGGGGTTCGGTGATCCTGGCCGCCCGCATCGCCCAGCAGGCCAAGGGCGGCGAGATCCTGGTTTCGTCGGTGCTCAAGGATCTGTGCGACCTGAACGGTGAGTTCCGCTTCGAGAACGGCAGGGACATCCACCTGAAGGGTCTATCCGAGTCCCGCCGGGTCTATTCGGTCACCGGGGTGGCTGAAGACGACTAAAGGTGGTGCGCTCACTCAGGCCCCCGTTCCTGTGGTCGCTCCTTCCGGACTGTCGGAACGAGCGACAACCTGCTCGGTACGGTCGAGTAGCGGCCGGGCCCGAAGCCTCTCGGCGATAACTCGGGCCTCGGTCACCAACGCCAATGCGCCGGCATGTTCGTCGATCGTGGTCAGGTACCCGGCGTGGTCGAGCAGACCGTGGGCGAGGTGGTAGGGACTCGGGGAGTGGCGCAGGGCGGCGACGGCGCCTTCGAACGCCGCGGCGGAGTCGGGGTGGCCGAGGGCGGCGGCGGAGCGGGCACGGACGAGGAGTCGCTCGGCGCGCAGCACCAACGGCAGGTGCCCGACGGGGTGGGAATCGAGCAGCTCCAGGAGGTCGGCCCCGGCGCCGCCGTCTCCCAGGCTCTGGGCGCTGCGGGCCGCCATCGGCCACGCCCACTGGATCTGGAAGCTACCGATACCGAGCGTGGGGATGTCCTCCATGACGGCCAGGGTGTGGCGCAGGACGTCCATCGGCCGGTTCTGGGCGGCGGCGATGAAAGCGTCAGCCAGGGCAATGGCGGCCCGGTCCTGCCGATCCTCGCTGGCTCGCATCCGGGGTAACTCGGCATAGCCGGTGGCGGTGTCAGGATCGCCCCGCAGTGACGCCAGGATCGAGGCGTACGAGGCGACATAGCCGAGGCGGCCGAGGTGGTCGTCGTCGATGGCGTCGTGCACAACCCGGTCGGCACCGTCCCACTCCCCGGCCAGGAGCAGCGCTTCGACCTCGTTGCACACGGCGACGTCGAGACGATCGATTTCGCCCGTGCGTCGGGAGAGCTCGGCCGCCTTGTGGGCGGCGGCGGCGCCGGCGGCGGGCTCGGATCGGGTGAGCAGATCGGCCAGATTGAGAAGGGCACCGGCCTGGCTGCCGCTGTCCCCGGCTCCCTCGGCGAGCTTGGCGGCGTGCTCGAGGTAGGCGGTCGCCTCGACGACGCGGTCGGCGAAACTGAGGGCCAGGCCCCGGACGATCAGCAGGTCGGCCAGCAGTCCGGCTTCGACGCCGAGGGCCTGACCCAGGGCCAGCGCTTCGGCCGACAGGCTGTCGGCCTCGGCTCCTCCCGAGAAGGCCTCGACGGCGGCCAGTCGGTGCAGAGTGGTCACGGTATCGGCGTCAGGGTCGGGGCGCAGCACGGCCAAGGCGGTGGTGAGTGCCTCCCGGGCTTCGCCGTAGCGGCCGTATCGTCTGAGCACCTCGCCGGCGATGGCCTGGGCGCGCGCTGTGGCCCGGGCCTCTCCGTGGACCGTGTAGATCGCACCGGCCCGCTCGGCATGGGCCAGCGCCCCTTCCACGTCGAAGGTGTACAACGAAGCAAGGGCGGCCTTTTCCCACAGCCCGGCGGCTGCCAGATCGGCATCCTCGTCGGAGTCGCCGGCACCGGACTCGGTCTGTTGTGCCGCCGCCGCGTAGCTCGACGCCGCCGCCCCCGGAGCACCCGCCCGCGAGGAGCGCTCGGCGGCGCGCACCAGCATGGCGATGGCACTGGCCCGGATATCGGCGACGTCGGGGGCGTCGGGCACAGCGGCGATGGCATCGAGGTAGTGGTGGGAGATGACCTCGGCCACCTCCTCGCCGTCGTGGCGGAACACGGTGCGCAGATAGGCGGCCACGACGACATGCCTGGCCTTGCGGTCCCGGCGCGACATGGTCTCGTAAGCCACCTGGCGCAACAGGTCCTGGGAGAAGCGGTAGTCCCCGCGCTGGGGCGACAGCCGGTCGGCGCTGATGGACAGCACCTCGCGGCGCAGGAGTTCGGCCAGTCCCTGGCGGACGGAGGCCTCGTCCTGGGAGGAGACGGCCACGAGCGCCTCGGCCGGAAAGGTCGAGCCCAGTACCGCCGCCTCGGACAGAAGGGAGCGCAGGGCGGGGTCCAAAGCGTCGAGTCGAGCGGCCAAAAGGGCCCGCAGGCCTTCGGGCACGGACAACGCCCCCAGGTCTCCGACCAACCGGTACACACCGTCGCGCGGCACCACGATGTCGCGGTCGACCAGAGAGCGCACTGTTTCCACGGCGAACAGCGGGATGCCCTCGGCCTGATCCCTGATCGCGGCCCGGGGCGCCTCGGGCATGTCCGGCACCAGAGCGTCGATCAGAGCATCCATGGACACGTCGTCGAGGGGGTCGAGGGTCAGGCTCGAGCGGTTGCGGCCGCCGCCGAATCCGGGCCGGGTCTGCTCGAGCTCGGGGCGGGCGAAGACCAGCACGAAGAGGGGAGAGTTCCGGGCCCAGTCGACGAGGTGATCGATGAAGTCGAGGAGCCCGGTGTCGGCGTACTGAGCATCCTCGACGAGCAGGATCACGGGCTCGGTCTCGGCCAACCGCTCGAAGAACAGCCGCCAGCCGGCGAAGAGCTCCTCACGACCGAGACCGCCCCCGTCGTCGTCGACCAGCGTCACGCCGAGCAGCCGACCCAGCCGGGAACCGATGTAGAGGCGCTCGGCGCTGTCGGGCACGAGGGTCTGGAGTCTTTCGGCCAACTTCGCCGCCACCATTTCAGAAGGGTCCTCCTCGGCGATGCCGAGACGTTGGCGCACGATCTCGGTGAGCGCCCAGAACGCCACCCCTTCGCCGTAGGAGAGGCACCGACCCCGGTGCCAGTAGATGTCGGCGGCCAGTCCGTCGACGTACTTCTCGAACTCCCACCCCAGTCGCGACTTGCCCACCCCGGCCGGCCCCGACACCACCACCAGACGCGGTACCCGGCGCTCGGCGCAGGCGTGGAACAGCTCCCTCACCGTCCGCAGCTCGGCGTCTCGACCGAGGAGAGGGGCCTCGAGCCCGTCGGTGCGCTGGGACCCTCCCACCCCCGACAGCACCCGGGTGGCGACCCACAGGTGAAGGGGCTCGGTCTTGCCCTTGAGCGCGTGTTCGCCGACATCGCTGAACCCGACGGCCGCCCCGGCCAACCGATAGGTGGCGGCGTCGACCCACACGGCCCCCGGAGCGGCCACCGACTGCACCCGGGCCGCGGTGTTCACCGCATCGCCGGCCACTCCCTCGCCGCCGAGGCCTATGGTGACCGCCACCTCCCCCGTCACCACCCCGGCCCGGGCGGCCAGGTCCGGCTCGCCCACCTCCTGGCCCAGCTCGGCGACCGCCGCCACCACGTCGATAGCGGCGCGCACGGCCCGCTCGGCGTCGCCCTCGGTGGCCACCGGGGTGCCCCACACGGCCATGACGGCGTCTCCGATGAACTTCTCGACCACCCCGCCGTAGCGGCCGATCACCGTGTTGGCCCGGTCGAAGTAGGAGGAGAGCAGCTCACGGACCTCTTCCGGGTCCTTGCTTTCGGACAGAGGTGTGAACCCCACCAGGTCGGCGAACAGCACCGAGCACACCCGTCGCTCGGTCACCTGGGCCGGACCCACCTCGGTGCTCTCGGACGGCCCGGCATCCACCGCCGCCCTCATCCCCGGCCCGGCTTCGGTGGTGAGAGACGTGCCGCAGCCTCCGCAGAAGCGATGACCGGTTTCGACGGGTGCGCCACAGGAGGGGCACGTCGACGTCAGGGAAGCGCCGCAGTCCCGGCAGAAACGGTTCCCGTTGGGGTTCTCTGACCCGCAAAAACCGCACTCCGGCATGACCCAAAGCTACCGAATCGGGCTTCGGAAGACCCGAAGTGGTCTCCCGTCCTTACCGCCGGACAGGGCCTACGAGCCGCGACCCTGTGGCCGCCGAGGCGACCCGTGGAACGGTTCGCCCGGCCGGACGGCTGTTACTCCGTCGTCCGCCGTTTGAAGAAGTGCGACGCCAGGGGAGCGGCGATGGCCAAGATCACCACGGACCAGAGCACGGCAGCTTCCACCGGATGCTGCATGGGCCACGCATGAATGGTGCTGGACGGGTTCGGATTGCCCCACAGGTGCCGGACCCCGGCGGTCACGGCACTGACAGGGTTCCAGTTGGCCACAGCCTGCAGCCACCCGGGCATGTGTTGGGTGGGGATCATGGCGTTGGAGACGAAGGCCAACGGGAACAACACGATGAAGCCGAACGACGCGGCCGACTCGGGGCTCTTGCTGTTCAGTCCCACACAGGCGGCGATCCATGACAGAGAGTAGGCGAAGAACAACACCACGGCGAAACCCCCGAGCAACGATCCGACGCTGGCGTCGCTCCGCCATCCGACGGCGAGGCCGGTCAAGACCACGATCAGGGCGCACAGCATGGACGTCATGAGATCGGCGATGGAGCGGCCTACCAGTACCGCCGACCGCCACATGGGCAAGGTGCGGAAGCGGTCGATCATGCCTTCGTGCAGGTCGGTACTGAGCCCCACCGCCGTACCCATGGTGGAGGTCACCAGGTTCAGGGCGAGCAGTCCCGCCAGTACGAAGTCCTTGTAGTTGCCACCGTCGGGGATCGGGATGCCGCCGCCGAAGATGTAGATGAAGAGAACCGTGAAAAGCACGGGCTGGATGGTCACGTCGGATAGCTGCATCGGCTCCCGGGAGATGTGCACCAGATTGCGCCGGGTCATGGCCCAGACGTTCTGGACGCGTCGCCAGGCGGCCCCCGAGGACTTACTGGGGGCGGCGACTCCCACTCGCCCTCGCGGCAGTGTTGTTGCCGTCGTCATGAGTTTGCTCCTTCGAACTCAGGCCGGTTCTCTCCCGCACCCGGACTTTCATTTCCGTCGGACTCGAGGTCTTCCTCGTCTATATGGCCGCCGGTCAGGGAGAAGAAGACGTCGTCGAGCGACGGCTGACGCACGTCCAGGCTGTCCACCAGCACTCCGGCCGCATCAAGGGCGCGCACTACCGAGGTGGCAAACCCCGGCGAACTGTCCACGGCGGCACTGAGGTGCCGCCCGTCGTCGCTCACATGAACCCGCCCCGTGACGAGGGGCATCAACGCCGGCACAGCACCGGGGTGGGCGGTGGCCAGGGTCACCTCCAGGTGGGCGCTGCGGCTCGCCTCCTTCAGCTCGAGCGGCGTGCCCTGAGCGATGACCCGGCCATGGTCGATGACGACGATTTGGTTGGCCAGGGCGTCGGCTTCTTCGAGATACTGCGTCGTCAGCAGCACCGTGACCCCGTCACGGAGCAGTTCCCGAATGGCTTCCCACACCCGCTGACGGCTCGTCGGGTCCAGTCCCGTGGTGGGCTCGTCCAGGAACAACACCGGTGGTCGCGTCATCAAGCTGGCCGCCAGGTCGAGCCTTCGGCGCATGCCACCCGAGTATCCCTTCAGCACGCGGTCGGCGGCATCGGTCAGCTCGAACAGCGCCAGCAGTTCCTTGGCCCGAGCCCGGGACGCGGCGCGGCTCATCTCGCTCAGTTCCCCAACGAGCACGAGATTCTGGCGGCCCGTCAGGAGCCCGTCCAAGGTGGCGTCCTGGGCGGCGACG
>Ga0302325_10008505_pt1 | contig 22550 bp, 23 predicted proteins | sample Palsa_T0_2_FD_201948 | JGI IMG/M metagenome (GOLD analysis project Ga0302325, IMG submission 201948) | Peat permafrost microbial communities from Stordalen Mire near Abisko, Sweden - Palsa_T0_2 | ecosystem: Environmental > Terrestrial > Soil > Palsa > Peat permafrost | place: Sweden: Abisko...
GCCCACGTGGTGGCGGACCTGGACACGCTGCTGCTCGAGCTCTCGCGCAGCCTCAAAGGCGCCGATCACGCGCTGATCATGAGCAACGGCGGCTTCGGCGGCCTGCACACGCGCCTGCTTCAAGCCCTGGGCACGCCGCCATAGAGGCCGCATGACAGCGCAGCTGCCGCTGTTTCCGCTCAATACGGTGCTGTTTCCCGGTGGCCTGCTGCCGTTGCGCATCTTCGAGACGCGCTATGTCGACATGGTCAGGCGTTGTCTGCGCAGCGACCAGGTGTTCGGCGTGGTGCTCCTGGACGGCGGCAGCGACACCGACCGCGAAGTCGGCACCGCGCTGATCGGCACCTCGGCGCGCATCGTCGACTTTCAGCCGCTGGCCGACGGACTACTGGGACTTCTGTGCCGCGGGGAGCGACGTTTCCGCATCCTCGCACGCGACCGCCGCAGCGACGGACTCAACGGCGCCACGGTCGAATGGATCGAGGAGCTCGAGCTGGTGCCGCTGGCGGCGCAATATCAACCGCTGGTGCCACTGCTGCGCCAGGCGTTGGCGAAGCTGACCACGGTCGGGCGCTTCATCGAGCCGAATTACCAGGACGCCTCGTGGGTCAGCCACCGACTCGCGGAGCTGCTGCCGCTGGATCAGAGCCTGCAGCAGCACCTGCTCGAGATCGATGAGCCGGAGGCGCGGCTGCAGCTGCTGGCGCCGCTGATCGAAGCGCACAGCTGAGCGGCGCGCTTCAGCCGGAGCGGCTCGAGGCGTGCTCGAGCTCACCCGCGGCCGGCTCCACCCAGACCACGTCGGTCTCGAGCGTGCCATCCGAGCGCAGGGTCAGCCGGCGGTAGGCGGGTGCGCGCGCATCGAGTGCGAACTGCTCCGACAGCGGCAGGAACTGAGCGCAGGTCGAGGGCGTTGCCAGCAGGCGCACGCCGCGGCGGCGCGCATCGAAACATTGGTGCACGTGGCCCCAGCTGATGGCGCGCAGCTGCGGGTGTGCGTCCAGCACCGCGAACAGCGCCTCGGCGTTGTCGATGCCGACCGCATCGAGCCAGCGGCTGGCCATCTCGACCGGGTGATGATGCACGCAGACCATGGCGTAGCGCTCGCTGCCGGCCAGCGCCGCATCCAGCGCCCGCAATTCGCCCTCGCTGATGTGGCCGCCGGCGCGCCCCGGCGCGCAGCTGTCGACCAGGATGATGCGCCAGGCGCCCAGATCGACGTGGCCGCCGACCTGAAACGGCGGCGCCGCGAGCGCACTGCGCAGGCGCGCCGGATCGTCGTGATTGCCCGGCACGCAATACACCGGCTTGCCCAGAGTGCCGAGCGCGCGCGCGAAATGCACATAGCCCTCGGGCTCGTCGTTGACGATATCGCCGGTGCACAGCAGCGCATCCACGTTGGGCTTGCGAGCCAGCGCATGCGCGAGCACGCGCTGCAGCGAGGCAAGCGTGTTCACGCCGCGCAAGCTGCCCTGCGGATTCGCGAACAGATGCGGATCGGACACTTGCAGCAGGCGCACATCAGCGTTCATGAAAAGGATTTTACACGCTTGCCTGCGCGCACCCAGTGATGCGCATCAAGCGTTGACCAACTCTCGCGCGCGCTGCCGGTGACGCAGCGCTCAATCGCGCGATGTTGCGCGGCGAAATGTTAAACGCGCCGCGCTCGAGTGTCGGAATACGCCGACAGATCCGGCACACGGGCGCGGTGTCTGCGCCCGTGTGCCATAACCCCTGTGGCCTCAATAGCGGTAGTGATCGCTCTTGTACGGACCGGCGCGCTCGACGCCGATGTAGCGCGCCTGCTGGTCGGTCAGTTCAGTGAGCTGCGCGGCCAGCTTCTTGAGCTGCAGCCGCGCGACTTTCTCGTCCAGATGCTTGGGCAGCACGTACACGCCGATCGGATACTTGGCCGTGTTGATGAACAGCTCGATCTGCGCCAGCGTCTGGTTGGCGAACGAGGAGCTCATGACATAGCTCGGATGACCGGTGCCGCAGCCCAGGTTCACCAGCCGTCCCTCGGCCAGCAGAATGATGCGCTTGCCGTCCGGGAATATGACGTGATCGACCTGCGGCTTGATGTTTTCCCAGCGATGCTGTTTGAGCGCGGCGACGTCGATCTCGTTATCGAAGTGGCCGATGTTGCACACGATCGCGTTGTTCTTCATGCGCTTCACGTGCTCGTGCGTGATGACATGGAAGTTGCCGGTGGCGGTGACGAAAATGTCGCCGTGCTCGGCCGCATACTCCATCGTCACCACCCGGTAGCCCTCCATCGCCGCCTGCAGCGCGCAGATCGGATCGATCTCGGTGACCCAGACCTGCGCCGAGAGCGCGCGCAGCGCCTGCGCCGAGCCCTTGCCAACATCGCCATACCCGGCCACGACCGCGATCTTGCCCGCCACCATGACGTCAGTGGCGCGCTTGATGCCGTCCACCAGGGACTCGCGGCAGCCGTACAGGTTGTCGAACTTGCTCTTGGTGACCGAGTCATTGACGTTGATGGCCGGAAAGGCCAGCTGGCCATCGCGCGCCATCTGATACAGGCGCTTGACCCCGGTCGTGGTCTCTTCGGATACGCCGCGAATCGCTTTCAGGCGGGTCGAATACCACTTCGCGTCGCGCTGCAGCGTGGCGCGAATGCTGTCGAACAGCGCCACTTCCTCCTCGCTGCCCGGCTTGGCGATGACCGCCGGATCCTGCTCGGCGCGCGCGCCCAGATGCAGCAGCAGGGTCGCATCGCCGCCATCATCGAGGATCAGATTGGCATGCGCGGCCTGCGGCCACTCGAAGATCTTGTGCGTGTACTCCCAGTACTCGACCAGCGATTCGCCTTTGTAGGCAAACACGGCCGTGCCGCGTGCGGCAATCGCGGCGGCGGCGTGGTCCTGGGTCGAGAACACGTTGCAGGAGGCCCAGCGCACCTGGGCGCCGAGGGCCTGCAGCGTCTCGATCAGCACCGCGGTTTGAATGGTCATGTGCAGCGAGCCGGCGATGCGCGCGCCGCGCAGCGGCTGCGTGGGTGCGAATTCCTCGCGGATGGCCATAAGACCGGGCATCTCGGTCTCGGCGATGGCGATTTCCTTGCGGCCCCAGTCGGCGAGCTGCAGATCGGCGACGCGGAAGTCCGCGCTCACGCCGGCTACGGAAACAGGACGGGCAGTGGCAGTCATGGTGGCTCCAATTCCTTAAGGTCAAGGTTTGTGAGCGCCGTTGACTCATGTCCGGTGCACTGAGCCTGGCAGGTCAATGGTGGGCCCACGGCCCTCCGCCTGTCGCAGCGCTCCTCAGTCACCAGGCTGCCGCGGTTCGCGGCAGCGTCAATCCAATCAGGCCGCGCGGCTGCGGCCGCGTCGCCGGGCGCCGGCAGCCAGCGCCTCGGCCTTGTCGATGCGTTCCCAGGTGAACTCGGGTTCCTCGCGGCCGAAATGTCCGTAAGCGGCGGTCTTCTGGTAAATCGGACGCGCCAGGTCGAGCATCTCGCGCAGGCCATAGGGCGTCAGATCGAAGTTGCGGCGAACCAGGGCCGTGAGCTCCTCGCGCGAGAGCTCGCTGGTGCCGAAGGACTCCACCATGATCGAGGTCGGCTCGGCGACGCCGATGGCGTATGAGACCTGCACTTCGCAGCGCGAGGCCAGCCCCGCGGCGACGATGTTCTTGGCGACGTAGCGCGCCGCGTAGGCGGCCGAGCGGTCGACCTTGGACGGGTCCTTGCCGGAGAACGCGCCTCCGCCGTGGCGCGCGAAGCCACCGTAGGTATCAACAATGATCTTGCGCCCGGTCACCCCGCAGTCTCCGACCGGGCCGCCGACCACGAAGCGGCCGGTGGGGTTGATGTGATAGCGCGTGCGCCGATCGAGCCATTTCTTCGGCAGCACCGGCTTGATGATCTCTTCCATGACCGCCTCGCGCAGTTTCGAGGTCGAGATGTCATCGCTGTGCTGCGTGGACAGCACCACGGCCTCGATTCCGACCGGGCGGTCGTTCTCGTAGCGCAGCGTGACCTGGCTCTTTGCGTCCGGCCGCAGCCAGGACAGCTTGCCGCGACGGCGCACCTCGGACTGTCGCTTGACCAGCCGGTGCGCGAGTGTGATCGGCGCCGGCATCAATACATCGGTCTCATCGGTGGCATAGCCGAACATGAGGCCCTGATCGCCCGCGCCCTGCTTGCGCTTGTCGCTGCGATCCACGCCCATGGCGATGTCCGGGGACTGCTTGCCGATGATGTTGATGACACCGCAGCTCGCGCCGTCGAAACCCATGTCGGAATGGTTGTAGCCGATGCGCAGCACGGTCTCGCGCACGAGCTTTTCCAGATCGATCCAGGCGCTGGTGGTGACTTCACCGGCGACGATCACCACGCCGGTCTTGACCAGCGTCTCGCAGGCCACGCGGCCGGTCGGATCGTCGCGCAGAATGGCATCCAGAACCGCATCGGAGATCTGATCGGCCACTTTATCGGGATGTCCCTCCGAGACCGACTCGGAGGTGAATAAATATTGGTTGGTCATCTAGGCCCGGGGGCTGGCGAAAAGTAGTGCCGCAGTATACCCGAAGGCCCGTTGCCGCCGCCCGCTCCCGTGGTGCGCGCCGCCGCCCAGGTGTCGGATTTGCGACCGAACACGCGAATTGCCGCGAGGCCGTCTGCTGGTAGACAATGCGCGGCCGCAATCGCAGCGCCCTGGAGAACCCCGTAATGCCGACCCGCCGAGAGCTCGCCAATGTGATCCGTGTCCTGGCGATGGACGCGGTCCAGCAGGCCAACTCCGGCCATCCCGGTGCGCCCATGGGCATGGCCGACATGGCCGAGGTGCTGTGGCGGGATTTCATGAAATACAACCCGGCCAATCCGCTGTGGTGGGACCGGGATCGTTTCGTGCTCTCCAACGGCCATGCCTCGATGCTGCTGTATTCGGTGCTGTATCTGACCGGCTATCCGGTTCGCATGGAGGAACTGCACAATTTCCGCCAGCTCGGCAGCCGCACCCCCGGGCATCCCGAGCACGATCTGGCCATGGGCATCGAGACCACGACCGGGCCGCTGGGACAGGGGCTGGCCAACGGCGTCGGCATGGCGCTGGCCGAAAAGATTCTCGCGGCGCATTTCAACCGGCCCGAACTGCCGATCATCGATCATTACACCTGGGTATTTTGCGGTGACGGCTGCCTCATGGAAGGCATTTCCCATGAAGCCTGCTCGCTGGCCGGCACGCTCAAACTCGGCAAGCTGATCGTGTTCTACGACGACAACGGCATTTCGATCGACGGCAAGGTCAAGGGCTGGTTCGCCGACGACACGCCCAAGCGCTTCGAGGCCTACGGCTGGCATGTGCAGAGCGTGGACGGTCAGGACGGTGAGGCGGTCGCGCAGGCCGCGCGCAACGCCCAGGCCGAGACGCAGCGGCCGTCGATGATCTGCTGCAAGACCGTCATCGGCTGGGGCGCTCCCACCAAGGCCGGGACCAAGGCCACGCACGGTGAGCCGCTGGGCGCCGAGGAGGTCGCGGGCGCGAAGCAGGGATTCGGCTGGACGGCACCGCCGTTCACTGTGCCGGCGGAGCTCAAGGCGGCCTGGGATCACGCGCAGGCCGGACGCGCCGCCGAAGATGCCTGGCAGCAGCTCTACGGCCGCTACCGCAGCGCCCATCCCGAGCTCGCCGCGGAGCTCGAGCGGCGCATGAGCGCGAGGCTGCCATCGGACTGGGCCGAGACCCGCAAGGCCGCGCTCAGTGCCGCACAGGCCGTCACCGGTGCCCAGGCGACGCGAGTGTCCTCGCAGGCGACGCTCAATGTGATCGGCGTCAAGCTGCCCGAGCTGCTGGGTGGCTCGGCCGACCTGACCGGCTCGAACAACACCTTGCAGAAGATCTCCAAGGGCATCGAGCCGGGCGATGCCAGCGGTAATTATGTTTACTACGGCGTGCGCGAGTTCGGCATGACCGCGGCGATGAATGGCCTGGCGCTGCACGGCGGTCTGATTCCCTATGGTGGCACGTTCCTGACCTTTTCCGACTACGCGCGCAATGCCGTGCGCATGGCCTCGCTGATGCATCTGCGCGTGCTGCTGGTCTATACCCACGATTCCATCGGTCTGGGCGAAGACGGCCCGACCCACCAGCCGATCGAGCATCTCAACAGCCTGCGATTGATCCCGAATCTATCGCTGTGGCGCCCGGCCGACGCGGTCGAAAGCGCCATCGCCTGGTGCGAGGGGCTCGAGCATCAGTCCGGTCCGAGCGCGTTGGTGTTCACGCGCCAGGGTCTGCCGCAGCTCGCGCGCACGCCGGCGGCGCTCGCGGCCATCGCGCGCGGCGGTTACGTGCTGGCCGATTGCGATGGCGCCCCGCAGTGCCTGGTGCTGGCCACGGGCTCGGAGGTCAGCATCGCGCTCGAGGCGGTCAAGGCCGCCGCGGCGCAAGGCCGGCGCGTGCGCCTGGTGTCGATGCCCTGCACCGAGCGCTTCGATGCCCAGGATGCGGCGTATCGCGAGTCGGTGCTGCCCGAAGCGGTCAGCGCCCGAGTGGCGGTCGAGGCGGGATCGACCGGATTGTGGTGGCGCTACGTCGGCCGCGCCGGCCGCGTGGTCGGCATCGATCACTACGGCGCCTCGGGCAAGGCGCCCGAGCTGTACAAGAAGTTCGGCATCACCGCCGAGCATGTGCTGCAAGAGATACTCGAGTCGATAAAAGGGACGGATTCATGACGCTGAAAGTGGGGATCAACGGCTACGGCCGCATCGGCCGCAATGTGTTGCGCGCGCTGTACGAGGGTGACAAGCGCGGTCAACTGCAGATCGTTGCCATCAACGATCTCGGGGATGCAAAGATCAACGCCCACCTGACGCGCCATGACACCGTGCATGGCCCGTTTCGCGGCGAGGTCAAGATCGACGGCGATGCCCTGCTCGTCAACGGCGATCGCATCAAGGTGCTCTCCGAGCGCGATCCGGCCAAGCTGCCGTGGGCGAGTCTGGGCGTCGACACGGTACTGGAATGCACCGGCCTGTTTACCAGCAAGCTCAAGGCCGGCAAGCATCTGGAAGGCGGCGCCAAGAAGGTGGTGATCTCCGCGCCCGGCGGCGATGACGTCGATGCGACCATCGTCTACGGCGTCAACCACGGCGTGCTCAAGTCCACGCAGACGGTGATATCCAATGCCTCCTGCACCACCAACTGCCTGGTGCCGCTGGCGAAGGTGCTCAATGACGCGCTGGGCATCACCGCCGGCGTCATGACCACGGTGCATTCCTACACCAACGACCAGGTGCTGACCGACGTCTACCACAGTGACCTGCGCCGCGCGCGCTCGGCCACGCACTCGATGATTCCGGCCAAGACCGGGGCCGCCGCGGCCGTCGGGCTGGTGCTGCCGGAGCTGCAGGGCAAGCTCGACGGCTTTTCAATTCGCGTGCCGACCATCAATGTCTCGCTGGTGGATCTTAGTTTTATCGCCAAACGCGCGACCAGCATCGATGAGATCAATGGGCTGATGAAGGCGGCGGCCGCGCACGGGCCGCTGCAGGGCATACTGGCCTACACCGATGAGCCGCTGGTGTCGGTCGACTTCAACCACAACCCGCATTCCTCCGTATACGATGCCACCATGACCAAGGTGATCGCCGGCACGCTGGTCAAGGTGTGCGCCTGGTACGACAACGAATGGGGCTTCTCGAACCGCATGATCGACACGACGCTCGCCTGGTCGCGAGCCGCGTAACGCGCCAGCGCATGAAACTGCTGCGCATGAGCGATCTGGCTCTGGTTGGCAAGCGCGTGCTGATCCGCGAGGATCTGAACGTGCCGGTCAAGGACGGCGTGGTCAGCAGCGACGCGCGCATCCGCGCCGCGTTGCCGACGCTGCGCGCGGCCCAGCGGCAGGGTGCGCACGTGATCGTGCTGTCGCATCTGGGGCGCCCGGAGGAGGGCAGGTTCGAGCCCGAATTCTCGCTGGCGCCCGTGGCCGCAAAGCTCACCGAGCTGCTCGGCAAGCCGGTGCCGTTGCGCCGGGACTGGCTCGGCGGCGTCGAGTGCGCGGCCGGTTCGGTGGTGCTGTGCGAGAACGTGCGATTCAACAAGGGTGAGAAAAAGGACAGCGACACGCTCGCGCGGCAGATGGCCGCGCTGTGCGACGTGTTCGTCATGGATGCCTTCGGCACCGCGCACCGGGCCGAGGCCAGTACCCACGGCGTGGCGAAATTCGCGCCCACGGCCTGTGCCGGTCCGCTGCTGGTGGCCGAGCTCGAAGCCCTCGAACGCGCGCTCGCCAAGCCGGCGCGGCCGCTGGTGGCGATCGTCGCCGGCTCGAAGGTATCGACCAAGCTGCAGGTGCTCGAAGCGCTGCTGGACAAGGTCGACAAGCTCATCGTCGGCGGCGGCATCGCCAACACCTTTCTGGCCGCCACCGGCGTGAAGGTCGGCAAGTCGCTGTGCGAGAAGGACATGCTCGATATGGCACGCAAGTTGTTGCAGCGTGCGCGCGCGCGCGGCGCGGAGATTCCGCTGCCGGTCGACGTGGTGGTGGCGCGCGAATTTGCCGCCACCGCCCATGCCGACGTTAGGCCGGTGGGCCAGGTGGCCGATGATGAGCTGATCCTCGACATCGGACCGGATACCGCCGAGCTGTTCAGCGCCATCCTGCAGACCGCCGGCACCGTCATCTGGAATGGACCGGTCGGCGTGTTCGAATTCGATCAGTTCGGCGAAGGTACCAAGGCCATTGCCAATGCGATCGCGAGCAGCAAGTCGTTCTCGCTGGCCGGCGGTGGCGACACGCTGGCGGCGATCGAGAAGTACGGTGTCGAGGACGGTATTTCCTATATTTCCACCGGCGGTGGCGCCTTTCTTGAATTCGTCGAAGGCAAGACACTGCCCGCCGTGGCGGTGCTCGAGCAGCGCGCCGCTGCCGCCTGATGGATACGCTGCGTCGAACCAAGATCGTGGCCACACTGGGCCCGGCGACCGACAGCCCGGAAGTCATGGCGGGCATGGTCAAGGCCGGACTGGATGTGGCGCGCATCAATTTCTCGCACGGCACGCGCGAATCGCAGCGCAAGCGGGTCGAGATGGTGCGCAATGCGGCCCGCGAGGCGGGCCGTTATATCGGCCTGCTGGCCGACCTGGCCGGACCCAAGATTCGCATCGAAAGCTTCCGCGACGGTGCGGTGCAGCTGGTCGAAGGTGCGCCCTTTGCACTCGATACCGCGCTCGATCCGCAGGCGGGCAGCATTGCGGAGGTAGGCTGTGCCTACAAGGAGCTGCCCTCGGACGTGCACAGCGGCGACACGCTGCTGCTCAATGACGGACAGATCGTGCTCGAGGTCGAGAAGGTGCTCGGCACGCGCATCTCAACCGTGGTGCGCTCGGGCGGGGAGCTGTCCAATCGCAAGGGCGTGAACCGCCAGGGCGGAGGCATCTCGGCCCCGGCCGTGACCGAGAAGGATATCGAGGACATTCGCCTGGCCGCCGAACTGGGCATCGATTATCTGGCCGTGTCGTTCGCGCGCGATGCCGACGACATTCGCCGGGCGCAGTCGGAACTGCGCCGCTGGCGCGGCGAGGCGCGCGTGGTCGCGAAGATCGAACGCCACGAGGCGCTCGACAACCTGTCGGGCATCCTGGCCGTGACCGATGCGGTCATGGTGGCGCGCGGGGATCTGGGCGTCGAGATGGGCTATGCGGAGCTGACCGGACTGCAGAAGACCATCATCCGCCAGTCGCTGGCGCGCAATCGCGTGGTCATCACCGCCACGCAGATGATGGAGTCGATGATTCAAAGTCCGATGCCGACGCGCGCCGAAGTCAGCGACGTGGCCAATGCGGTGCTCGATGGCACCGATGCGGTGATGCTCTCGGCCGAATCCGCGGCCGGCAAGTTTCCGGTCAAGGCGGTGCAGGCAATGGCGGACGTGATCCGCGGCGCCGAGAAGTATCAGCTCGGCTCGATGCGGGTCATGGTGCGGGCCGAAGAGGAATTCGGCAACACCGAGGAGGCCATCTCGATGGCCGTCATGTATACCGCCAATCACATGCGCGTGCGCGCGATCGTGGCGCTGACCGAGTCGGGCATGACACCGCTGTGGATGTCGCGCATCCGCTCCGATATGCCGATCTATGCCTTTACCCGTCACGAGGCCACCCGCCGCCGGGTCACACTGTATCGCGGGGTCTATGCGGTCCCGTTTGACATCACGCACACCGAGACCACTTCGATCTACAGCGCGATCTTCGAGCGCCTGCTCGAACTGGGCGTGGTCGACATCAATGACCTGGTGATTCTGACCAAAGGCGAGCTTTCCGGCGTGTCCGGGGGTACCAATTCGATGCAGATTCTGCGGGTTGTCAGCCGGCTCTAGGGCGAACGCGCGCAACGAGACTTCGGTATGGGCGGCATTCATGTCCGCTCCGCTATGCTCGGTACCATGGCCGCCGAGCAGCTCAAGAGAAGCCGCGCCCCGATTGGATCCACGGTTGGACTGGTATTGCCCGGAGGAGGCGCCCGCGCCGCCTACCAGGTGGGCGTGCTCAAGGCGATCGCGCAGATGCTGCCTGACTCGCCCAATCCCTTTCCGATCATCGTCGGCACCTCGGCCGGAGCCGTGGCCGCGACCGCGCTTGCGACCGAAGCCTTTCGCTGGCACAGGGCGGTCGCGGCGCTCGAGCAGGTCTGGGCCAACTTTCATGTGCCGCAGGTGTTCCTGGTCGACGCGCCCACCATGCTGCGCTCGGGGCTGCACTGGATGCTCTCGCTGCTGTCCGGCGGGGTGCTGCTGCCGCCGCCGCAGGCGCTGTTCGACAACTCGCCGCTGCGGCAATTGCTCGCGCGCAACATCGATTGGCGCCACTTGCAGCGCAGCATCAACGGTGGTCATCTGCGCGCGCTGGCGCTGTGCGCTACCAGCTACAGCTCGGCTTCCTCGGTGGCGTTCTTCCAGGCGGCCGATACCGTCGCGCCGTGGATGCGCCAGCAGCGGGTTGGACAGCGCACCGAACTGGGTCTGGATCACCTGATGGCCAGTCTGGGCGTGCCGTTCCTGTTTCCGCCGGTACAGCTGGGCGATGAGTACTACGGTGACGGCGCGCAGCGCCAGCTCTGGCCGCTCAGTCCGGCAATTCATCTGGGCGCCGACCGGCTGCTCGTGATCGGCGTGCGCTCGGAGCTGGGCGCCGGTGTCAACGCCCGGCCGGGCGGTGTCGTTCAGCCGGTCGTGCAGCCACCCTCGCCCGGGCAGCTGTTCGGGTACATGCTGGATACACTGTTCATGGATCAGATCTACGCCAACATCGAGCATGTGCAGCGGCTCAACCAGGTGGTCGATATCGCCCCGAGCGCGGTGCCGGGCCTGCACAAGGTGGCGACGCTGTTGATCGCGCCGAGCGCGGACCTGCGCGTCATCGCCGCACAGCACATCCGCAGCCTGCCGCGCGGCCTGCGTGCCCTGTTGCGCGTCATGGGTGCGCGCGGCTCGGCCGGCGCGCAGCTGGCCAGCTACCTGATGTTCGAATCGAGCTTTACCCGTGCGCTGATTGCGCTGGGCCACAAGGACGCGATGCAACAGCGCGACGACATCGTCGATTTCCTGACCGGCGCGCCGCTTTCGGCCACGACCATGCTGCCGCAGCCGCAGTTCGAGGCGCGCTAGCCGTGCAGCTCAGTAGCCGACCGTGAAGCGCGAGCGGATATGCTGCGGATGCTCGGCTTCATCGATCAGCGCCACCGCGAAGTCCTCCATCGAGATGCGGCTGCGTCCGTCAGCGTCCTTGAGCAATTGATCGCCGCCGAGCCGAAAATGGCCGGTGCGCGTTCCGGGCTCGATCTGCAGCGATGGGCTGACAAAGCTCCAGGCGACGTCCGGCACCGTGCGGTAGTAATCGAGCGCTTGCTTCTGCGTGACCATGTCGCTGGCCGGGTCCACGGCCGGCATGGTGTCGAGCAGCAGCTTGCCGGGGGCCACCTCGAGGCTGGCCGCGCCCCCGACCACGATCAGCCGCGGCGCGCGCGCTCCCAGGCTGCGTAGCGCGCTGACGAAGGACTGCGCGACGCGCATATAGAAATCCGGGCCCTGGGACCCGCGGCTGCCGATGGCGCTGATGACCACGTCCTGGCCGGCGATCTGCGCGGCCACGCCGGCGCTGTCCAGGGCATCGCCACGCACGAAGCGCAGGTGCGGGCGCGGCGCGGTCGCATCGCTCGGCTCGCGCGCGATGACTGTCACGCTGTGGCCGCGAGCCAGCGCTTCATCGACGATGCGAGAGCCGATACGGCCGGTGCCGCCGTAGACCGTAATCTTGAGCGCCGCCGCCGCGGCGGCGCGCGCCGGCATACCCGGCAGCGATCCGGCGAGCGCCAGGCCGGCCGCGCCGCGCAGCAGTGCGATCAGCACGCGCCGGCGTTGGCCACGGCGTTGGCTGCGGTGTTGACTGCGGTGTTGACTGGGCATCATGCCTGCCACATTCCCGGCGCCTGAACCAGCTCGATCAGATTGCCGGAGTTGTCGCGGATGAAAATGTTCGAGCCGTGCTTGAAGCGGCCAACCCAGACGATGTCGGCGCCACGCTTCTTGAGTTCCTGCTCCACCGGTTCGACATCCTGGATCGCAAAGGCCATGTGCTTGTTGCCCAGGGTATGCACATCGCGGTCCGGGATGCGCCGGTCCGGCGACATCGGCGCGGCGCCGGGGACCTCGAACAGCTCGATGCGCAGATCCCCGCGCCGCAACATCGCCACCTTGGCCGGTATCTGCGCAATGTCGAAGATCTTTTCGACCTCGAAGTCCAGCACCCGCCGGTACCAGGCGATCGCTTCGTCAAGATTGGGCACACTGACGCCGCCGTGATGATGTTTTAATTCGATCGACACGCAACACCCCTTGGCTTCAGGTTGATCGCTCGTGAAATTGTCGCACAGTCCACCGCGCTTCGAGGCCGCCACGGCGTGAGCATCGTCTACAGCACCGGGCCAGGCGCCATGTGCCCCGGCTGCCGCCGTCCGATCGCGCAGTGTGCCTGCAAGAGCGCGCAGGGCAAGCCGCTGCGCGCTGCCGCCGCGGTTCGCGTGAGCCGCCAGACGCAGGGTCGCGCCGGCAAGGGCGTGACGGTGATCAGCGGGCTACCACTGGGCGCCGCGGCGCTGGCAACGCTGGCCGCCGAGCTCAAGCGCCACTGCGGCAGCGGCGGCACGGTCAAGGATGGTGTGATCGAGATTCAGGGCGATCACCGCGACCGCCTGGTGGCGGAGCTGATTCGCCGCGGTTTTGCCGCCAAGCGCGCCGGCGGCTGAGCCTTGCGGAAGCTCAAGGCGCGCCGGCCAGCGCGCGTATGGCCTTGGTGGCATCCGGCAGTGCCGAATGGCGCAGCGCCACCTGCGGCCAGTGTGCCGCAACGCGCGCGGCCAGCTGCTCGACGATGTAGACCGAGCGGTGCTGGCCGCCCGTGCAGCCCACCGCCACCGTCAGATAGCGGCGGTTGGCGGCCTGATGTTCCGGAATGCGCGCCTCGATGAATTTGCCGACATCCTCGATGAAGCGTGCGACGCTGGGCTGTGACTCGAGGAAATGCACCACCGGCTCATCGCGGCCGGTGAGCGCGCGCAGATTCGGCTCCCAGTAGGGATTGGGCAGCGAGCGGGCATCGAATACGAAGTCGGCATCTCCGGGTATGCCGTGCTTGAAGCCGAACGATTCGAATAGCACCGACATGCGGTCGCGCGGGCGTTTGCCCACACGCCGATTGATCAGCTCGCGCAGCTCGTGCACGCCCATGCGCGAGGTATCGATGATCAGATCGGCGGCATTGACCACCGGTTCGAGCAGCGTGCGTTCGAGAGCGATGGCATCGTGCAGGCTCTCGCCCTGACGGCTCAGCGGATGTTTGCGTCTGGTCTCGGCGAAGCGGCGCAACAGCTCGTCGTCGCTGGCGACCAGAAACAGCAGTTCGCAGCGGATGCCGCTGCGCTTGAGCTCATCGAGCAGCATCGGCACGGTGGCGATGTCGGCATCGGGGTTGCGGGCGTCGATGCCGACCGCGGTGCGCTGATACACCGGCGCGCCGCTGCGCACGGTGTGCGAGATGAAGGTCTGCAGCAGCGCCGCCGGAATGTTGTCGATGCAGTAGAAATCCAGATCCTCGAGCATGTGCAGGGCCACGCTCTTGCCCGAGCCCGACAGGCCGCTCAGGAAGATCAGGCGCATGCGCGCTCCGCGACGCCGGCTGCCGCCACCGGCGTGGTCGGCGCGGCGAGGGCGCTACAGGCGCTGGCTTTTTTGCGCTTCCTCGGCATGATGATCGGTCAGCTTTTCCTTGTGCTTGCGTACCCGTCGTTCCAGTTTGTCGGCCAGCGCATCGATCGCCGCATACATGTCGCCCTCGCTGGCCAGGGCATGGATGGTCTCCCCGCGCACGCGCAGCGTCGCCTCGGCCTTGTGCAGCAGCTTTTCGACCGTCAACACGCAGTGCGTGTCGATCACGTGATCGAAGTGGCGGACGATGCGGTCGAGTTTTTTCTCGACGTAATTGCGCAGCGCGGTGGTGATCTCGACATGATGACCGGTGACGCTCAGTTGCATGGCCTCGTCTCCTAGTGTGTGACAGTGCGCTGTCACGTGCCGTTAACTCGCCGGCGTTCATTCGACGGCGCGAGTCCCATCGTTTCCCGATACTTGGCGACCGTCCGGCGCGCGACCGGGATGCCCTCGCCGGAGAGGATCTCGGCGATGCGGCTGTCGCTCAGCGGTGCGGTTGAATCTTCTTCGCGGATCAGCTTGCGGATCTTGGCGCGGATGGCCGTCGAGGACGTGCCGGAGCCGTTGTTGCCTTCGACCTGGCTGGAAAAGAAATAGCGCAACTCGAATACCCCGCGCGGGGTATGCATGTACTTGCCCGAGGTCACGCGCGAGACCGTCGATTCGTGCATGCCAATGGCCTCGGCGATATCCCGCAGGATCATGGGCCGCATGTGCTCCTCGCCGTGCTCGAGGAACTCGCTCTGGCGCTCGACGATCGAGCGGGCCACCTTGGTCAAGGTGTCATTGCGGATCTCCAGGCTCTTGAGCAGCCAGCGCGCCTCCTGCAGCTGCGTGCGCATGCTGGCATGACTGCTGCTGCGACCGACCAGGCTGGCATAGCCCTGATTCAGCCGCACCCGCGGCAAGGTCGCGGCGTTGATTTCCACCGACCAGCCACGCGGCGTGCGGCGCACGAACACATCCGGCACCACGTATTCCGCAGCGCCGTCGCTGACCACCGAGCCCGGTCGCGGATGACAGCCGCGCACCAGTGCCACGGCGATCGCCAGTTCATCATCCGAGGTGCGCAACTCGCGTCGCAGCGCGGTGAGCTCGCGCTCGGCCAGCAGCTCCAGGTGCTGGCGCGCAATCGACTTTGCCAGGGTGATGCCGGGGGTGGCGGGCGCGAGCTGCTCGAGCTGCAGCAGCAGGCATTCGCTGACCGAGCGCGCGCCGACGCCTGGCGGGTCGAGCGACTGCACGATGCACAGCATGCGCTCGACCTCATCGATGCCCGGATCCAGTTCCGGCTTGAGGCTGGCGCCAATGACATCGAGCGGCTCGCTGAGATAACCATCGTCATTGATGGCGTCAATCACGGCACGGCCGATCGCCAGGTCGCGGCTACCGAGCCGGGCCAGTTCCAGCTGCCAGAGCAGATGATCGCGCAATGACTGCCCGGCGGAATCGGCGAACTCCTGCTGGCGCTCGTCATCCCCGCCGCTCCAGGGATTCTCGGCCGGTCCCACGGAGCGATCGGTCCAACCGTCATCCACCACTTCTACCGGCGGCTCCTCGGGTGGTGCGGCAGTCTCTGGGGCGGTCTCTGCGGTCGACAGCGGCTCATAGGTGCCGTTTTCGGTGTCGTCATCCTGCTCGAGCATGACATTGGACTCGAGCAGTTCGCGGATGTGCGCCTGCAATTCGATGGTCGGCAGCTGCAGCAAGCGGATGGCCTGCTGCAGCTGCGGCGTCATCGTCAGCTGCTGTCCCAGCCGCAGTTGCAGCGAGGGCTTAAGCATAAAACGTGCCTGACGGCGAATGCCGGGCGCGGGGCTGGAGCCCAGGTATCATGCTAACTATATGAACAATAAGGATTAACAGGGCCGCTCCGAGCAATCACAGACGGAATGACTGGCCCAAGTACACCTCACGGACTTGTGGGTTGGCAAGGACTTGCTCCGCGGACCCGGATGCGATAACCACACCGTGATCGACGATGTAGGCGCGCGCACAAACTCCCAGGGTCTCGCGCACATTATGGTCGGTGATCAGCACGCCGATACCGCGCGCCGCCAACTCGCGGATGATGCGCTGAATATCGAGCACGGACAGGGGGTCCACGCCCGCAAACGGCTCGTCCAGCAGGATGAACCGCGGCTCGGCGGCCAACGCGCGCGCGATCTCGACCCGGCGGCGCTCGCCACCGGACAGCGACATGCCGCGGGTATTGCGCACGTGGCCGATGCGCAGTTCCGTCAGCAGCTCCTCCAGCCGCCGTTCCCGCTCGGCCCGGTCCAGCTCGGCGCGCAGCTCCAGGATCGCCATGATGTTGTCGGCCACCGAGAGCTTGCGAAATACCGAGGCCTCCTGCGGCAGATAGCCGATGCCCAGACGCGCGCGCTGATCGATGCTCAGCGCCGTCAGATCGCGATCATCGAGCAGTATCGCGCCGCCGTCGGCCGGTACCAGGCCGACGATCATGTAGAAGGCCGTGGTCTTGCCGGCGCCGTTGGGGCCGAGCAGCCCGACCACTTCGCCGGTATGGATATCGAGCGACAGATCGCGCACCACGGTACGCGAGCGGTAGCTTTTCTGCAGCGAGCGCGCGGCCAGCCGCATCATGGCCGGCCGCCTGGGGCGGCGCACTGGCTGGTGGCGCCGTTGCGGATCGTGCCATGCACGGGCGCGCTGTCGCCCGGCGAGCTGTCCGCGCGCATGCGCTGGGAGCCGATGTCGTAGGCGATGTGTCCGCTGTTGATCTCGTTGCAACCATCCGAGAGCCAGCTGTCGCCGTTCAACTGCAGTTCATTGCGCCGCATATCGAAGGTGATCGCGCGTGCATGGCCGTGTGCGATCTGGCCGTTGTCGAGCGCATGCTCGAACTCGGCCGGCGTGCCGTCGGCGGTCATGGTCTCGATGTGGTTGTCGGTGAACTGAACCGTGGCCGTGTCGGCCCGCAGTTGACCCTCCGGGATGAAAACCTGCACGTGGCCGGTCAGCACCCAGTTGGCATTGCCGAAGTCGCGGCCGGTGGCCTCGGCGCGGTCGGCCTTGATGCGGCTGACGCCGCGGGTGGTATCGACGATGTCGATGTCGTAGAGCACCAGGTGGTTACGTTCCAGCTCGCTGCTCGAGGCGGTATAGCACAGCGGTGACTCGTGGCAGGGCAGCGGATCGGGCTGCGCCTCGCCGGCCCAGAGCAGGCGCACACCGCACAGCGTGCTCACGCTCAGCAGCGCGGCACGCAGCGCCATGGTCCGCCTCGCCGGCGCCCCCGGTAGCTCCTCAGTGCAGCAATACACCGCGCACCTTCGAGGCCAGCTGCAAGCGGTCGTTCTTGAGATCGGCCCGCATGCCGTGGCCATTGAGGCGGTTGCCGCCCCAGTCCACACGAACCGTACTTGCCGAGGTCGCCAGCTGCTGCGCCATGTCCAGATGCAGCTGGTCGGTGTCGAGCCGTACCGTCACGTCGGAGCCGGACGGCACGCCTTCGGCGTGCACGTCGCCGGTGAGTTCGGCGCTGCGTGCATCCTGCGTCATCTGTCCGCGCTGTGCCGTGAGTTTCCAGTGGTTGCCGGGCTCCGGCTGATAGTCCAGCTTGGGCTCGGTCATGAAGATGGTGCCTTGCGGCTGCGGCTGTTCGATGTGTTCGGCATCGAGTCGATACAGCGGCAGACCATCCTCTCCGGTCTCGATCAATTGCGCATGCACCGCGGCATAGCCCGGCTCGCTCGAGCCGTAGTCGCTCGCGCCGCTCTCGCTGCTGCCGTTGTCGGCATCCTGGAAATACAGCAATGCGGCCAGAATCGCCACCGAGCACAGCGCGAACAGCAGCCGCAGGATCATCGGCGAGCCGGTGCCCGGGCGGCCAGCAGCCAGTCACACACTTCGCGCACCGCACCGGCACCGCCGGCGCACCGCGTGCGCCGGTGTGCCACCCGCAGCGCGCTCGGGTGGGCATCGGCGACCGCCACGGCGAGGCCCGCCCGCCGCAGCATCGGCACGTCGGGTTCGTCGTCACCGACGCAGGTGCATTGCGCGCGCTTCAGTCCCAGTGCTGCCAGCAGTTGCGCCAAGGTGGCGGCCTTGTCTTCACTGCCAAGATACACGTGCGCTATGCCCAACTCCCGGCAGCGCTGCTGCACGGCGCGCGAGCGGCGTCCGGAGATCACCGCCACGGCAATGCCGGCCGCGAGCAGCGCGCGGATGCCGTAGCCGTCGCGGACATGAAAGCTCTTGCCCAGTTCGCCGGCTGCGCCGTATTGCAGGCGGCCGTCGGTCAATGTGCCATCCACGTCCAGCACCAGCAGGCGCATGGCGGCGAGCGAGGCGGCGCGCGGGCGCGCGGCGCGCGCTGTCTTCACACCACACCCGCGCGCATCAGATCGTGCACGTTGAGTGCGCCGATCAGATGCTGCTCGGCATCGGTCACCAGCAGAGCGGTGATCCGATGCGTTTCCATGAGCGCGGCCGCCGCCGCGGCCAGCTCCTGAGGCGCGATGCGGCGCCCGCCCGCAGTCATGACCTCGCGCATGCTGGTCTTGTGCAGATCGATGCGCCGATCCAGCGCACGGCGCAGATCGCCATCGGAGAACACACCCAGCACGTGTTGCTGCGCATCGACGACCGCGGTCAGCCCCAGGCCCGTGCGGGTCATCTCCAGCAGTGCCTCCGACACGGGCGTGTCCGCACTCACGCGCGGCAGGCTCTCGCCACGGCGCATGATGTCCTCCACGCGCAGCAGCAAGCGCCGACCCAGGCTGCCGCCCGGGTGCGAGCGGGCAAAGTCCTCGGCCGAGAAGCCGCGCGCTTCCAGCAGCGCCACCGCCAGGGCGTCGCCCATGACCAGCGCCGCGGTGGTACTGGCGGTCGGCGTCAGATTGTGTGGGCACGCCTCCTGCGGCACGGCCACGTTCACATGCACATCGGCTGCCTGGGCCAGCGTCGAGAGCGGATTGCCGGTCAGTGCGATCAGCGGTACCGCCAGTCGCTTGACCTGCGGCAGCAGTGCCAGCAGCTCCGCGGTTTCGCCGGAGGTCGACAGCGCCAGCAGCAGATCCACGCGCGTGAGCATGCCGAGATCGCCGTGGCTGGCCTCGCCGGGGTGCAGGAAAAATGCCGGGCTGCCGGTGCTGGCAAGCGTGGCGGCGATCTTGTGGGCGATGTGGCCCGACTTGCCCATGCCGCTGACGACGATGCGGCCGGTGCATTGCAGGCACAGGCGGCAGGCGCGGGCAAACGCGCCGTCCAGGCGCTCACGCAGCGCCTGCAGCGCGGCGGCTTCGATCTCGAAGGTGCGGCGCGCGGCCTGCAACAGGCTCTGGTCGCTGGTGGCGCTGTGTTCTACGGCATTCATCATGGTTCTCGCGCCGGGCATGATAGCGCCTTAGCGCGGCGCAGATGGCGCCTTCCTCGAACCGCAATTGCCTTAAGATCGCGAGCACCATGACGCCACAACAGATCGCGGAATTGATGCAGGCGGCGCTGCCGCGAGCACAGGTGGAAGTGCGTTCGGACGACAATACGCACTTCTCGGCGCGGCTGATCGGGCCGGACTTCGAGGGGCTGCGGCCGCTGGCACGGCACCAGCTGATCTATCGGGCGCTCGGCGAGCGCATGGGGCGCGAGATCCATGCGCTCACGATCGAAGCCTTCACGCCGCAGGAGTGGGCCGCGCGCGCGCAGCAGGGGTCGCCCGGGCGTGGATAAGCTGCAGATCACCGGCGGCATTGCGCTCGAGGGCGAGGTGCGCATCTCAGGCGCCAAGAACGCCACGCTGCCCATTCTGGCCGGGGCGCTGCTGGCCGACGGTCCGGTCACGATCGGCAATGTCCCGCACCTGCAGGATGTCACCACGACCATCGAGTTGCTCAGCCGCATGGGCGTGACCGTGACCATCGATGAGCGCATGCGCATCGAAGTCGATGCCAGCACGATTCGCGAGTACTTTGCACCCTACGAGCTGGTCAAGACCATGCGCGCCTCGATCCTGGTGCTCGGTCCGCTGCTGGCGCGGTACGGGAGCGCGGACGTCTCGCTGCCGGGCGGCTGCGCGATCGGCGCTCGACCGGTCAACATTCACGTCGCCGGCCTGCAGGCCATGGGCGCGGACATCCATATCGAAGGCGGTTACATCCGCGCGCGCGCCAAACGGCTCAAGGGTGCGCGGCTGGTGCTGGAGGCGGTCACCGTCACCGGCACCGAGAATCTGATGATGGCCGCAAGCCTGGCCGACGGCCAGACCGTGTTGGAGAACGCCGCGCGCGAACCCGAGGTGGTGGATCTGGCGAATTTTCTGATCGCGATGGGCGCGCAGATCCGCGGTGCGGGCACCGACCGCATCGTGATCGACGGCGTGCAGCGCCTGCACGGGGTGCACTACGAGGTGCTGCCCGACCGGATCGAAGGTGGCACCTATCTGGTCGCCGGCGCGATCACCGCCGGTCACGTGCGCATCAAGAACACGCGCCCGGAACATCTGGATGCGGTCATCGTCAAGCTGCGCGAGGCCGGTGCCAGCGTGCATTGCGGCGAGAACTGGGTCGAAGTCGACATGCGCGGGCGCCGCCCGCGCGCCGTGGACGTACGCACCGCGCCTTATCCGGCGTTTCCGACCGACATGCAGGCGCAATTTGCAGCGCTCGACACCGTGGCCGACGGCGTCGGCACGGTGGTGGAGACAATCTTCGAAAATCGCTTCATGCACATGCTCGAGATGCGGCGCATGGGCGCGGAGATACGGCTCGAAGGCAACACCGCCATCATCCACGGGGTCGGCAAGCTCACGGCCGCCCCGGTCATGGCGACCGATCTGCGCGCTTCGGCGAGCCTGGTACTGGCGGGCCTGGTCGCCGAGGGGCGCACCGAAATCGAACGCATCTATCACATCGACCGCGGCTACGAGGCGATCGAGGAAAAACTCGCACAGCTCGGGGCGCGCATCAAGCGGGTGCCGAACTAACTGGCCCGCGGGCGCTCGGTCACCGCCAGCGTGGTGTCGAATTCGCTGCGACCGCGCAGCACGTGCAGCTGAACATGGCTGCCGGGTTTCTTGGCAGCGATCTGCGCCAGGGCTTCCTGGGCACTGTGCACGCTCTTGCCGTCGACCTTGGTGAGGATGTCGCCGATGCGCAGGCCGGCATCGACCGCTGGACTGCTGCGATACATGTTGGTGATGACCACGCCGCCGCGCGTGAGTCCCAGCTGCTGCGCCTGCTCATCGCCGACATCCTCGGGCACGATGCCGGTCCAGCCGCGGATTACGCGGCCGTGATCGAGGATCTCCTCCATGACCCCGCGCGCGAGATTCACTGGAATTGCAAAGCTGATGCCCTCGACGCTGATATCGCCGCTGTTGTTCTTGCCCAGCACCGCGGTATTGATGCCGATCAGTTGGCCCAGGGTATCGATCAGCGCGCCGCCGGAGTTGCCGGCGTTGATCGCGGCATCGGTCTGAATGAAATCCTCGAACGTGGCGACCCCGAGCTGACTGCGTCCGGTCGCGCTGACGATGCCGTGCGTGACCGTCTGCGACAGCCCCAGCGGATTGCCGATCGCCAGCACGCCGTCACCGACCTGCAGCTGATCGGAACGGCCGAGCGGCATGACCGGCAATTGCTTGAGCTTGATCGACAGCAGCGCCAGATCCGTATCCGGGTCACGGCCGACCACGACGGCGCGGGTCACGCGGCCGTCGGCCAGCGTCACCATGATCGTGTCGGCGTTGGCGATCACGTGATTGTTGGTAATGATGTGCCCGCTCGCATCGACGATCACCCCGGAACCGAGCGCGCGCTCCACGCGCCGGCGATACAGCGGGCGCAGATCGCCGAACAGCTGCGCCAGCGCGGAGGGCCCGATCTGCTCGGTGACCAGGCGCGCGGTGGATATGTTGACCACGGCTGGCGCGGCGCGGCGCACCGCCGCGGCATAGGACTCGGCTGCCATGCCGGGGGAGCCGTGTGACACGGGGCCACTCGCGCCGGTGTCGCCGGCCTCAGCCGCTGCGGGCGGCCGGAGCGCAGGCTCGGCCGGCACGCTTGCAACGTCCGGGGCCAGCCGGGGCTCCGGCAGCGCGTCGGCAAGCGGCGGCGCTGGACGCTGCAGCAGCTGCGGGTGCACGAATACGATGATGAACGCCAGGGCCAGACCACCGATGATACTGCCGGCGAGGAAGACCGCTGCGCGTCCGAGTCGATGCAGATCCATGACACTCGTGGATGATCAAGCCCGCAGGCCCGTTCGAAGGGTTGTGTATAATGCGACACTTCCCGGGCTTAGACGTAGCGTTCGTAAGCGCGCCGGCCGAAATTTACCGCTTGCGGGGAAT